>Ga0257111_1000016_pt1 | contig 64290 bp, 68 predicted proteins | sample LP_taG_6_FD_191567 | JGI IMG/M metagenome (GOLD analysis project Ga0257111, IMG submission 191567) | Marine microbial communities from Northeast Subartic Pacific Ocean, Canada - LP_J_2015_P26_500m | ecosystem: Environmental > Aquatic > Marine > Oceanic | place: Canada: Northeast Subartic Pacific...
GGTGCCGCCACCTCGCCGAGTCCGACGTGTGGGATGCCGTGGCCGGCGTGACCGTGGGCCAGGACATCTCGGAGCGGGCACTCCAGACGGCCTCGGAGCCAGCCCAGTTCAGCCTCGGCAAGAGCTATGACACGTTCGGGCCCATCGGTCCGAACGTCGTGTCCATCGACCTGCTGGAGGAGAGGGACGACCTCCTCCTCGGCTGCTCGGTGGATGGTGAGGTCCGGCAGGACAGTCGGACCAGCGGGATGATCGTCGGGGTGAGACAGCTGGTCGCCTACCTCTCGGGCATCTGCACGCTCGAGCCGGGCGACCTGGTGTTCACGGGTACGCCGGCCGGCGTGGGTGATGCCCAGAACCGGTGCCTGAAGCGCGGCCAACGGATCGAATCCCACATCGCCGGGGTCGGTCACATGGCCAACGACTGCGTCTGAACTCAGCCATTGCGCCGTGCGGCCCTGATCGGGCGCCGGGCGGCTGGAACCGGGCACCTAGCCGAGGTTCACCGCCGTGGAGACCTCGTCGAAGAAGTCCCCACCCTTGTCGTCGACCACGATGAACGCCGGGAAGTCCTCCACCCGGATGCGCCAGATGGCTTCCATGCCGAACTCCGGGTACTCCAGGACCTCGACGCTACGGATGGAGTCCTGGGCCAGGCGGGCGGCCGGCCCACCGATCGACCCGAGGTAGAAGCCGCCGTGGCGTGCACACGCCTCGGTCACCTGTCGGGAACGGTTCCCCTTCGCCAACATGACGAGGCTCCCGCCGGCCGCCTGGAAGCGCTCCACGTAGCCGTCCATCCGGCCCGCCGTGGTCGGCCCGAACGATCCAGAGGCATGGCCCTCCGGCGTCTTGGCGGGACCGGCGTAGTAGACGGGATGGTCCCGCAGGTAGGCGGGCATCGGTTCTCCGGCATCGAGCAGCTCGGCGATCCTGGCGTGGGCGATGTCGCGGGCCACCACGAGGGTCCCGGTGAGGGAGAGCCGGGTCTTCACCGGATGCTTCGACAGCTCGCTGCGGATGGCGTCCATGGGCTGGTCCAGGTCGATGGGGACCACCGCGGACGAGAGGTCGTCGTCGACCACGTCGGGAAGGAACCGGGCCGGGTCCTCCTCCAGTTGCTCCAGGAAGACCCCCTCGGCGCTGATCTTTCCCAGAGCCTGCCGGTCGGCGGAGCACGAGACGGCGATCCCCACGGGGTTGGAGGCGCCGTGCCGGGGGAGTCGGACTACCCGGACGTCGTGGCAGAAGTACTTGCCACCGAACTGGGCCCCGATCCCGAAGCCACGCGTCATCTCCAGGATCTCCGCCTCCCATTCGAGGTCACGGAAGCCGTGGCCTGACGGGCTACCGCTGGTGGGGAGGTCGTCGAGGTAGTGGGCCGAGGCGTACTTGGCGGTCCGCAGGGTGTGCTCGGCCGAGGTGCCGCCGATGACGACGGCCAGGTGGTACGGCGGGCAGGCCGAGGTACCGAGGGTCCTGAGCTTCTCGTCCAGGAAGCGGGCCAGGCCCTCGGGGTTCAGGAGGGCCTTGGTCTCGTGGAAGAGGAAGCTCTTGTTTGCCGAGCCGCCGCCCTTGGCCATGAACAGGAACTTGTAGGAATCGCCTGGCACCGACTCGATCTCGATCTGGGCGGGGAGGTTCGTCCCGGTGTTGCGTTCGGTGAACATGTCCAGCGGGGCCAGCTGCGAGTAGCGCAGGTTGGACGTCAGGAAGGTGTCGTATACGCCGCGGGAGATCGCTTCCCTGTCGTCGTCTCCGGTGAGCACCAGGTTGCCCTTCCTGGCCGACACGATGGCCGTGCCCGTGTCCTGGCATGAGGGGAGTACCCCGCCGGCTGCGATGCAGGCGTTCTGGAGTAGCTCGGAGGCCACGAACCTGTCGTTGGCCGAGGCCTCGGGGTCATCCAGGATGGCCGCCAGTTGCTCGAGGTGGCTGCTCCGCAGGAGGTGTGAGATGTCGCGCATCGCCGTGGCGGTGAGCAGGCGTATCGCCTCGGAGTCGACCTCCAGGAAGGTCCGGCCGCCGGGGCCTTCCACCGTCGACACCCCTTCGGCGGTGAGCTTCCGGAAGGTGGTGGTGTCGTACGGGTCCCGGAGCAGCGGGAGCAGGTCGGCGTACGCGAACTCCTCCTGGTCGGCCATGGGTGAAACCTACCGGGCGGCCGGGTACACGACGGTGGTGGTTGGAGTGCCGGGGATCGCCGGGACGTCGGACGCGGCGGCTACCCGGCCTGATCTTCCCGGGGGGTCCCTCAGGAGGCGAGGTCCGCCACGATCGGTTCCCAGAAGTCGGGTCCGGCCTCGGAGTCCGTGGAGTAGAAGCTCAACCGGTCGATGCAGTCGCCGTACCGGTCCCGGAATCCCTGTGCGATGGCGTCCTGTTCGCCGACCACGGCGAACGTGGAGAGGATCTCGTCGTCGATGAGCTCGCCCATTGCCTCCCACTTGCCCTGCTTGGACATGCGGTTCAGGTCCACCTGGAGGTCGCCCCAGCCGTGCACGTCCAGCACCGGGCGGTAGGCGGGGGTGGAGCCGTAGAAGGCGATCTGCTGGCGTACCCCGCTGGCGGCCCTGGCCATGGCCTCCTCGGTCTCGCCGGTCACCACGAAGCTGGGCCCTACCAACTCGAAGTCGGCCAGGGTGCGACCGGACTTCTCCAGGCCCCGCTCCACGGCGGGGATGGTGACCTCCCGGAGGTACTTCTCGGTGCTGAAGGCGTGGCAGATCAGGCCGTCGCAGACCTCGCCAGCCACCTCGCTCATGAGCGGTCCGACCGCTGCCAGGAACACCTTCGGCGGGCCGCACTCGTTGGGGCCCGGGTCGAAGAAGGGCGTCATGAGGGTGTGTCGGTAGAAGTCGCCGCGGAAGTCGAGCTTCGTTCCCTCGTTCCATGTGGACCAGATGGCTCGGACGGCGCTGATCATCTCGCGCATGCGGGCCGCCGGGTTCGACCATTCCATCGAGAACCGCTTGGTGATGTGGGGCTTGATCTGGGTTCCCAGGCCGAGGATGAAGCGACCGTTCGTGTAGCGCTGGAGGTCGTGGCCGAGGTTCGCCAGCAGCATGGGATTGCGGGCGAAGGCCACTGCGATTGAGGTGCCCAACTCGATGCGCTGGGTGTGTTCCGCCGCCAGCATGTGGGGCAGGAAGGGGTCGTGGCTCGTCTCGGCGGTCCAGGCGCCCGCATAGCCGGCCTCTTCGAGTCGCCGTGCCGAGTCGCCGATCGCAGCGATGCCGCCGCCGCCCGCTCCGCTGATTCCTCCGTCGATCTTCATGTTGCGGACGGTACCCGTGGCGCCGGGCGCCGTTAGTGTCCGGCCGGCCATGGAACTGCTGCTGATCAGACACGCCCTCCCGATCACCGTGGACAACACGGCCACCGGCGAGGAGGCCGATCCCTGTCTCTCCACCCTCGGGCTGCGCCAGGCCGAGGCCCTGGCCGACTGGTTGACCGACGGGCCGACGGCCGAGGCGGTCATCGATGCCATCTACGCCAGCCCCAAGGCCCGGGCCCGCGAGACCGTGGCGCCCCTGGCTCGACGCCTCGGCCTGGAGGTGGCTATCGAGCCGTTGGTGACCGAGTACGACGAGGGCGAGGTCGAGTACGTGCCCATGGAGCGGCTGAAGGCCATGGGCGATCCCCGCTGGGACCAGATAATGGCCGGAGATGACATCTCCGATCCCGAGGCGTTCCGGGACCAGGTGGTGACCGGAATGGATCGGATCATCGACGCCAACCCGGGTCGGACGGTGGCCGTGGGCTGTCATGGAGGCGTGGTCTCCGCCTACCTGTCGCACGTCCTGGGCATCGAGTCTGTGTTGTTCTACGAGGCCCGCTACACGGCGATCAGCCGGGTGGCGGCGTCGTCGTCCGGGCAGCGCACCATGCGGTCCGTCAACGAGTTGGGCCACCTCCAGGTGGCCGGCGTGCCGTTGCACGAGTTCTAACCTGACGCTCCGGGTGCGATGACTCCCGGGTGTTCAGTCGGATCGGTCGGACAGCTCTGGCAGGTTCCGGAAGTGGTCCAGGGCGGCGGGATTGGCCAGCGCCTCGGCGTTGGTCACCCTCTGGCCCTCCACGACGTTCCTGACAGCGAGCTCCACCAACTTGCCCGAGCGGGTCCTGGGGACCTCCGGGACCTCGATGATGATCGACGGCACGTGTCGGGGCGAGGCCCCCGTCCGGAGCTCGGAACGGATGCGGGAGCGCAGCTGGTCGTCGAGGGTGGTTCCGGCGGCGGTCACCACGAACAGCACCACCCGGGTGTCGCCGTTCCACCGCTGGCCTATGACCAGGGCTTCGGATATCTCCGGGAGTACCTCGACCCGCCGGTAGATCTCGGCGGTTCCTATGCGGACGCCACCGGGGTTGAGGGTGGCGTCGGATCGTCCGTGGATCACCAGGCCGTCCTCGGTGGTCCATTCGGCGAAGTCCCCCTGGTGCCAGAGGCCGGCGAACCGGTCGAAGTAGGCGGCGTGGTAGCGCCGGTCGTCGGGATCCTCCCAGAAGCCGAGTGGCATCGAGGGGAAGGCCGACCGGCAGACCAGCTCGCCGCGCCAGCCCGGTCCGACGGGGGAGCCCTCCTCGTCCACGACGTCGATGTCCATGCCAAGCATCGGCCCCTGGATCTGGCCGGCGTGGACCGGTCCGGTCGGCTGGCCGCCCACGAGGCAGCCGCACAGGTCGGTACCACCTGAGATGGACGCCAGGTGGACGTCTGCCTTCCAGTCGGCGTGTACGTGGGCGAAGCCCTCGGGACTGAGCGGGCTACCGGTGGAGCAGATGGTCCGGAGGCTGCTCAGGTCGTGGGTTCGGATGGGGCGCAGCCCGGCTTCTGCCACCGAGTCGATGAACCTGGCTGACACGCCGAGCAACGTCACGCCACAGTCGTCGACCAGGTCGAACAGGCGGTTGCCGTCAGGCTGGAATGGTGACCCGTCGTAGAGGACCAAGGCGGCGCCGGCCGCTAGGCCGGAGGCTAGCCAGTTCCACATCATCCAGCCCGCTGTCGTGAAGTAGAAGACCCGGTCACCGGCCCGCACGTCGCAGTGGAGGCGGTGCTCGACCAGGTGCTTGAGGAGGATTCCGCCGGCCCGGTGGACGATGCACTTGGGCTTCCCTGTGGTTCCCGACGAGTAGAGGACGTAGAGCGGGTGGTCGAAGGGCAGGTCGAGGTACCGGACCGGCCCGGCCTCGTGCGGTTCCAGGAACTCCTGGAGGCTGACGGCGCCATCGGGAAGCGGCGTGGCCGGCCCGGTGTCGGCGTCGCTGCCTACGACCACGACCCTTCGCACGGTGGGTAGGCCCGCTGCCACGTCGGCCAGCCTGGCGGTGATGTCGTGGTGGCGTCCGGCGTAGTGGTAGCCGTCCGTGGCGAACAGCACCACAGGCTGGATCTGGCCGAACCGGTCGAGCACACCCTCAGTGCCGAAGTCGGGCGAGGTGGACGAGAACACGGCTCCGATGGAGGCCGCGGCGAGCATCACGGCGTAGGTCTCACCGATGTTGGGGAGCCATGCCGCCACCCGGTCGCCGGGCTCCACTCCCAGGTCCAGGAGCGCCTGCTGGAGTCGCGAGACGAGGTCGTGGAGGTCCCTGCGGGTGAGGTCCCTGCGCCAGCCATCCTCTCCCCGGTACATGATCGCCGTCGAGTCGTCAGCGGCGCGCAGGAGGTTCTCGGCGAAGTTGAGGTGGCCGTCGGGGAAGAAGCGGGTGCCGGTCAGGTGGTTCCCGGCGGAGAGGATCGGTCGGGACCCGGGGTCGCCCACTACGCCCAGTTGATTCCAGGCCGCCTGCCAGAAGTCGCCGGGATGCTCGACCGACCAACGGTGGAGCTCCCTGTAGCCGCCATCGACGCCGACGACGGAGCGGAAATCCTCGATCTGGCTCGTGGAACGGCGATGAGCGTCGGGAGTCCAGAGGGGTTCGGCCATCGCCATCGAGGTTAGGTCCGTCTCTGCGGAGTCGGAGCCGGTCGGCCAGACTGCGCCCATGGACGACGACGGCATTCCGGAACCGGTGGACGGCGCGAGGGGCCGCTGGTTCGAGGAACTTCCCGTGGGACTGGTGGTTCGCCACGCCCTCACCCGCACGATCACCGAGGCCGACAACCTCCTGTTCTGTGCCCTCACGCACAATCCGCAGCCCCTGCACCTGGACGCCACGTTCGCGGAGGCCACCGAGTTCGGGGAACGCCTTGTCAACAGCCTGTTCACCCTCGGCCTCGTGGTCGGGGTGAGCGTCGGCGACACCACGTTGGGGACCACGGTCGCCAATCTGGGGTTCGACGAGTCGGCGTTCCCGGCGCCGGTGTTCATCGGTGACACGCTGAGGTTCGAATCCGAGGTGGTGGCTGCCCGGGCATCCGGGTCGCGTCCCGATGCCGGCATCGTGACCTTCGAGCACCGGGCGCACAACCAGCGTGACGACCTGGTCTGCCGGACCCGTCGCAATGCCCTGATGCGACGCCGTCCCTGAGGGTGGCGCCGCTCCGTTCTCAGGGATTCCCGGTACCCGCCGGTCTGGCATAGGCTCGGCGACCATGGCCGAGGACCACCCAGGGGTGCACGAAGGGGCCATCGACGACCTGCACGTGACAGTGGGTCGCCGGCTACGCGTCGCCGGGATGCGCTACAGCCGATCGCGTTACGCAGTCGTCGAGGTGATGGCCGATGCCGGTAGGCCGCTGACCCTTCCCGAGATCCTGGCGGTGGACGCCGGCCGGCGACTGGCCCAGAGTTCCGCATACCGCAACCTGGGCGAGTTGGTAGACGTCGGCGTGGCGCGACGTGTCGACGCCGGTGACGACCGCTCCCGGTTCGAGTTGCACGAGTCCCTCACCGGACACCACCACCACCTGGTGTGTGATTCCTGTGGTCGGGTGGAGGACTTCCACGTGCCGGACGAGTTCGAGAAGCAGGTGGCGGCCCTGGTCGAGATGGCGGCCGAAGGAGGGTTCCGGGTGGATGCCCACCGCTTCGACATGCTGGGTCGCTGCCCCGAATGCCGGTGACCGGCCGCCCTGACGGGTTGGGTCAGTCCGTGCGCCGCTAGGTTCGCCGGCCATGTTCCTGAAGCGACCGGCTGCCCGGGTGGTGCTCCTCGACCGCGACAGGCGGATCTTTCTGGTGAACGCCGAGGACCCGCTGGACCCCTACAAGCCCGCCTGGTGGGAGATCCCGGGAGGGGGAATCGATCGTGGGGAGGACTCGGCTACCGCCGCCGCCCGGGAGCTCGTGGAGGAGACCGGCATAGTCGACGTCGAGATGGGTCCGGTGATCTGGACGCAGCATGTCCAGTTCACCTTCGGTGGCTACTTCTTCGACAGCCACGAGAAGATCCACGTGGCCTGGTGCGACGGTGGCGAGTACCGACCCAGGCACCTGGAGGCCCTTGAGGCAGCGGCCTTCATGGGCGCCCGCTGGTGGACGCTGGAGGACCTCCTGGCATCCACCGAGCCGGTCCTGCCGGCACTGCTGCGTGAGCACCTGGCGCCCATCGTGGCCGGTGACCTGCCAGAGGTGCCGATCGACATCTCACCGGTACCCCTGTACTGATCAGGGCCGGTCCGGCCCGGGGCCGCAGGCGGTCAGGCCGTTGCTGCCATCAGGCCAGCGATTCGAGGCCACCCCACGCCAGGCGGGCGGCCAGCGCCGCCATCTCCTCGGCGGGACGGGGGGTCTCCTCGTGCACCCAGTGGCGGATCATTCCCTCGGACAACCCGATGATCCCCGCGGCCATGGCCAGCGCCGAACCGTGGTCCACCGCCCCCATGAGGCCGGTGAGGTACTCCGCGAACGTGTCCCCGACCCGTCTGGCGTCCCGACGGAACTCCTGGTCGACGGCCAGGCTGGAGCCGGCGAGAACGGCGAAGGCTGCCGGCCTCTCCTCGAAGAACCTGAAGTAGGCCCTGAACCCGGCCTCGACCCGGCGTCTGGGCGTCTCCTCCACCTCAGACGCCTCGAGGGCCCTCATCAGCAGGTCGGCGGTCTCGGCCAGCAGGACACCGAACAGGTCGTGCTTGGAGGCGAAGTGCTGGTAGAGCACCGGCTTGGTCACCCCGGCCTCCGTCGCCAGGGCGCTCATCGAGGTGTCGTGGTAGCCGTGGCGGGCGAACACCTCGAGGCCGACGTCCAGGATCTGCTGCCGGCGCTCCGCTGCCGGCATGCGGGCGCGGGCGGCTGTGCTGGTCATCCTGTGACGGTAGGCATACCTGAACCACCAGATGGAACCGGGCGGCGGATTTCAACAGAGTCGGTCAGTGGCCGGTGCCGCCGCGTTCCTCGTGGTCGGTGGCCCGCACCGCATGGTGGAGAACGATCGACGGTGCCAGTACGAACGAGCCGACGAGCAGCAGGACGAGAAGCGAGGTGGCCACACCGTCGGTAAAGCCGGTGGACATGCCGACGGTGAACACCACGATCGAGACGGCGAACGCCAGGTAGCCCGACCGCTGGCCCAGGCGGGCCAGGCGGGCCAGGCGGGCCCGCCTGGCCAGGACTGGGTCCTCCTGTGGGGGGGAGGTGTCTCCGACGGTGTTCACGGAAGCCAGCCTGCCGTGGACAGGAGGGATTCCAGACGATCGGACATTCGCTCCAGCGAGAGCTCGCGAACGGCCACGGCCCTCTCGGCTGCCAGCAGCGCCTCTCGTTGGTCGGGAGGCGACCCCAGCCAGGCCCGGAGCGGGTCCAGGTCGTCGGCGTCGAACCAGCTGAAACCCAGATCTCTCAACTCGTGGGCGACCGGATAGCCACCCACCACCACCGGCCGCAGGGCGAGGGAGGCCTCCACCGGCGGATTTCCGAAGCCCTCCCAGGTGGAGGGGAACGCCACCACGTCGGCAGCGGCGTAGAGGTCGGCCCGGTCGGCCAGCGGCGCGTGGATGACGGGGCAGCGGGCCGCCGCCAGTTCGCGTGCCAGTTCGGGGCCGTAGCCGTCCTCGGCCGGGCCCAGGAGCCAGTAGGTGGCGCCCAGATCCTCAGCGATCGCCACTGCGCGCCCCACCGCCTTGCGTGGGATGGCCCGGACTGGGTGGACGACGAGGAGTTCGTCGGGTGACACGCCGAGTCGGTCACGGGTGGATCGGCGGTCGCCCGGCGGCGTGTCCGTCTCGAAGCCGTTGCGGATCGTGGTAGCGGCGATCCCGCGCTCGGCCATCTGCCGGCGGGTCAGGTCGTTGATGGTGACGTGCAGCCACGCGGGGTCATCGGGGGGAAGGTCCGTCACGTGGGCGAACCGGTCCCGTTGCCACGGTGGATCGTGATGGTGCAGGATCGCGGGTCGACCCCGGAGGGTTCCGGCGACGGCCATCGAGGCACGGGGGTTCAGCGGGATGGTGCAGAGGTTCTCGACGACGACGAGGTCGGATCCCGCCAGTGCGGCCGCCAGGTCGTCCGGGTCCGGCGTCGATCCGGCATCGATCCTGAGTCCCTCCACCAGGGTCAGCGGCCGGTCGTCGGACCAGCCGGGCTCGACGTTGCCGGCTACCCAGTCGACGTCGAATCCCATCCCGGAGAGCGCGGCGGCCCAGTTACGTGCTACTACCGAGACCCCGTCGGTGGGCCCGAACCGGAAGGAGACGATCGTGCAGCGAGGCTTTCTGGTGGATGGCAATGGTCTCCCCGACCCTTCGTACGGCGATCTCCGGGCCGCCGTCGGACGGATGCTCGGGGACCACTGGGTGTCGGAAGGGTACGCAGCGCCCAACTCGAGGGTCTACCCGTGGCAGTGGTTGTGGGACTCCTGCTTCCACGTACTGGTCTGGCAGGCCCTGGACGAGGTAGGGCACGCCCAGCGCGAGCTGGAGGCGGTCTTCGGCCCACAGGCCCCGTCAGGGTTCGTACCCCACATGAACTATGCACGGGACCCCGGATTCCACGAGGACCTCTGGGGCCGCCGGGGCGGTTCCTCCATAACGCAGCCGCCCATGTACGGCCATGCCGTTGCCGAACTGATCCGGGCGGGCTCGCCGCCACCCGACCGGGTCGTGGAGGCGGCGGTGGCCGGCATGCGCTTCCTGCTCGACCAACGCGCCCGGGACCGGTCGGGCCTCCTGCTGGTCTGCCACCCGTGGGAGACCGGCTGCGACGACTCGCCGCGCTGGGACGATGCCTGTCCCGGTGGCTACGACCGGAAGCGGTGGGCGGTGGTGAAGGACCGCCTCGTGTCGACAATCCGGACCGGTCCGGATGGCTCGCCTCTGTCCAATCCGGACTTTCCGGTGGCCCCCGTCGGGTTCAACGCCCTCGTGGCCTTCAATGCCGGCGAGTTGGCCGAAGTGGTCGGAGACGACCGACTGGCCGCCGGGTCGGTCGAGCTGGCTGGGGCGTTGACGGGTCGGTGGTCCGATGAGGTCGGCACCTGGGTGGACGCCGGGTCCATGGCCGACGGGTCGGGGCGGGTCCGGACGCTGGACAGCTTCCTGCCTCTCCTCGTCGACGACGACCCGGCCCGTGTGGCCGCCGTCATGGGCCAGCTCACGGACCCGGTCGCACACGGCGGCCCTGCCGGTCCGACAGGTGTCCACCGGGGGGAGGCGTCATATGACCCGGATGCCTACTGGCGAGGGCCCGTGTGGCCGCAGCTGGCCTACCTGATGGTGCTGGCCGCCGGTCGGCATTCTCCCGAGGTGGCGGCCGACCTCGCCCGGACGACCGTGGCTGGAGCGTGGGCTTCGGGCCTGGCGGAGTACTGGCACCCGGACTCAGGTGCCGGTCTGGGTGCCGTCCCACAGTCGTGGACCGGCCTGGCCCTCCTGCTTGCAGCCCGTCGGGACACCGCTGCGCCCTGACGCATGCCGGTCGGGTTCAGCGACGGCTGTCCCGCGCCGAGCCGATCATCTCCTCGCCGTCACCACGCTGCACATAGCAGTGGATTCCACGGAATCGGGCCTCCTCGTGCTCGAAGTCGGCCCTGGTCGGGGTGATGTACCCGAGTTCCAGCTCCGACAACTCGTAGATCTCGCCCACGAAGTCGGCGAACGCCCCGTAGCACTTCGCACGGGCGAACGCCTCCATCTCCCGGTCACCCGGCCATGGGGCGCCGGCACGGGCCGGGTGCTCGGTCCGGAGGTAGACCTCGAACTGGTGGGGGCCGATACACGGCACCCGGGTGTCGATCTCGACCAGCCGCTCCTCCTGGACCCACGAGTACTGGTTGAAGCAGGAGCCGTTCTCCACGTCATGGAGGTTCACCACGTCGCCCACCCAGTTCGGAATGCCCTCGTCGGCGAGGGTGGGTCGCGTCTCGAGGATCGACGTGGTGGCTGCCGCAGGGCCGACGGTCGGTGATGCCTGGTCGGACGGATCGTCCGTGCAGGCGGCCAGCAGGACCACCACCGCAGCAGCCGGGAAGAACCATCGACCGGTCTTCCGGAGGGCGGGCATGGGGTCAGGGTATGGCCGACCGGTACCGTGGCGGGGTGCCGGTGGTCGAGTTGCGGGGAGCTGTGGCGCTGCTCGGCAACTTCCCGGCCCTCGCCGGGGTCGACCTCACCGTGGAATCCGGCGAGGTGGTGCTGCTCCGGGGGCCGAACGGCGCCGGAAAGACCACCCTCCTGCGCCTCTGCGCCGGGTTGGTACGACCTGAGTCGGGGTCCGTTGAGGTGCTCGGTCACGACCTCGTGGTCGAGCGTCGGTCGGTTCGCAGGAGGGTCGCCCTCCTGGGTCACGCCACCGGCCTCTACGACGACCTGACGATCACCCAGAACGTGCACTTCTGGGCACGGGCAGCAGGTCTGCCAGTCTCCGAGGCCACCGGGCGCGTGGATGCCGCGCTGCTCCGAATGGGGCTCTCCGAGAGGCTGCTGGGGCAGCCGGTCCACACCCTGTCGGCTGGCCAGCGGCGTCGGGCGTCGTTGGCTGCGCTCGTCGTCCGGCGACCCGAGCTGTGGCTTCTGGACGAACCCCATGCCGGTCTGGACCAGTCGGGTCGCGACGTGGTTGACGGCCTGGTCGGCGACGCCGTGGCCGTCGGCGCCACGGTGCTGGTCTCCTCGCACGAGTTGGACCGGGTGGCCGGTCTGGGCCCGAGGGTGGTGACCATCTCGGGTGGGGTGGTGGTGGCTGACACAGGTCCAGCCGACCGGGGAGGGTCGCATGACTGAGGTTCGCAGGTTCCTCGCCGACGCCCGGCTGGTTGCGGTCCGTGACCTCAGGATCGAGTTCCGGTCCCGAGTGGTGGTCGGCCAGGTGGTGCCGTTCGCCCTGCTGGTGCTGGTGCTGTTCGGCTTTGCCCTGGATGCCGACCACCGCACACTCCGGACGTTCGCGTCGGGCCTGTTCTGGGTGGCAGTGCTGCTCAGTGCCCTGCTGGCGGTCCACAGGTCGGCGGCCCTGGAGCAGTCGGACGGCACCCTGGATGCGCTGCGGATGTCCGGCCTCCCACCGGCGGCCCTGTTCATGGGCAAGGCCATAGCCGTGTTCGTGCAGCTGGTGCTCCTCGAGGTGGTCCTGATGGGCGGCCTGTTCGTGCTCTACGGGGTGGAGGTCGTGGACCCGGCACTGCTGGTGGCCGCAGGGCTGCTGGCCGGGGTCGCAGTGGCGGCGACAGGTACCCTCTACGGCGCGCTGGCCTCGGGACCGGGGGTGCGGGAGACCCTCCTGCCCATCCTCCTGCTCCCGGTACTGGCGCCGGTGCTGATCGCGGCCACCCGGGCGTTCGACGATGCCCTCGGGGCCGCGGCGGTGGATGGTTGGGCCTGGACAGGGCTACTGGCCGTGGCCGCCCTGATCGCCACCGTGGTCGGCACGCTGGCCCATGGCGTGTTGATCGAGGACTGATCGGGAGCCCTGATGGCCGGACGAGACGAGAGACCAGGCACCACGGGATCGCGCGGCTCGCGCCTCCTGGGCTGTGTCGCCCTGACCTGCCTCGCGGTCCTGGGCGTGCTGGCCTTTGTCCTGACCGGGCCGGACGTCCGCATCCACCCCACCACAGGTGAGGAGTTCGGCCAGTTCGACGCCGTGCGGATGCTGTACCTGCACGTGCCGATGGCCGTCCTCATGTACACCTCGTTCATGCTGTGCGCAGTTGCGAGCGTCGGGGTGCTTGTGAAGCGGACCCCCTGGTGGGACGTGATGGCCCACTCCGCGGCGGAGGTGGGCACGGTGCTCTGCGGGCTGGTGCTGGTGACCGGGTCCATCTGGGGTCGCCCGGTCTGGAACACGTGGTGGGAGTGGGGCGACGTACGCCTCATGACCACGCTGGTGCTGTTCCTGTTGTTCGCCGGCTACCTGGCCCTTCGCCGTACCACCACCGACCCCCGGCGCCAGGAGCGCCAGGCTGCCGTGGTGGCCCTGGTGGCGGTGCTGGACATACCGCTCGTCAACCGCTCGGTGGCATGGTGGGAGAACCGCACGCTCCACCAGAGGTCCACGCTGGAGGAACTCAAGATCGAGGACCTCACGTTGTTCACCCTCATGTTCGGCTTCCTGGCCTTCGGCCTGGTGGTCTGGTGGCTGACGCTGCAGCGGTTCCGGGTCGGGTGGCTGGAGCGGGCGGCGATCGACCACGCAGTCGGTTCGGCCATGGCCGAGCGGCGCTCCGAGACGTCGGCCGACGAACTTGATGCCGCCATCGGGGTCACCGACGAGCAGGCCGGGGAGGCGTCGCCATGACCCACCTCGGGTACCTGATCGCGGGCTGGGGCATCTCGCTGGTCGTGCTGGGCGGTTATGGGCTTCGCCTGGCCCGGCGCGGCCGTTCCCTCAGCCCCTTGGTCCCAGAGGATCGCCGTAGGTGGCTGGCGTCACCCGGGACCGATAGTGACTGACGACGCCGGGCCGGAACCACCGTCCCTCGACCTCACGCCCCGACCCGCCAGGCCTGCGGCCCGAACGCGGCGCGGTGCCATCGTCCTGCTCCTCGTGGTCGTGGGTGGCGTGGTCCTCGTACTGCTGCGAACGCTGGGTGATGCCTCGCTGTTCTTCTACGACGTGGCCGAGGCCGTCGAGTTGCGTTCCGACCTGGGCGATAGCCGGTTCCGCGTGGTCGGAACCCCGCAGCCGGGCCTCGTGGCCACGGAGTTCGACGGCGGATCTGCCGTCGTGTTCACTCTCTGTGCCGACGACGTGCTGGCCGATGTGGTCCATCTGGGCGACCCCGCTGAGCTGTTCCAACCGGGCGTACCGGTTGTGCTCCAGGGGGCCTGGACCGCTGGCAGGCCACCCGCCCTGGATGGTCTGTCCGGTGCGGTCGGTGACGGCTGGTACCTGCGGACCGACCACATGGTGGTGAAGCACGACAACGACTACCGGTCGGACGGTGCCGAGTTGGAGCCCTGTGGGGCCGCCGGTTGAACGCCACCCTCGGTACCGCATTCGTAGCCCTCGGGCTTTCCGCCTCGGTGGCCGGCCTCCTCAGCGTGGCCTGGGGCCTCGCAACCAGGAGGCCCATGTTCGTGGTCCGCGCCCGGATCTGGGTGGGGCTACTGGCCGTAGCGGCGGTCGGACAGGTGGCGGTCATGGAGCGGGCCCTCATTACCCGCGACTTCACCGTCGCCTTCGTGGCCGAACACGGCAGCCACCGCACCCCGGCCCTCTTCAACGTGGCCACCCTCTGGTCGGCGCTGGAGGGGTCGATCCTGCTGTGGGTCCTGATCCTCGTGGGCTATGTGGTGCTGGTGGCGAGGAGGTTCCGTCACCGTCTGGATGATCCGGTCGTGGGCTGGACGCTGCTGGTCCTCTTCGTCGTTTGCACCTTCTTCTTCCTGCTCCTGGCCGGGCCGGCACATCCGTTTACACGCTTCGAGCCGTGGGCTGGCTATGACGGTCCGGGGCCCAACCCCCTGCTCCAGAACCACGTGCTCATGGCGTTCCACCCGCCGGTGCTCTACCTGGGGTTCGTGGGCTTCACCGTGCCGTTCGCTCTGGCCATGGCCTCGCTGGCCACGGGTCGGTTGGGGGAGGGCTGGTTGCTGGAGGCCCGCCGCTGGACGCTGATGGCCTGGGGCTGCCTGACCGTGGGGATCCTGCTCGGAGCCTGGTGGTCGTACGAGGTCCTGGGGTGGGGCGGCTACTGGGCCTGGGACCCGGTGGAGAACGCCTCCTTCCTGCCCTGGCTGACCGGGACCGCATACCTCCACTCGGTCATGGTCCAGGAGCGCCAGGGGATGCTCCGGGTGTGGAACCTCTCGCTGCTCTGCGCCACCTTCTCGCTGACCATCCTCGGAACGTTCATCACCCGGTCGGGGGTGCTGGAGTCGGTCCATGCCTTCACAGAGTCGGGCATAGGACCGATGCTGCTGGGTTTCTTCGGCCTCGTGGTGGTGACCACAGTCGGCCTCATCGCATGGCGGGGCGATTCCATGAGGACGGTCGGCTCCATCGACTCGCCGGTCTCGCGGACCGCTGCGTTCCTGGTCAACAACCTCCTGTTCGGGGTCTTCGCTTTCGTGGTGCTGCTCGGCACGGTGTTCCCGCTGCTCGTCGAGGCCGCCAACGGGGACCGGATATCGGTGGGCAACCCGTACTTCGAGCGGATGACCATGCCGATCGGCTTCGCCCTGCTGTTCCTGATGGCCGTGGCGCCGGCCCTGCCCTGGGGAGGCACTACCGGAGTCACCATTGCCGAGCGGATGCGCTGGCCGGCGGTCGCCGGTGCGGCATCCATGGTGCTTGCGGTGGGGTTGGGAAGCCGCGGCTGGGCCCCGACGCTGGCCGTGGGCCTGGCGGGATTCTCGATCGGCGGGGCGGTGCGCCAACTCGGCATGGCGGTGCGGTCCCGGGGCCTGCGGGGCCTCGTGGGACGTTCCAGCGGCGGGATGGTCGTCCACATCGGGGTGGCCGTGGTGGCCGTGGCGTTCGCATGCTCCTCGGCCTTTGTGAGGCAGGCCGAGTTCAGGTTCGATCGACCGGGGGAACGGGCGGTGTTCGCCGGTCACGAGCTGGCGTTCGGGGGCCTCACGACCGTGGAGTTGCCGGAGAAGACCGAGATCCGCGTGTCGGTCCGCGTCGATGGACGCACCTACCGCCCCGCCATCAGCACGTTCCCCTTCGGCGGGCAGACCATCGGAACCCCGGCCACCCGGTCCACCCTCCGCGACGACCTGCAGTTGGCCGTCCTTGCGGTACCCGACGAGGGGTCGACCACCACGGTCGTACGCGTCACCGTCCAGCCCCTCGTCGTCTGGCTGTGGGTGGGAGGGGCGGTGATGGCGGTCGGGACGGCCATGGCTGCCGTACCCGCCGACGGTCGTCGTAGACGACGATCCGCTGGCCAGGCGGTCGAAGGCTCTCCGGAGGGGGTCACGGCATGAACCCGGTCAGGGCAACGGCGCTGGCCGTGGGCATCGTGATGCTGCTTCTCATCGTCGTGTTCGCCAACGGTGACACGAGTCGGGATCGGATGACGACCCACCTGGTCGGAGCAGTGGCACCTGCGGTGGGCGGGGTCACGCTGGACGGGTCCACATGGGACCTGGATGACCAGCGGGGCCGATGGGTGGTCGTCAACTTCTTCTCCACGACGTGCGTCCCGTGCATCAGGGAGCACCCCGAGCTGGTGGCCTTCGCCGCCGCACACGCCGAGGCCGATGACGTGAGGCTCGTCACCGTCGCATTCGACGACAGGCCATCGGCCGTGGCAGCCTTCTTCGCCGAGCATGGTGGCGATTGGCCGGTGCTGACCGTCGACACGGGGCGAATCGCGGTGGACTGGGGCGTGGTCGGGGTCCCGGAGTCGTACCTGGTCACGCCCTCGGGCCACGTTGCGGCCAAGGTGATCGGCGGGGTGGAGCTGGAGGAACTGGACGACCTCCTGGCCCGTGCCGTGGCGGCCATCTCGTGAGGTTCGGCGACCGCAGCGTGGGCCTCACGTGGCTGCTAGTGCTGGCCGTGGTGGTCGCGAGCCTGGTGGGGTCCGAACTGGCGGACCGGCCGCCGCTCACGAACGCCGACCGTGTCCACGATCTGGCCGGCGACTTCGCCTGCCCGGTCTGCCAGGGGCAGTCCCTGGGCGAGTCCGACGTGCCGATAGCGCGCACCATCCGCACGACCATCAGGACGATGGTGGACCGGGGCCGTACCGACACCGAGATCAGGTCGATGCTGGTGGCCAGGTTCGGCGAGGACATCGACTACACGCCGCGCGGCGACGGCCTGGTCGGCCTCGTCTGGGTCCTGCCGGTCCTGGTGGGCGGCGCGGCCGTGGCCGGTGTCACTGTGTCGATCAGGCGGTGGCAGGGTCGCCCTACCGGCGGTTCGGCACCGGGGCGACCCGTTGTGCTGGGCGTGGTGGCGGTCGTCGTCGTCCTGGCCGGCGTCCTCGTGGCCCGCTCGGCGGGTGACCGGTCAGCGGGCGACACGCTGAGCGGCGACATCCGTTCGTCGACGCGCACCCTCCTCGCCGATGCCGGCGTGGCATCACCCGACGAGGCTGTCTCCCTCTACTCCCGGGTGCTCGAGATCCAGCCGTCCAATGTCGAGGCCCTGGCTTACCGGGGCTGGTCGCACTGGAGGGCCGGTGACCGGGCCCGGGGTCGTTCAGACCTGGACGAGGCTGTGGCCGTGGACCCGGCGTACCCGGACGTCCGCGTCTTCAGGGCCTCGCAGCGCCATGCCGACGGGAACCACGCCGGGGCCGCCGAGGACCTCGTCGTCCTGGACGGCCTGGAGGCTCCGCCGATCGTCGGCGACCTGCTGTCGGCCAGCCGTCTCCGCCAGCGGATCGCCACGGGTCTGGCCTCGTCGGGCGAACTGCTGGTCGCCCTGGAGTTGTTGGACTCTGGCCTCGAGGCCAGGCCAGGCGCAGCGGACCTGCTCGCCGAACGGGGGTGGCTGCTGGTTGCCACCCGGTCGCCGGAACTGGTCGTGAGGGGCATGGCCAACCTTGATGAGGCGCTGGCGCTGGACCCGTTGGACCCGTACGGCCTCGCCTACCGGGCGGTGGTGCTGTCCACGGTGGTCGGCCGTCCCGGAGACGCAGCGGCGGACCTGGCTGGTTTCGCCGGCCTGCCCGGGCAGCCTGCCGACCTGGTCGACCTTCTGATCCTGGTCGGGCTGCTGGATCCTCCGCCGGAGGACGGTTCCTGACCTACCCGCAACGGGTGGGGGCCATGGTGCCGGCCGGCACCGGGTTCAGGTAGTCGATCGGTAGTGGGCGTGCACTATCCGACCCTCGGTGGTCGTGAGCTCCCAGATGGATGCGTATGCACAGCCCCGACCGCCACTCAGGCCGACGCCGTCGGTGGCCAGGTCCCGGATGACCTCGGGGATCACGTCGGAATGGCTGCACAGGATCGTGATCGTTCCGTCCTCTGCCGCTCCCGCCAGGTCCCGGACGAGGCGGGTGGTGAGGTCCGCGGCTCCCTCGAACAGGTCGTTCTCAACCTCGGCATGGACTCCGTGGCGTTCCCCCAGCGGCCCCACCGTCTGCAGGCAGCGGGTGGCTCGACTGCTCAGGACCCTGACGACCGGTAGGCCCATCTCGGAGACGACACGATCAAGTTGGATCGCCTGGGTCGCTCCGGCGGCGTCCAGTGGCCGGTCGACGTCGTCGCCTGACCATCGATAGGGGTCGCCGGCGGATCCATGGCGCACCAAGAGGATGGTCATCGCAGGGCCCGCAGGTCGGCGAGGATCCCGGGGAGGGCATCCATGGCGGCCTCTAGATCGGCGCCGGTGAGTGCCGCAGCCATCGCGGCGGCCGATTCGGGGCGCAACGGCGACGTCGAGGCGTGGTCCAGGTAGCGGCGGGTCATGACGGTCGGGGGGTCGGGTTGGTGCGGGTCTTCAGATCGTCACGTCGGTGGTGCACACGGAGTCACCCATGGGAAGCGACGACCGCATCTCGGCCGTCGTCTCGCCGTACAGGGCGCTGAGCATGCCCGTCACCAGGCCACGGTCCACGGCGCAGATCACTGGGTGCTCGATGGCGACGTCTCCGAACGGACAGTGCTCGGAGACGATCCGCAGGCGGTCGTCGCCGATGCGTTCCGCCCGGGCTGCGAAGCCGTGTGCGGTGAGTGCCTCGGCCACGACGTGGAGCGCCGACTGGAAGGAGCGGTGCACCTCGTGCTCTCCGATGGCCTCGGCCATGCTCCGACCCACCTCGGCGCCGACCTCCTCGGCCATCGCCTCGGCCTGGTCGGACGGCAGGAGGGCGAGGGCCCGGCCCAGGAGGCTCACGAGGACGGCATCCTGACGGACCGGCACCTCGAGTGGGGATCCGGGGTTGCTGACCCGGTAGGACTTCGACGGCCGGCCGGCCGAGGCACCCTCCTGGCGTTCCACCACGATCTCCAGGTAGCCGCCGGCAGCCAGCTTGTCGAGGTGGTGGCGTGCCACGTTCGGGTGGAGGTCGAACGCCTTGGCCGTGTCGATCGCGGTGACCCCGTGCGTGATGTCGCGGGCGCGCAGGTAGATGTTGCGGCGAGTCGGATCGCCGAAGGCACCTGTTATGGCGGTGACCGCCGAGGCGAACTCGGTGGCCGTGAGGGGGGCTCCGTCCACACGGCTATTCTACCGAACCCGGCTCCCCGGCCGTCTGGTCGGGTCAGTCGCCGGGTCCGGTCGGTAGGCCGGCTCACAGGTGGACGCCGGTGAGATTCGAGGGTGGGCCCGGTCCCACCACATCCGAGGAGTATCCGTGGTGGTCACCGAAACCCATGTCATGGAGGCCCTCAGGCCGGTTCAGGACCCTGAACTGCGTCGGAGCATCGTGAACCTCGGCATGGTTCGTGGAATCCGAGTGGATGGACATCGGGTCGAGGTGCGGATCGCCCTGACGGCTCCCGAGTGCCCGATGAGAGCGGAGATCCAGGAGTCGGTGGACAACGCCGTCTCCCTCCTGGACGGGGTGGAGGCCGTCAAGGTGGACTTCACCGTGATGACGGACGAGCAGTTGGGGGAGCTCCGCGAGCGGCTCCACGGGGATCCGTCGGCCACAGCCGGAACCAACTCCACCTACGGCCATTCCGAGGGCCGTGCCGTTCCATTCGCCGAGGCCAACTCGACGACCCGGGTACTCCTGATCGCGTCGGGCAAGGGCGGTGTCGGCAAGTCGTCGGTGACCACCAACCTGGCTGTCGCCCTCGCTGCCCGGGGTCGGGACGTGGCGGTGGTGGACGCCGACGTGTGGGGCTTCTCCATCCCGCGGATGCTGGGTGTGACGCACCCGCCGACGGTCATAGACGGGATGCTCATTCCGCCGGAGGCCCATGGCGTGCGATGCATCTCGATGGGCTTCTTCGCCGATGAGGACCAGCCGATCATCTGGCGTGGCCCGATGCTCCACAAGGCCCTGGAGCAGTTCCTGACCGACGTCTACTGGGACGAGCCCGACTACCTGATCGTGGACCTGCCTCCCGGTACCGGGGACATCTCGATCTCGTTGGCCGGCTTCCTCCCGACGGCCGAGATGTACGTGGTGACCACTCCTCAGGTGGTGGCCCAGTCGGTGGCCCAGCGTGCGGCTTTCATGGCCGAGAAGGTCAACCTGAAGGTCCATGGCATCATCGAGAACATGTCGTGGTTCACCGGCGACGACGGCACCCGCTACGAGTTGTTCGGAGCGGGTGGTGGTCGGGACCTGGCCGACCGCCTGGAGGTACCCCTCGTCGGGCAGGTGCCGCTCGTACCGGCACTGCGCGATGGTGCCGACAACGGACGGCCGGTGGCGGGAGACCCGTCGACCGAGGTGGGAGCGTTGTTCGCCGAGATGGCCAGGACGATCGACGTGGACATGAAGCCGACCAAGCGTCGGCACAAGGAACTCAGGATCATCTGAGCCTGTGGCTCGGACAAGTACCGGATACCCCGGAGGAGCGTGACGTGGACCTGCGAATTGGTGTTACCGACAACCCGAAGGAGATAAGGGTCGAGATGGCCGACGACACCGACGTGGCCGCCCTGCGGTCCGAGGTGGACGCGGCCGTCGCCGGCGGTGGCCCGGTGCTGTGGCTGACCGACGTGAGGGGTCGCCAGGTGGGCGTGCCCGCCGGCAGGATCGCCTACGTGGACATCGGGGCCGCCGGGTCAGACAATCCGGTCGGCTTCGGCTGAGCGCTGGTCGCTGACAGCGGGGTCGGAAGGTGGCGACGCTGGCCGACCTGGCCCGTTCGCATACGGACCTCGACGAGGTGGAGGTGGGCCACCTCCAGGACCTCGTAAGCATCTGGGGGCTCCTGGCGGACCTCTCCTTCGCCGACCTGCTCCTCTATAGCAGCGTGAGCGCTGATCCCGAGGCTCCGCTGATCCTCCTGGGACACGTCAGGCCCACCACCGGGACCACGCTCTACCGGGCTGACCTGGTGGGCCGGTCCTTCGAACCGCGCCGCCGCCCGTTCGTGGCCGAGGCGCTCTCGACCGGATCCACGATGTCCGGAACGGTCAACGTCGGAGCCGACCGGAACGTGAACCTGCTGGCCGTGCCGGTCCGACCTTCCGGCAAGACCATCGCCGTCCTGGTGCGGGAGCGGATGCGTCCCGTCGACCGTCCGACCAGCGAGCAGGAGCGGACCTACCTGACGGTTTTCGACAGGTTCGCCAGGATGCTCGAGGCCGGTGAGTTCCCCTACCGCGACGAGGAGCGACTCCGGCACCGGACGCCGCGGGTGGGCGACGGCCTCCTCCTGGTCGACTCGAACGGTCGGATCGAGTTCGCATCCCCCAACGCTGTCTCGCTCCTGCACAGGTTGGGGATGACGCGCGGCGTCACGGGAGCCCGGTTCGACGACACGGGTCTGGGTTCGTCGATGCTGCGCGCCGCCTTTGCCCGTCGCTCCGCCGTTATCGACGAGATGGAGCGGGACGACGAGGTGGCCGTCGTCAGCCACTGCCTTCCACTCCTGGAGTCGGGGCAGGCCACGGGTGCCATCGTGCTGGTCCGCGACGTGACCGAGCTTCGCCGACGGGACCGCCAGCTGGTGTCCAAGGACGCCACGATCCGGGAGGTCCACCACCGGGTGAAGAACAACCTGCAGACCATCTCCTCGCTGCTTCGCCTCCAGGCCCGCCGCCTGAAGGGAGCCGAGGCGAGGGCGGCGCTCGGCGAGTCCGTGCGGCGAATCGGGGCGATCTCGGTCGTGCACGAGACGCTCGCCCAGAGTGCCGAGGACGACGTGGCGTTCCTGGAGATCGTGCGCCCGCTGGTACGCGTGGTGGAGGAGAGCGTCTCGTCGCCCCTGCGACCCCTGGCATTCACCGTGTGCGGTGATGCCGGCGTGCTGCCGGGTCAGGTCGCCACCACGATGGCGGTGGTCCTCACCGAGCTGCTCCAGAATGCCGTGGACCACGCCTTCCCGCCGGATTCCGGCGTGCCCGGCGACGAGTCCCGGGATGGTCCGGTTCCCGCGGGTCAGGTTCGCATCGAGCTGGACCGACGGCCCGACGGCCTCTCCGTCCGGGTGGTCGACGACGGGGTGGGCCTGCCGGCGGGCTTCGACCTGGCGGAGGCGGCGGGTCTGGGCCTGACGATCGTCCGCACGTTCGTGGAGGGTGAGTTGGGTGGCCAGATCCGGCTGCTGCCCGTGGAGGAGGGGAGCGGGACCATGGCCGAGGTGTTGGTGCCGGCGGCCCGACTGGTGGGACCGTGGGGCGACGCCAACGAGCCGACCACCTGAACCGGCTCACCGACCTAGGGTCGGCGCCGTGAACGGTCGACCGCCCGCGTCGGGCATCCATGCCGGGAGGTGCCCGTGACAGGTCTCGTGAACGACGGCAGGCCGCGTGTCGTGGCCCACCGGGGCGCTTCGTACGACCGCCCGGAGAATACGGCGGCGGCATTCGCCGAAGCCCGTCTCCAGGGTGCCGACTGGGTGGAGCTGGACGTCCGCCTCTCGGCCGACGAGGTTCTGATGGTCAACCACAACGCCCACTATGCCGATGGCCGGCTGGTACGCGAGGTGAAGGCCTGCGACGCTCCCGACGACACGCTGAACCTTGCCGAGGCGCTGGAGGCCTGCGACGGGATGGGCGTGAACGTGGAGGTGAAGAACCTCCCGGGTGAACCGGACCACGATGCCTCCGACCTGGTGTGTGAGGCCGTGGCGGGCCTGGTGGCCGCCTACCGACCGATCGACGAGCTGCTCGTCTCGTCGTTCGACATCTCCGCGGTGGACCGCATCCGGGCCGCCGAACCGTCGCTACCCACCGGATGGGTGGTGGTGGAACGGCTCGGCGCCGACCTGACGCTGGACCGGATCGTGGCGCACGGGCACCCGACCGTGTGCCTGTGGGATGCGCTGGCTGACGAGGCCATCGTCGTGTCGGCCCGCGAGCGGGGCCTGAAGGTGGTGGTCTGGACGGTCGACGAGCCCGACCGGATGACCCAGCTGACGGACTGGGCGGTGGACGGCATCATCACCAATCGGCCGGGGGAGGCACGTGCGGTGATCGACGGACACCTCGACGGGAGCGGGCTGGAGGGCTGAGGAGCCGTCTACAGGAATCGGGGGGTGGCCTCAGCCGAAGGCGGCAGAGGCGAGGGGTACCACCAGGTCCAACGCATCGGGTTCGTGCCTGACCGACAGGGTCGTGGCCTCCCCGAGGTGGTCGCCGTCGACCTGCCACGGCACCGGACGAGAGGCGCTGATGGTGGCCTCCACCACGTCGGTCCTCACGTCGATCGAGGAGCTGGACCCTGCGGTCGCCCGTCCGATTCCCAGAGCGCCTGCGAACACCGGTAGGAGCCGGCCGGGCGAGAGGGACCGGAATGTGACCATGGCCAGCGGCGTGTCCAGCGTCGCCTCGGGCACCAGCGACAGGCCCCTGGTGCCCAGATAGGTGTACGGGTCGGTGTTCAGGCACACGGTGAACACGCCCGGCACGCCCTTTGCCGGATCGGTTGGTTCCGTCTCGCCCAGACTTCTGCTGGCGACCCGGAAGGCGGGCTGCCGGTGGTCGTAGTGGCGGACCCAGGTGTCGATGGTGGCGGCAATGAAGAGTGGATGGCCGGCGAACCGCTTGAGCAGGCCACCGCGACGCTCCACCTGTTCGACCACGGCGGCGTCGAAGCCGATGCCAGCGTGGAACAGGAAGTACCGGTCGCCAATGGCTCCCAGGCCGATCCGACGGATTGAAGCGGCCTCGATGGCGTCCAGCAGGGCGCCGGTGGCCTCGACGGCGTCGTCGGGTAGGCCAATGGTGCGGGCGAAGACGTTGGTCGACCCGCCGGGTAGCGCCGCCAGCGCAGTGTCGGTCCCCGCCAGGCCGTTGGCGGCCTCGTTCAGCGTGCCGTCGCCGCCCAGGACCACGACCAGGTCCATTCCGTCGTTGGCGGCACTCTGGGCCAACCTGGTTGCGTGGCCGCGGCGCGTCGTCGTCGCTACCTCCAGTCGATGGTCGGCCGAGAGGGCCTTCTGGATGACAATCCGGGTACGGGCGGTCACCGACGAGGCCGACGGGTTCACGATCAGCAGGACCTTCACCGGACCAGCCCCACGAAACTGTGGCCCCCGCCCGGGTCCGGGGGACCCGGCGCCATGGATACCTCGACCCACGGGATCTGGACTGTCGATTTCACCCCTGAACCCTAGGTCGGCCAGGTCGCCGGCTGGGTCGGGTGGCCGATAACTGGTGTGGAAACCCCGTCCGCGTGTGGTGTCGTTGCCCCCTGCGTAGGGCACACTCTTCGCCATGATCGTCGTGGTATGTGTGAAGCAGATTCCTGATCCAGCTGACCCCGGTGCGTTGGATCCCGAAACGAGGACCCTCAGGCGGGACGTCAAGCTCATTCTGGATGAGTCCGACTCCTACGGGGTCGAGATGGGCTTGCAGTTGGTGGACGCAGCCGGCGAAGGCGAGGTGAGGCTCGTATCCATGGCCCCCCGCAACGAGGTCGGTGGACTTCGTACCGCCCTGGCCATGGGAGCCGCGAGCGCCGTGCTGGTCAGCGACGAGGCACTGGCAGGATCCGACGCCCTGTCCACGGCCAAGGTGCTGGCGGCCGCCATACAGCGCTGCGAGCCCGACCTGGTCCTGACCGCCACGGAGTCCAGCGATGGCTACACCGGGACCGTTCCGGTCCAGATAGCCGAGATCCTGGGCCTTCCGTCGGTGACGTTCGGCAAGGAGATCGAGGTGGTCGATGGCGTCGCCACCGTGAAGCGCCAGACCGAGGCCGGGTTCGACCAGGTGGAGTGCCCTCTGCCGGCCGTCGTCTCGGTGACCGCCGGTGTGGTCGAGCCCCGCTATCCCTCGTTCAAGGGGATCATGGGGGCCAAGAACAAGCCGGTAGACGAGCTGGACCTCGCCGGCCTGGGCATCGATCCTGCGACCGTCGGCTGGGCCGGCGCCCGCCAGGAGATCACGGACGTAGCAGTCGCTCCCGCCAGGGAGGCAGGCGAGTTGATCCACGACGAGGGCGACGCCCACGAGCGCATCCTGGCGTTCATGGACGACCTCAAGGTCCTTTAGGAGTTCGTGATGGGAATCTCGAAGATCTGGGTATTCGGCGAGGCAACCGATGCGGGTGTCACAACCTCCACGTTGGAGCTCGTGACCAAGGCCCGCCAGCTGGCCGACACGGTGGAGGTCGTCATGTCGGGCGACGTTTCACAGGTCGCCGGTGTGTTGGGTGCCCACGGTGCCACCTCCGTCCACACCGTCGGCCCGATCGAAGGATCGCTGGCCGGTCCGCGTATCGCCTCGGCGATCGCCGGGGCAGTAGCGGCCGGTACCGGTCCCGATGCGCTCGTCTGCTCCACCTCCTACGACGGTCGTGACGTGGCGGGTCGCCTCTCGGCCAAGATCGATCGTCCGGTCATAACCAATGTCGTGGACCTGGTCGCCGACGGCGACCGCCTGCTGGGTTGCGAGCCCGTGTTCGGTGGAACCACCGACGTGACGACAGGCTTCACCGACAGCGGAACCGCCATCTTCTTGGTGCGTCCCAAGTCGTTCACCGCCGAGGAATTGGGCGGCGGTTCGGCCGCGGTCGTCGAGATCGCCGTTGGCGATCTCGGAGACACCGGTTCGGCCACGGTGAAGGAGCGGTTCGTCGAGGAGAGCAGCGGCCCGAAGCTGGACGAGGCCGCCGTCGTGGTGTCCGGTGGTCGTGGTCTCGGCGAGGCCGAGAAGTACGAGATGATCGAGACCCTGGCCAAGCTGGTGAAGGGGGCGCCCGGTGCGTCCCGCGCCGTGGTGGATGCCGGATGGGTGCCCTACTCCTACCAGGTCGGCCAGACCGGCAAGGTCGTGAAGCCCACCGTCTACCTGGCGTGCGGCATCTCGGGTGCCACACAGCACCTGGTTGGCATGAAGGGTTCGGCCAACATCATCGCCATCAACAAGGACGAGGAGGCGCCGATCTTCGGCATCGCCGACCTCGGCATCGTGGGCGACGTACACAAGGTGCTGCCCAAGTTGATCGAGGCCCTCGAAGCCAGGGGCTGAATCCCGGTCTGGCGGCGGCGTAGGCCGTCGCCGCTGATTCAACCGATCGGTTACGCCGAGTCCCCGGCGCTGAGCGCCCAGGCCATGCCGTCCAGGGGATCCTCGACGGCAATCTGCAGGTGCCAACCGGACGGCGGCGTTCCGTCGTCGAACCGCCACCAGCCAAGCTCTCCGATGGCTTCTCCCAGCTCGTCGGCGGTGGGCGGCCAGTCGGTGTCCAGCCCTGTCAGGGCAGCGGCGCACCACCATGCCTCGAACCGACCACGGGCCATTCCCCGGCGCCGGCCATGGGCTCCGCCCGAGGCCCCGGCCCAGGCCAGCAGGGCGAGGGCCTCTTCGGTGGGTAGGGCGCGCCTGCGACCTGTCGTCCCGGTCAGGGCTGCCACCGCCTGGGCCGCGTCGCCGTGGACGCCCACGCCACGACGTCGGCCGTTGGACTGTTCGACCCACACGCAGGTCAGCTCCAGGAGGGCGCTCAGCCCCGGTGCCGTGTCGGGTCCGCCCGCCTCGGCGGGTTCGGCGGGTTCGACCTCGTCGAGCAGCCCGGCGGCTGGTACCGGGTCGTCGATGGCATAGGCGCCGATCGCCGGTTCGGCGGGTGCCGGTTCCCATGGGGTGAGCCGCAGTGGCAGGCCGATCGGATCCTCGAACAGGTCGATGCCGGTCAGGTCCTCGCCACGTGCCACCCGCTCGTGAGCCACCACGGACCGCAGTGGTCCGACGGCGACCGTCCCCAGGTGGGCATCCAACTCCTCCCAGGTGTGGGTCGAGGAGGCGACCTCGGCCAGGGTGGCGATGCCGAAGGTCACGGCATCTCGCAGCACCGCTGCGGCGGCCTGGGCGGCGGGAGCCTCCAACGCAAGGCGATGTTCGGCGTGGTCGGCCGCAGGCCACAACTGGTGGCCCCGTTCGTGGGCGGGTCGGGATCGGACGGCGACCTGCTCCAGAACCTCCCAGTCACCGTCTTCGCAGGCGTCGTCGATCAGCCGCAGGAGGCCATCCAGGTCGCCGTCGACCAGCGCCTGGTCCAGGCGTCGTCCGTTCACCGGGTGGATCCTCCGGCCCGGATCCTCAGACCAGTGGCCACGGGACCCGCCGCCCGCTGGCGTCGGCTGGAAGCTCACCTGCCTCGATCATGGCCCGGGCCCTTGCCAGCACGGCATCGCATTCGAAGGCGTCCAGGAGCCGGGACAGGTCGGGGGAAAGGCCGTCCTCGATGAGGCGGACAATGTCGGCGGTCGATCCGTCGCCGATCGGATCGCCGGCGAAGTCCCAGATCACCGTCCTGACCTTGAACTGGTGGTGGAAGCAGAGGGCGTTGTCGATGGCCCAGAGGCGGCCGTCGCTACCGGCCAGCACATGACCGGACTTGCGGTCGGTGTTGTTGGCGAGGAGGTCGAAGATCGCCAGCCGACGGAGGTCGTCGAGCCGGTCGGGATCCTCGCGGAGGGTGAAGTAGTGCTGCTCGTAGTCGCACGGCACGTACAGCTGGACGGAGCCCTCGCCGAACGGTCCGTCCCTGATGATGGTGGGAGGAACCAGGCCCCAGCCGAGCTGGTGGGCCAGCTCCCACGCGGCGGCCTCCCGTCGGTACAGCCTGGTGGGGAAGTCGTGGAGTGGGCGTTCACCACGACCCGGCTTGTACACGCCCTGGAGGACGGGTTCGCTGCCAGTGTCCGGGTGGGTTACGTCGACCAGGAACGTGGCATTGGATGTCCATGGCATCCGGCCCAGCACCCGGATCTCCCCGGAGGAGAGGATCTCGACGGCCACGTCGTCGTCCACGGGCCCACGTGTCCGGAACGGATCGGCGGCCTCCTCGTCCGGGGGGGCGTCCGTCGGCGTACCCGTTGAGGTGGCGGGGTCAGTTGGCACAGGGGCACCACTCGTCGAGCGTGGGGTCCAACGGTGCGCCGCACCAACCGCAGGGCGGCCTTCCTGCGGCCACCAGCTGGCGGGCCCGGATGATGAACGCAGCCACCAGCTCCCGACGCATCGGGAACCTTGCCTGGGCACCGACGAGGTCCTCGTCCCGCAGGAGCTCCTCGGCGATGAGCACGAGGCGGTCCGTGGACTGCTGGTAGGTGACGCCGAGGCTTCCCACGACCCAGTCGGCCTCCACCGGGTCGTCGAACCCGGCCTCCGTGGCCGCCTCCGTGGCCGGTCCGTCGACGGGTGGAAGGTCGCCCATGATGCCGTCCAGGAATTCGGCCAGCCCGGCCACCTGCTGCTTCTCCAACTTGAGGGAGACCACCTGTCCGGCGCGACGTGCCTGTATGAAGAAGACTCGCCGCCCCGCCGGGCCGACGGTGCCCACGGTGAAGGCATCCGTGTCGTCCCAGTCGATCTCGGGTCGTTCCATCGCCGGGAGCCTAGGAGTCGGTGGGTGTCTTGCCGATAGTGGTCACGAGGGCCCCAGGCCGACCAGCCGCCCGGTCGAGTTGACGGTCAGCACCGTGGGCCGCTCAGGGCCGTGGAGCACCGCGCTCACGGAGCACGGGCCGACTACCAGGCGCTGGAACAGGTCCAGGGGGGTGCCGAGTGCCTGGGCCAGCGCCGCCTTGATGGGATCGGCATGTGACACGCAGACGATGGTCTCCCCGGGGTGGCCGGCAACCAGGTCGGCGACCTGTCCGGTCATCCGTGCCTGCATCTCGGCGAATGACTCGCCCTTCGGGAACCTGAACGCCGAGGGCTGGCGCTGCACCGTGGACCACGCCTTCAACTTCATGAGGTCCTTCAGGCGACGGCCGGTCCAGGCTCCGAAATCGCATTCGATGAGCCCTGTCGCTGTCCTCACCCGGCGGCCGACGGCGCGGGCGATCGGAGCGGCGGTCTCGCGTGTTCTCTCCATGGGCGAGGCGTAGACGGCGGCTACGCCTCTGCCGGGCATGTGGGCGGCCACCTCGGCGATGTGTGACGCCACCGTCTCGGCCTGGGCGCGACCCTCGTCGGAGAGGTGCAGGCCGGGTGCCCGGCCGGGGAGTCGCGCTCCGGTCGTCGGGGTGCGTCCGTGGCGCACGTAGAGGACCAGAGTCGGTGACCGATCGTTCGCTGCCATGCCGGTCGAACCTACCCTGCCTCCATGGACGGACCCGGACTACTGCTGGCGGTGCACGACGAGGTGGTGGAATGCCGTACCTGCCCGCGTCTCGTCGAGTGGCGGGAGCAGGTGGCGATCCGGAAGCGGGCCGCCTACCTGGACCAGGACTACTGGGGGAGACCGGTACCGGGGTTCGGGGACCCGCACGCACGGATCCTGGTGGTCGGCCTGGCGCCGGCGGCCCACGGCGCCAATCGGACGGGCAGGGTCTTCACGGGCGACCGTTCCGGCGATTTCCTGTTCGCTGCCCTCCACCGGGTGGGCCTAGCCAACCAGCCGGAGGCGGTCGGCCCCGACGACGGCCTCCGGCTCACGGACGTGTTCATAACCGCCCCGGTCAAGTGCGCCCCGCCGGCGAACAAGCCGACACCTGACGAGAGGGCGGCCTGTCGGCCGTTCTTCCAGCGGGAGGTGGCTGCGCTGGGCCGGGTCTCGGTGGTGGTGGTCCTGGGTCAGATCGGCTATGTGGCCACGGCTGCCGAGTTCGGACTGCGGCCCCGTCCGAAGTTTGGCCACGGTGTGGAGGCACGGCTCGTAGACGGCCGGACCATCCTCTGCTCGTACCACGTGAGCCAACAGAACACCTTCACAGGCCGGCTCACGGAGCCCATGTTCGATGCCGTGCTGCTTCGGGCAATGGAGCTGGCGGCGGCGGCGGGCTGATCCCGTCCGTACGCCCGGGGAGCGCCGATAGCCTCAGCGCCGTGATTCGATTCCGCCGTCTCCTCGCCCCGGCCCTCGCCGTGTTGCTGCTCGCCGGCTGTATGTCCTCCGGCGAGCCCGTGTCCTGGGAGGACCAGGCGGACGAGTCCGGTGACGGCCTCGTGGAACGCGAGTTCACCGCCGCCTGCATGGCGGCTAACGACGACTTCTCCACGGTGAAGTCTCGGACCTTCTGTGCCTGTGTGCTGGACGGGGTGCAGGCAGCCGTCACGTTCGAGAAGTTCACGGAACTCGACGACTTCATCGACAAGCACCGGGACGACGTCACGGCGGCGATGCTGGGCGAGCACTTCGCCTGGTTCGTGGAGGCCACGGAGGCCTGCGCCACCTGACCTGCACACCGGACCTGCAGGGGGGGCGGGGATTCCCGTTCCGCCACCGGCATGCCGGCCCTGCTGGTTTCCTCCAGTTTCTGTAGAGGTGGTTCAGCCGGCCCTGACGGGCAGCCCCACGCGGGCCGTCGGGTTGGCCCATTGCGGCCATCGCTCGCGGCTCTTGGCGGCCAGCTTGTGCATCAGGGCTATGGCTCCCGGGTCGCTGTCGCCCGGACGGCCCTCGATGATGCCCTCGGCGAGCATCCTCATGATGATCTGACGGCCCAGTTCGGTCCGCACGATCGTGAGCGTCCAGTCGTTGTTCTCCCCGATCCCGCCGGTGGAGATGTCGGCGTGCTCGGCTGCGAAGTCGGGGCAGTGCGTGCAGCCCTCGCGGGTCCAGGCGTGGCACTCCTTGAGGTTCACCTCGTGGTAGTCGCCGTTTCGCATCCAGATCTGGAACACGCCCTTGATGTTCATCTTGACCATCTCCTCCTTGCGGAGGCGGTACTTGGCCAAGAAGAGTTCCTCGAAGATCGAGTCGTCGAACGACTTGGAGCAGAGCAGGCCGATGTTCAACTTGATGGGCTTGCCCGCCTTGCCGACCTTGCGGTGCCACATGACCGGGCCTATGGATGTCTGGCAGCTCATGCCGACGAGGGCGAGAGCTGAGAGTCCCTGTTCGACCGCCTGGGGCATCGCCAGCGTGTTGGCCGAGTAGGTGTAGCGGCTGCCCGCACCGGCCAGCACTGATTCCCTGTCGGTGGCCAGCGCCGGCACCGCCTTCCAACTGCTGGACCCGTCAGCGTCGGGCTTCTCGAGGTGGCTGGTGAGGGCACCGTCGATGATCCCGTTCTCGAGGCACCAGATGAGGATGGCCGAGACCAGGCCGCCGTCCTGGCCCATGGCATGGACCGTCTCATCGCTGGCCCGGGTGAGCAGGACGTCCTTGTAGATGCCGGACATCTCGTCGGGTCGGCGCTCCCGTCCGAACAGGTGCTGGTCGGCCTCGGTCTCCCAGCTCCGGAACCGGGGGCAGGCCCGGGTGCACGACGTGCAGCCCTTCTGGCCGTGGCCGCAGTCGATCGCTCCCAGGTCGTCTTCCAGGTGGAACGGGGTGTACTTCCCGGGTTCGTGTTCGTATCCGATGACGTCGTGGGGACAGGCGATCACGCAGCCGGCGCAGCCCGTGCAGAGGCCGGTGTCGATGACCTCCTCGTAGAGCTCCTTCCACTGGAAGGACCATCTCTCGCGGGTTGCGGCCATCGGCGCCACCCTACCCAGCGGCGTCTGGGGCGACCGGACCCGGGCCGGACACGACTGAGTGCCGTCCACCCTTCGGGTCGACGGCACCCTGGTGGTGCCCCTGGCGGGACTCGAACCCACGCTCACGGCTCCGGAAGCCGATGCTCTATCCGCTGAGCTACAGGGGCTGGGACGGGTCAGGCTACCGGCCCTGTAGTCGGGCACGACCGGGTGTCGATGGTGGTCAGTCGAGCGTGACGATCACGGCACGGTCCCCGGTGGGCCGGCGGCCGCGGAGACGTCCCACGGCGCTGGCCAGGCAGACGCCGACGTACTGGATTCCGTACTTTTGTCGTATGGCGGCACGAACGTCCCGGTAGGCGTCGCCGTCGACGACCTCGGCTGTGCCGGACATGGCGGTGGATCCATCGGTGACGGTTCCATCCATGTCGCTGGCCTGGAGCCGGACGGCCGGGTGGTGGTGGATCCGGCGGACCTTCCATGAACCCGACCCCGTCGTGAAGCCCACCCGGCTGCCGCCGAGTCCGACGATCCAGACCGGGACGTGGCGGGGGCGGCCGTCCGTGGTCCAGGTGGTGAGGCTTACGTACCTCTCGTCGGCGATCGACATGGGTCCTCGCGGGTCTCGGGTGTCCGATGCAGTCTGCCCGACGGCCGTGGGACGGACGTGTCCGGCGTGGCTGCAGTGTCGGTCGCCTAGGTTCTCGGCGTCGGTGGACGATTCTTGGGCGACGATGGGAGATCACCGTGGGTGAGATGGTGGAGTTCGCGGCCAACGGGACGACGGCTGGTGGCTACCTGGCGTTGCCGGACGGAGGGAGCGGACCCGGCGTGGTCGTGCTCCAGGAGTGGTGGGGCCTGGTGCCCCAGATCAGGGGAGTCTGCGACCGTCTGGCCTCAGAGGGCTTCGTGGCCCTCGCCCCCGACCTCTACCACGGCGAGTTCGCCGAGCACACCGAGATGGACAGGGCCGGGCGGCTCATGACAGCGTTGCCGCCAGCCAGGGCCGCCCGGGACATGTCGGCGGCCATCGACTTCCTGCTGGCCAGCGACGCCACCATGGGTGACGCCGTCGGCGTGGTCGGCTTCTGCATGGGCGGGATGCTCACCCTGCTCATCGCCGCCGCCGAGGGTGACCGGGTCGCCGCCGCCGCACCCTTCTATGGAGCACCGCTCGGAGATGGTGCACCCGACTGGTCGGGCCTGACCGCCGCCGTCGAGGGACACCTGGCCGCCAACGACGACTTCTTCCCGCCGGAGGCCATCACCGCCCTGGGCGACGACCTCCGGGAGGCGGGCCGGGACGTGGTGTTCCACGTCTACGAGGGGACCGGGCACGGCTTCGCCAACGAGGAGAACCCCCTCGGCAACTGGGACGAGGCGGCAGCCGCCACTGCCTGGCGCCGGACCGTGGACTTCCTTCGATCCCGCCTCTGAACCGACCCTCCGGAGCCGAGTGGCGGGCAGGGCGCGACCCGGGCGGAGCCCGTCTCAGACCGGGTCGGCGGCCAGGAGCGCCGCACCCAGCGCCCCGGCATCGGCTCCCAGCTGGGCCAGCGCCACGTCGACCACTGGACGGGAATCGGCTCCCGGGAGGAGGCCACCCAGCGCAGCGGCGACGCCTGCACGCAGGGGCTCGCCCACATCGGCCAGCCCGCCACCCAGCACGATGCGTGACAGGTCCAGGAGCACCACCAGGTTGGCCACGCCCCTGGCTACCTCGGTGCACCAACCGGTGAAGACGGCCTGCGCCGGCTGGTCGCCCCTGGCTACGGCCTCGATCACATGGTGACCGGTTATCGCCTCGGCAGACCCGGCCAGCTGGATTCCCATGGCGAACGTTCCTGTCGACGCCGCTTCGCGTCCCAGGCGGCCCAGGGCGTTGCCCGAGGCGTAGTACTCCCACGGTCCGCGGTGTCCGCTGAGGTGCACCGGACCGCCGGCCGACACGACCATGTGCCCGGGCTCCCCCGAGAAGCCGTTGGCACCCATGTGGAGCCGTCCACCCAGGACGAAGCCGCCGCCGATGCCCGTACCCAGGGTGACCAGGGCGAAGTCGTCGCAGTCGCGGCCCGCACCCAGCCTGGCTTCGGCGAGCGTGGCGGTGGTGGCGTCGTTGCCGACGGCCACCGGTAGGCCAACGGAGCGTTCCAGGTCCGGGCCGACCGGATGCCCGACCGCGCCGGGCAGATTCGGGGACCAGGCGACGGTTCCGGAGCGTTCGGCCAACCCCGCGATTCCCAGCCCCACAGCACGCACAGGTGCCGGACTGCGTTCCCGGAGTTCGTCCACCATCCTCGCCAGCCTCTCCACAAGCGTGGGCCCGTCGCCCTCGCTGGTGGTGCGTTCCCGGCCGACGATGGCCCAGGTGGTCGGGTCCACCAGCAGAGCGGATGCCTTGCTGCCCCCGACGTCGATGCCGATCAGCATGGTTCCGAGGCTAGGACGGGCCCGACCAGAGTGGGCTCAGTGGCGGAAGCCGGTCAGGTCGGCCAGCACGGTGGCGTTCCGATCGCCGTCCACCACGTTGCCCGGTGTCTGCCCGGCGCCCCGGATGATCCTTCGCCTGACGGCTGCCGAGACGGTGTCGATGGTCAGCACCACCACGATCGTCATGAGCAGCACCGCGCCTACGGCCGGGAAGTTCCGGAACACCAGTTGCGACACGAGTTCGGAGCCCACGCCGCCGGCGCCGATCATGCCCAGTACGGCCGAGGCGCGGACGTTGATCTCGAACCGGAACAGCCACTGCGAGGTGACGACAGGCAGGATCTGGGGCAGTACGCCCCAACGCATGCCCGATGCCCATCGACCCCCCGTGGCGGCCACGGCCTCCAGTGGTCCCTCGTCGATTCCCTCGATGGCCTCGGTTGCCCACTTGCCGAGGGTTCCGATGGAGTGCACGCCGATGGCCAGTGCCCCGGCCCACGGTCCCAGGCCGGTGACGGGGATGAGGATCATGGCCAGGATTAGCTCGGGGACGGCCCTGATGACGTTGAACAGTTGGCGGACCGGAACGCGGACCCATGCCGGTGCGACGTTGCCGGCCGCCAGGAATGCAAGGGGCAGGGAGAGTAGGGCGCCGATGAGGGTGCCGATCCAGGCGATGTGCACCGACTCGAAGACCTTGCCGACCACTCCCCGTTCGGCGGCTTCGGCGAAGGCCGGTGGGAACATGCGGCGGAAGATGTCCCAGGCGTCGCTAGGGGCGCCGAGGAGTCGGTCGATGGTGACGTCCAGGCCGGTGAGCGACCAGCCGACGAGGATGACCAGCAGGGCACCGAGCGCCAGGCGTCTCGAGGCCATGCCGGTCGGCGCCGGTGGCCTGCCGTCGGTTCCGGTCGTCGGGCCGGCCGCCATGTCAGACCAGCCGCCTGCGGATGGCCACGCTGACCTGCTCGATGACGATGACGACCACGAACACGAGCAGCAGGATGCCCAGCACCCGGTCGAACCTGAAGTACTGGCGCTGGGCCTCGATCACCCGGCCTATGCCACCGGCGCCGACCAGGCCCAGCACCACCGATGCGCGGATGTTCAGCTCGAACACGTACAGGCCGTACGCGACGTACTCGGGTAGCACCGTCGGCAGGACCCCGGTTCGGATCACGGGCAGGTGTCGACCACCGGTGGCCCTCGCCGCCTCGAGGGGCCTGGGATCAGCGGCGTCCACCGTCTCTGAGAACAGCTTCACCATCACCGCCAGCGAGAACACCGATAGGGCCCATGAGCCGGCGAACGCCCCGATGCCCACGGCGGTGACGAGGAGCTTCGCCCAGAACAGGTCGGGTACGGCCCGCACCACGTTCATGACCGACCGACTCACGACCATGGTCGTACGGCTGGGGCTGGTCAGCGGCGACATGACGAAGGCCAGGGGAAGGGCCAGGCCGCAGCCCACGAGGGTCGCCACCACAGCGATCTGGAAGGTCTCCAGGAGGGGGTCGAGCACGTTGTGCCAGTCCAGCACCCAGCCCCACGGAACCGGCCAGAACTTCTCCCAGAGAGGGTTAGACCAAACATTCCAGAACGTGGAGACGTCGAACCCGACCTGGCGACCGGCTAACACGGTGTAGGTGATCAGGACCCCGATGACGACCCAGGTGCGAGCACCCGGGCGTGGACGGGTCGGCCTGGCGGTGATCGTCGGTTCGTTCACTCCGTCGGCTCGCCGTCTACGGCGAGGAGGTCGTCGTCGGTGATGGCCCTGCCGTAGATGTGCCGGAAGGTGACGTCGGTGACGTCGGCGATGTCGCCGTCGAAGACCACCTCGCCGTCGCGTAGCCCGACGAGGCGGCGGCCGAACTCCCGGGCCAGGTCCAGGAAGTGGAGGTTGACCAGGGTGGTGATGCCCAGGTCCCGGTTGATGCGCCTCAGGTCGCCCATGACCTGACGGCTGGTCACCGGATCCAGAGCAGCCACCGGCTCGTCGGCCAGCATCACAGATGGCTCCTGGGCCAGTGCCCGGGCGATCCCCACCCGTTGCTGCTGGCCCCCGGAGAGGTCTGCGGCCCGGACGTACGCCTTCTCGACGATGCCGACCCTCTCGAGGGCCTGCATGGCGATCTCGGTGTCTGCCGCCGGCCAGAGGCCGATCGTGGAACGCCAGGCCGGTACCGACGCCAGACGACCCATCAGCACGTTGTTCAGCACCGAGGTGCGGTTCACCAGGTTGAACGTCTGGAAGATCATCCCGATCCGGGACCGGATGGCCCGCAGTTCGGCGCTCTGGGCCCCGACCACCTCCGACCCATCGATGGTGATGGATCCCGAGGTGGCGGGGACGAGGCCGTTCAGGGCCCGCAGGAGCGTGGACTTGCCTGCTCCGGAGAGACCGACGACCACCACGAACTCACCGTCGTCGATCCTGAGGTCGACGTTGCGCAGTGCCCGGACACCGCCCCGGTAGGTGACCGAGACGTCGTCAAAGCGGATCACGGTCGGCGCGTTGAGTTCTATCGGTGGTCGTCGGCTATCGGTCCAAAGGTCAGCCCAAGGGCTCGGTGATGCCCAGGGCCTCGGCGGCGGTGCGCACAACGTCGAAGTCGGACTCCACGGCCCGACGGATCGACGTCCAGCCGTAGGTCCCGTCAAACACCGCCTCGCCCTCCTCGGTCTCCAGGTAGGCATAGATGGCGTCGTAGATGGCGGTCCTCAGCGAGGCCGGCAGAAGGGTGCTGGCGGCCACCACGTCGTTGGGTACCTCCGAGGTGATGTTGAAGACGATCACCTTCTCACCCACGTCGGTCTTCTCCTTGCGGAGCGAACGACGGGCGTCATCGAAGGACAGGCCCACGTCGGCGTCACCGTTGTAGACGGCGACGACGGATGCGTCGTGACCACCCGAGAAAATCGGAATGATGTCCGTGACCGGGTCTATGCCGGCCTCGATGAGCTGCAGGGCCGGGAACAGGTAGCCGGAGGTCGACGACTCGGAGGTGAACGCCACGCGCTTGCCCCTGACCTTGGACAGGTCGGCGATGCACGAGGTTCCGGGTGACACGTCGCCGGCGTCGACCGACTCGCCCAGGGCCTTGCCGGAATCACCGAAGTAGACGCCGACCTGAAATGCCACTGCATCCAGCGCGCCGACCTGGACGATGCCCTCGTCGGAGTTCTCCAGCGCAGTCGCCGATTCCGGAGCGGTCTCGCACAACGACGAATCGTTGGTCATCCACTGGCCGTGGTAGGTGGCCGCCCCGTAGCGAACGGCCTGGATGAGCACCTCCATGTTGCCGAACTGCTGCTGGGCCAGCGTGTAGCCAAACGGCCCGAAGGCGCCCAGGTCGGCCTTGCCGGTGCCCATGGCGGTGACCAGGCCGGTGTAGTCAGTGGTGACTATGCCCTCGACCTCGATTCCCAGGGTGGAGGATAGAACGTCCATGAAGGGCTGGATGTCGTCCTGGAGGGCTTCCTGCTCCTGACTGGGAACGAATCCGAAGGTGATCTTGGATGGCCAGGTGCCGTCCCCGGCGGTGGCCCCCCCATCGCTGGAACAGCCCGAGGCGATGAGCACGAGGGCCAGCAGTGTTGCGAGCAGTGAACGGATCTTCATGGGTCCTCCTCTGGGTGGAGCCACGCTGGTCCACCTATTGGCTGACCGTAGTCAATGGATGTAGGTCGTGTACCAGCCGTGGGGGTCGGCGCCCGGGAGGAGGCCTAGGGTTCCGCGATGATCAGGCCGGATGCAGTCGGACCCGAGAGGGCCGGCCGGGGTAGGGCCTCGGCTGCGGTGGCGGTCTGCTGCTGGTCTGTCGGCAACGTCATCGTCGCAGGCTTCGACCTGCCGGGACTGCAGATCGGATTCTGGAGGCTGCTCCTGGGAGCGGCCGTGTACACCACGTTCCTCTATGCCGGCGGTCGGCGCATCACGTGGGCGACAGCCCGCCTGGTGGCCCTCCCGGCGGTCACGATCGCCCTGGAGATCGCCGTCTTCTTCGTGGCGATCCAGCACACGTCCCTGGCCAACGCCACCACCATCGGAGCACTCCAACCCATCCTCCTCATGGTCGTGGCGTCACGTCGCTACCGGGAGCAGGTCAGCGGCTGGCTGGTAGGAGTGGCCGTGGTCGCCGTCGGTGGGGTCTCCCTGGTGATGTTCGGTGGAGGAGGCGTCGCAGGCGGCCATCTCAGGGGTGACCTCCTGGCGGTCATGTCGATGGTCCTGTTCTCCGCCTACTTCGTGTTCGTGAAGGACGTGAGGCACAGGGTCGACACCTTCACCCTCCAGACCACCTCCATGGCCATCGGTGCCCTGGTCCTGCTTCCGCTGGCCGCCATCGACTCGGGACGCCTCGTTCCGCCGTTCCCATCGTGGTCGCAGTGGGGATGGCTGGCCCTGCTGCTGGCGGTGCCGGGCACGGGGCACTTCCTGATGAACTGGGCGCACCTGCACGTGAGCCTCACCCTGGCTGGCCTCCTGACCCTGGCCATCCCGGTCCTGTCGGCGGGCGGCGGTTGGCTGGTGCTCGACCAGCGGCTCACCGTCGTGCAGGTTCTCGGCATGGTCGTGGTCCTGTCCACGCTGGTCCTGGTCGTCCGTCGCGACGCCCGGATGCACGCCGCCGGGTCCTGAGGCCGTCGGTTCAGCGGCGACGCACCCGGTGACCCACTGGCCGCATGCTTCGTAATCTGCGGCCGGTCGGGCGGGGGTGCCCCCGGTAGCATCGGACCAGTGGCCGGGCCCCGGTCGCCTCCCCCTCTCCGATGGATCCGGCCATGGACGTGCGCGACACCATCATCGACGCGGTTCGCTCCGCTCTGGCCGACCTGGGCGTCGACCCACTGCCGGACGTGGTCCACCTGGAGCGCCCGGGCAATCCGGACCACGGCGACTGGTCCACCAACGTGGCCCTGGCATCGGCGAAGGCGGCCGGCCGGAACCCGCGGGAACTCGGAACCGCCCTCGTCGAGCGGTTGACGGCCGTGCCTCCGCCCCACGTGGTCGGCGTCGAGGTGGCCGGACCCGGCTTCGTCAACTTCCGTCTGGCCGAGACCTGGTTGCACGAGGTGCTGGCCGACGTGGTGGCCGCCGGAACCGACGGTTGGGGCCGGCTCGACTCCGGTGCCGGAACACGGGTCATCGTCGAATTCGTGAGCGCCAACCCGACGGGTCCACTGCACGCCGGGCACGGTAGGGGAGCCTGCTACGGCGACTCGGTGGCGAGGCTCTATGAACGGTGCGGCTACGAGGTGGAGCGCGAGTTCTACGTCAACGACAGCGGCGTCCAGATGCAGAAGTTCGCCACCTCGCTGGCTGCCCGCGCCGCTGGCGGGGAGGTTCCCGAGGATGGCTACCACGGTCAGTACATCGTGGACTGGGCCTCCGAGATGCCGGCCGACGTGGATCCCCTGGAGTGGGGCTACGAGCGGGCCCTGGCTGACCACAGGTCGGTGCTGGAGTCGATGTCGATCCACTTCGACTCCTGGTTCTCCGAACGGTCGATGATCTTGTCCGGGGCGATGGACGCCACGTTGGCCGACCTTCGGGCCGCCGGTTCCGTCTACGAGGAGGGCGGCGCCGTCTGGTTGCGAAGCACCGACCACGGTGACGACAAGGACAGGGTGCTGGTCAAGAGCGACGGGCAACCCACCTACCTGATGCCCGACGTGGCGTACCACCGGGACAAGTTCGCGCGGGCCGACAGGCTGGTGAACGTGTTCGGGGCGGACCACCACGGCTACGTGGACCGCATGCACGCCGCCATGTCGGTGCTCGGCCACGACAGGGATCACCTGCAGGTCGTCATCACCCAGCTCGTGAACCTCCAGAGGGACGGTCGGGAGGTCCGGCTCTCGAAGCGGACGGGCGACATGGTGGAGCTGGCCGAGGTGGTCGAGGAGGTGGGCGCCGACGCGGCCCGGTTCACGTACCTGCTGTTGTCGGTGGACTCCGCCCAGACGTTCGACATGGACCTGGTCGCCAGCCAGGTCAACGAGAACCCCGTCTTCTATGTGCAGTACGCCCACGCCCGGATCCACTCGGTGGTGGACAGGGCCGCCGCCGGTGGCAGTGGGCGCGCGACGCTGGCCGGGGTGGACCTGTCCCTGCTCACCCATCCCCGTGAGATCGAGGTGATGAGGGCGCTCCACGAGTTGCCCGACGTGGTCGCCAGGGCCTGCCGGGAGCGGGCGCCGCACCAGGTCACCACCTGGGTGAGGGAGCTGGCTTCGGCGTTCCACGGCTTCTACCACGACTGCCGTGTGGTTGGCGTCGACGTCGACCCGGCCACCACCCAGGCCAGGCTCTGGCTGGTCGAGGGTGCCCGGATCGGCCTGGCGGTCGCCCTGGACCTCCTCGGCGTGAGTGCTCCCACCGAGATGTGGCGGGACGACGTGGACGGCGAGGCCTGACCGTGGCCGGACCGATACCCGCCGGGTTGCTGCCCGACACGGCATACGTCTCCGACGACGGCCGGCTCCAGATCGGCGGCTGCGACCTCGTGGAGTTGGCCGCGGAGTTCGGCACGCCGTTGTTCGTCTATGACGAGGCCCATCTGCGGGCCCGTTGCCGCGAGGCGGTGGCCGCCTTCGGCGACGGCGTCGCATACGCCTCCAAGGCGTTCCTCTGTGGGGCGATGGCACGCCTGGCACATGAGGAGGGCATGCATCTGGACGTCGCCACCGGAGGCGAGCTTTTCGTTGCAAGCCGTGCAGGGGTGCCGGCCGACCGGCTGGTCATGCACGGCAACAACAAGAGCGCGGCCGAGCTGGCCATGGCGATCGACGAGGGCGTGGGCCGGATCGTCGTGGACTCGTTCGACGAGATGGACCGACTGGACGCCCTGGCTGCTGCCGCCGGGTCCAGGCCACGGGTGCTGCTGCGGGTCACGCCGGGCGTGGAGGCCCACACCCACGAGTTCATCGCCACCGGCCAGGACGACTCCAAGTTCGGCTTCACGGTCTCATCCGGTCTGGCGACGGCGGCAGTCGAGCGCGCCGTCGCCTCCGATTCCGTGGAGTTGGTCGGGCTGCATGCCCACATCGGCAGCCAGGTGTTCGAGGTCGGGGCGTTCGCCCGGGCCGTCGAGGTGCTGGCCGACTTCGCCGCGCCGTTCGGGCTGGCCGAGCTCTCGGTCGGGGGCGGCCTGGGTGTGCCCTACGTGGAGGGCGAGTCGGCACCCAGCATCGCCGAGTGGGCTTCGGGTATAAGGGCCGTCTGCGAGGCGGCCGGGGTGACGGCGACGGTCTCAGCCGAGCCGGGACGAGCCATCGTGGCGGCGGCAGCGGTCACCCTGTACACGGTGGGGACCATCAAAGAACTGCCGGGGATCCGCACCTACGTGGCCGTTGACGGGGGCATGAGCGACAACCCCCGGCCCGTCCTCTACGGATCCGGCTACGAGACCTTCCTGCCCAGGGCGGTAGCGGCGCAACGCTCCCGGCCGGTGCGCGTCGTCGGGAAGCACTGCGAGTCGGGGGACCTGCTGGTCAGGGAGGGTTGGGTTCCGGGCGACCTGGCGGTGGGCGACGTGCTGGCCACCCCGGTGACCGGCGCATACGGACACTCCATGGGCTCCAACTACAACCACGTGCTGCGTCCCGCCGTGGTGTTCGTCGCCGATGGCGACGCCCGTGAGGTGGTCCGCAGGGAGACCTTCGAGGACCTCGTCAGACGCGAAGCGTGAATACCCGGCAGGCCGCTTCCGACTAAATTCGGGCCGGACGGGGCCGGTCCGAGCGATACGGTCTGGTCCATGGAGACCACCAGGATCCGAGTGGGGCTGCTGGGCTGCGGCCACGTCGGCGCCGCCCTGGTCTCGCTCGTGGCGGAACGTCGCGGCGAGGTTGATCGCCGTGCCGGTCTGGACCTGGTGGTGACCCGCATAGCGGTCCGCAACACGGCGCTGGACCGCGACGTCCCCGTCGATGCAGCGGTCTTCACCACGGATGCGGCAGCGCTCGTCGTGGACCCCGACGTGGACGTGGTCGTAGAGGTCATGGGAGGTATCGAGCCCGCCCGCGGGCTGGTCTCGGCGGCCCTGGCGGCCGGCAAGTCGGTGGTGACGGCCAACAAGGAACTGCTGGCCAACCACGGCGCCGAGCTCTACGCGGCGGCCGAGGCCGCCGGGGTGGACCTCCTGTTCGAGGCGGCCGTCGCCGGCGCCATCCCGATCATGCGCCCGTTGCGGGAGTCGTTGGCCGGCGAGCCCATCACGCGGGTCATGGGCATCGTGAACGGCACCACCAACTTCATCCTGAGCCGCATGGCCGACGACGGTGCCAGCTACGCCGATGCCCTGGCCGAGGCCCAGAGCCTGGGATTCGCGGAGCGCGACCCGACGGCCGACGTGGAGGGCTTCGACGCCGGCGCCAAGGCAGCGATCATCGCCACGGTGGCCTTCGGTGCACGCGTGGTCGCCGGCGACGTCTACCACGAGGGCATCTCCGGGATCACGGTCGCCGACATCGACTTCGCCGCCGACCTCCGGCACTGCATCAAGCTCCTGGCCGTGGTCGAGCGGACCGTGGCCTCAGATGGCGGGTTCCAGATCGGCGTACGCGTGCATCCCACGTTGGTTCCGCTGGACCACCCCCTGGCCTCCGTACGCGGCAGCTTCAACGCCGTGTTCGTGGAGGGCGGCGCAGCCGGTGACCTCATGTTCTACGGCCGGGGGGCGGGCGGTCGACCCACCGCTTCGGCGGTGCTGGGCGACCTCATAGACGCCGCCTGCAACCTCCGGCAGGGCCACGCGGCGTCGATCGGCACCCTGGATCGGGCCCGCATCGCCCCGATCGACGACGTCACCTCGGCGTTCTACCTGAACGTCGAGGTGGACGACCGTCCCGGCGTGCTGGCCCAGGTCGCCACCGTGTTCGGCGACCACGGCGTTTCGATCCGTTCGATGGAGCAGGAGGGTCTGGGAGGGGAGGCCCGCCTCGTGTTCATCACCCATGCGGCACGTGAGCGCGACCTTCGCTCGACGCTGCAGGACCTCAGGTCGCTGGACGCTGTGCGGTCCGTCGGGAGCGTCCTGCGGGTCATCGGCGACTGACCGGAGTCGGAACCGCCATGCGCTACGTGAGCACCCGGGGAGCGGCCCCGGTCCTGGACTTCGCCGACGCCCTGCTGACCGGTCTCGCCGACGACGGCGGGCTGTACGTTCCGGAGGCATGGCCCGTGCTGGGTGGCGGCGGCCGGGGCGACTACGTCGAGACGGCCGTGGAGGTCATGTCGCCGTACGTGGCCGGTTCCATCGGCGAGGACGACTTCGCTGCGATGGTGGCCGACGCCTACGCCATCTTCGATGCGCCTGACGTGGTCCCGATGGTCGAGTTGTCGGACGGCGTCCACCTCCTGGAGCTCTTCCACGGTCCCACGCTGGCGTTCAAGGACGTCGCCCTCCAGCTGGTGGGCCGCCTCTTCGACCACGAGCTGGGCCGGCGTGGAACGAGGGTGACCATCGTGGGCGCCACGTCGGGCGACACAGGTTCGGCGGCCATCGAGGCCTGCAGGGACCGCGACAACATGGACGTCGTCATCCTCCACCCGGCGGGCCGGGTATCGGACGTACAGAGGCGACAGATGACGACCGTCATGTCGCCCAACGTGCACAACGTGGCCATCGACGGCACCTTCGACGACTGCCAGGACATGGTGAAGGCCATGTTCGCCGACGTCGGGTTCCGGGACCGCGTGGCCCTCTCAGCGGTCAATTCGATCAACTGGGCGCGGGTCATGGCCCAGGTCGTCTACTACGTGGTGGCCGCAGAACGCCTGGGTGGTCGCGGTTCGCCGCTGGCCTTCGCCGTCCCCACGGGCAACTTCGGCAACGTGTTCGCCGGCCATGTGGCCCGGAGCTCGGGCCTGGCAGTGTCGCAGCTCGTGGTGGGGAGCAACACCAACGACGTCCTGACCCGGTTCTTCCAGGACGGCACCATGCGGATCGACGGGGTGGTGCCCACGACCTCGCCCAGCATGGACATACAGGTCTCCTCGAACCTGGAACGACTCCTGTTCGAGATCCTGGACCGTGACGGGGCTGCCGTGGCGGAGCACCTGGACGGCTTCCGGGCCACCGGTTCGTTCCGCCTGGATCCCGTGCTGCACGCTGCCCTCGCCGATGGTTGGGCCGGTGAGCGCTTCGATGACGATGCCGTCCGCCGGTGCATCGAGACCGAGTTCGGGCTCTCGGGTGTGCTGTTGGATCCCCACAGCGCAGTCGGCGTTCTGGCCGCCCGTGCATGCCGACGGGATCCGTCGGTGCCGATGGTGGCGCTGGCTACCGCCCACCCGGCCAAGTTCCCCGACGCCGTCGCTGACGCCACAGGAGTGCGGCCGCCGCTTCCTGGGCGCCTCGCCGACCTCCACGAACGTCCCGAGCGCCTGACACGGCTTCCGAACGACCTGGCGGTGGTCCAGGAGTTCGTGGAGGCGCACCGGCGTGTCGTATGACCGGCGGTTCACCCGGCGCCCCGTTCTACGGCCGACCGCCGGCGCTGGCAGGATGATCCGACTGTGAAGTACGTGATCTGCGTCCCCGACGGCTGTGCCGACCTCCCGGTCCCGGACCTCGACGGTCGAACCCCGATGGACGTCGCCCACATGCCGGTCCTGTCCGCCCTGGCGCGTCGCGGCACGGTCGGACGTGCCGCAGTCATCCCCGAGGGCATGGCTCCGGGCAGCGACGTGGGGAACATGTCGATCATGGGATTCGATCCGGCCCGGTTCCACACAGGTAGGGCCCCCATCGAGGTGGCGGCCATGGGTCGGACCCTGCGACCTGACCAGACCGCCTTCCGCTGCAACCTCGTGGTGGTCAGCGATGGCCTGATGGTCGACTACGCGGGCGGCAACCCGTCCAGCGCTGAGGGAGCCGCCGTGGTGGCCGCCCTGGAGGCCGAGCTGGCTGGGATGCACGAGGGCGTCGAGTTCATGGCCGGGGTCGGCTTCCGGAACGCGATGATCGCCCCCGAGGGGTGGATCGACGCCGACTGCACGCCGCCGCATGACCTCTCCGGGCAGTCGATCGTGAACCCGGCGGGTCCGGCCGGTGGCGTTCTCTCAGAGCTGATGGAGGCATCCAAGGATGTCCTGGCTGGCTTCGACCTGGAGGCGAACCAGATCTGGCTGTGGGGCCAGGGGTTCCAGCCGCAGGTGCCGTCGTTCGCCGACACCCACGGGGTGGAGGCCGGCCTGGTGACCGCCGTGGACCTGGTGCGTGGCATCGGTGTGCTGTCGGGCATGAAGGTCTGCGACATCCCGGGAGCCACCGGATGGTTCGACACCGACTACGAGGGCAAGCGGGACATCGCCCTGGCTGAACTGGCGGCCGGACTGGACCTCTTCGTCATCCACGTGGAGGCCACCGATGAGGCCGGCCATGCCGGCAACGTCGCTGAGAAGGTCAGGGCCCTGGAGAACTGGGACAGTCGGATCCTCGCCGGGCTGATCCCAGGGCTGGACTCGATGGGCCCGTGGCGCCTCCTGATGCTTCCCGACCACGCGACGCCGCTGACCACCCGGACACACACCGCCGACCCGGTTCCATACGTGCTGGTGGACTCGGCCGTGGACGGCCCCGGTGGCGTCTTCTCGGAGTCTGGAGTCGCCGCCGAGCCGGTGGTTCCCGGTTACCAGCTCGTTTCCCGGCTACTCGCCGACTGAGGGTCCTGACCCGTTTCTACGACGGTGGTTGCCGCCGTCGGAGGCCGTTGTGTAAAGTGGTGTCGTCGTCGGGCGGGCGACGGTCCCAAGGGATTCACCTTACAAGAGGCACGCGGCCGTGATGGTCGGTGCTGGTGGGCCCGGGGTCACCGTCCCACGACACGTCATCGGGTACCGATCCGTCGGTCATCCGGCTGGCGTTTCCCTCCTCCCGGTCGATCCCGGCCGGGCAGACAAGACGGGCCGTTCGGCCCTATGAAACCGAGGTGTTGTGAGCATGGACTCCACCCAACTTGAACGTGGCACGCTGGAAGGCAAGGACCGCGACGAACTGACGACGATCGCCAACGCCCTGGGTGGCAAGCCCGGCTCGCGCGCCCGAAAGGCAGAGATAGTCGACCTGATCCTGGACCTGACCGGTGGAGGGTCGAACGGCTCCTCCAACGGTTTGGCTTCCGCAGCGGTGCCTGAGACACCCGTCAGCGACGAGGGGCCACCGGCGGAGTGGGAGGTCGCAGTCGCGGCCACCACCGATGCCGAGGAGGCGACGTCCGGGTCGTCGGCGACCGATGCCGATACCACAGATGCCGACACCACCGATGCCGAGACGACCGATGCCGGCCCGTCCGACGATCAGGGCTCCGAGGATGAAGCGGAGCGGACCGATGGTCACAGGGGTGGCCAGGGCCGATCGGGTCAGGACCGCGGGCAGAACCAGGACCGTGGCCAGCAGGGCCGTGGCCAGAACCAGAACCGTGGCCAGCAGGGCCGTGGCCAGAACCAGAACCGCGGCCAGCAGGGAGACCAGACCGACGCTGGAAACCGCCGCCGCCGCCGCCGGGGCCGTGATCGCGACGAGGGCCCGGAGGAGGTCTGGGACGGCGAGCCGGTGGAGATCTCCGGCTACCTGGACCTGCGGGTCGAGGGCTACGGCTTCCTCCGTACCGGTGGCTACAAGCCGGCCAAGGACGACGCCTACCTCTCCGTGAAGCAGGTGCGCCAGTACGGCCTCCGTAAGGGCGATGCCATCGTGGGGTCATCCCGTCCGGCCAACCGGAGCGAGAAGAACCCGGCACTGCTGCGCATCGATTCCATCAACGGCATGGATCCCGAGAAGGCCAAGACCCGGCCCAAGTTCGAGGACCTAACCCCGCTGTTCCCGGACGAGAAGCTGCGAATGGAGATCGACGGCGATCCCAACAACGTGACGGCCCGGATAATCGACCTCCTCTCGCCGATCGGCAAGGGTCAGCGCGGGATGATCGTCTCGCCTCCCAAGGCCGGCAAGACCACCATCGTGAAGTCGATAGTGAGGTCCATCGAGACCAACCATCCCGAGGTGAAGCTCATCGTCCTGCTGGTCGACGAGCGACCTGAGGAGGTCACCGACATGCGCCGCTGGACGCAGCGCGGCGAGGTCGTCGGCTCGACCTTCGACCGTCCCAGCGACGAGCACACCCACCTGGCCGAGGTAGTGATCGAGCGGGCCAAGCGGATGGTCGAGTACGGCGAGGACGTGGTGATCGTGCTGGATGGCATCACCCGCCTGTCCCGGGCCTACAACCAGGCTGCTCCGGCCACCGGCCGGATCATGTCGGGCGGCATCGACAGCGGCGCCCTGTACCCGCCGAAGCGGTTCTTCGGTGCCGCACGCAACGTCGAGGAGGGCGGCTCCCTGACCATCCTCGCCACGGCGCTGGTGGACACCGGTTCCAAGATGGACGAGGTCATCTTCGAGGAGTTCAAGGGCACCGGCAACATGGAGCTGCGCCTGGACAGGCGGATCGCAGAGCGTCGGATCTACCCGGCGATCGACGTGGATGCCTCCTCGACGCGCCACGAGGAGCTGCTGTTCGAGCGCAAGCAGCTGAACGAGGTGTGGAAGTTGCGACGTGTCCTGAACGGGCTCGCCAACGACGGAGGCGCCGGAGCTGCAGCCGGCCTGGAACTGCTGATCGACCGGCTGAAGACCTTCAACAACAACGATGAGTTCCTGGTCGAGATCGCCAAGGGCCCGAACATCGGCGCCTGATCGTTCCACAGGTTGCCTACATCCGAAACACCTCCCAGACTGGACCCGTTATGAGACCCGACATCCATCCCAACTACCGACCGGTGGTCTTCCAGGACCTCTCCGAGGACGTGAACTTCGTGATCCGTTCCACGGTCGAGACCAACGACACCATCACCCTTGACGACGGAGCGGAGTACCCGCTGGTCAAGGTGGAGATCTCGTCGGCCAGCCACCCGTTCTTCACGGGCACGATGAAGATCGTGGACACCGCCGGCCGGGTGGAGCGCTTCGAGCGCCGCTACGGCAGCCGCCGTAAGGCCTGACCGCCTCAGAACCCGGTCCGCCTCACCGCCCCGGCCTGATTCGCCGGATCGGATCGTGAAGTACCCGTGACCCTCGACCCCGAGAGTCGTCAGGCCCTGCGTGGAATGAAGTTGCGCGCCCTTGTCGTCGATGAGATCGGCGAACCGGACGACGCCCTGTTGGTGGACGGCGACCACTGCTTCGATGGCAACCGGCTCTGGGTGCTGGCATCGGACGATGCTCCCGAGCGGGCCCTGGGCTCTGCGGTGCTCCGGGCCGGTCGGCACGGCGGGGCACCCCTGACGATCTGCTTCGATGACCTCGAGGCAGCAGTTGTGGCAGCGAGGCAGGCGGAGGTCCTGAGACCTGTGCCCGAGATCCGGCTGGTCGAGGGCAGGAGCCTCGTCTCCGTGCAGCCTGCTGAGGCGGCGCCACCTGTCGACGTTCCGCCACCACCGGACGGCTTCGTGGACCTCTGCCTGGGCGCCGGGGTCCAGCCGTTGGTGGAGCACGGAATCTGGCGAGGCGAGGTCCTCGGCCTGGAGGTGGTCCGGGTCGTCGAGGACCCGGACCTGGGTAACCAGGTACAGGTCGGCGTGGGACGCTTCGACCGGGAGGCGGGGGTGCTCATCCATGCCGACCAGCCGCAGGGTGAGTCCCTGGCTGCAGCAGCGGACCTGATCCGTTCACAGCGCCGCGCCGGCGCCGGCGCCCATCCCCTGGCCACGCTCTGTCGGGAGCGCTGGCTTCGCCACGACCTCGTGGCCGACCCGTCGATCCTGGGAATGGATGACCTCGTGGCCGTGGATCCGGCGGACGAGCGACCCAACCTGCGTGATCCCGCACCGGCGCCTGCCATCGGTACGGGACCGGATGGTGAACGGGTGCTGGTCGTCTGTTCCGTCGGCGTGGATCCGTGCGTGGTCTCAGCCGCAGCGGACCTGGTGCTCCGGGAGTCCCCGGACCGGGTCGTGCTCGCTCTCCCCACTCGGGACGTCCTCCCGGCCGTCGAACGCGCTATGGCCGCTCTGGTGGTGCCGACCTCGATCCACGGCGTCGCCTGCAGTTGGGACCTCGGCTGAGGATTCCGGCCACGTGGGCGGAGCTTCGACGAACGGGACGGGAGGGCTGGGTACCCTTCAGGCGATGTTGGAGCAGGTGGAGGCCCTGGAGGCCGAGTACGTCGAGGTGGAGGCCCGTCTGGCCGACCCCGCCGTGATCGGGGACCCCGACCGGCTGAGGGAGGCCGGTCGACGGTTTAAGAAGCTGGCCGAGACGATGGCGGTGGCTCGCCCCCTGAGGGAGGCTTACGGCGACCTGGTGGCGGCTCGTGAGTTGGTGGAGATGGCCGATGGGGACGAGCGCGACCAGTTCCGACTCGAGGTCGGGTCGTTGGAGCTCGAGATCGAACGACTGGAGGAGGCATTGCAGGGCCTCCTCCTGCCCGGTGATCCCAACGACGGCCGCCCCGTGATCCTGGAGGTGCGGGGGGCCGAGGGCGGTGAGGAGGCCAATCTCTTTGCCCGTGACCTCCACGACATGTACCTGGCCTTCGCCGCCGGCCACGGCTGGTCGGTGGAGCCGCTGATGGCCCGGGAGTCCGACATGGGTGGCTTCAGCGAGGTGATGGTCCTGGTCAAGGGTGAGGACGCCTGGACGCGCCTGAAGTACGAGGGTGGCGTGCACCGGGTCCAGCGGGTTCCGGTGACCGAGTCCCAGGGCCGCATCCACACCTCGTCGGCGACGGTCAGCGTGCTGCCGGAAGCCGATGAGGTGGAGGTCCACATAGACGAGAACGACCTCCAGATCGACGTGTACCGGGCGTCCGGGCCCGGTGGGCAGTCGGTGAACACCACCGATTCAGCTGTCCGTATCACCCACAGGCCGACCGGGCTGGTGGTGTCCATGCAGGACGAGAAGAGCCAGCTCCAGAACAAGGCCAAGGCCCTACGGGTCCTTCGTTCCCGGTTGCTGCAGATCGAGCAGGATCGCAAGCAGTCCGAGGCGTCGGCGGCCAGGCGCGACCAGGTCGGGGGTGGCGGTAGGTCGGAGAAGATCCGCACCTACAACTTCAAGGAGAACCGGGTCACCGACCACAGGATCGGCCTGACCCTCCACCGCCTCGACCGGATCCTCGCAGGCGACCTGGACGGGGTTGTCGACGGCCTCCTCGCCGACGAGCGGGCCAGGCACCTCTCCCGGAGCGCCCACGGTGGGGGCTGACGGTTCGGGCGGGCCCGCCGGTCGGGGGGTCCCGGCGGGACACGACCCGGACGACCTCCAGGGGACCATCAGTTGGCGTGAGGTCCTGACCGAGACCGATGCGCGCATGGAGGCGGCAGGCCTCCCGACCATGGAGGCGCGTTGGGTGGTCGAGGAGGCGTCCGGTCTCGACGCCGACGAGGACCTGGATGCCCTGGTCACGGAGCGCGGCATGGCCCACCACGACGCCATGGTCGCCCGCCGCCTGGCCGGCGAGCCGTTGCAGTACGTCCTGGGACGGTGGGCGTTCCGGACCCTCGACCTGATGGTGGACAGGCGGGTGTTGATCCCGCGACCGGAGACCGAGGTGGTGGCCGGCCTGGCACTCCAGGAGGTTGAACGGATCGCGGCGGCCGGCGGCGGCGGGACGGTGCTGGTCGCCGACCTGGGTACCGGCTCGGGTGCCATTGGCCTGTCCATCGCCGCCGAGTGCCCGGAGGCGCTCGTCTGGTGTACCGATTCCTCGGTGGACGCGCTGGCCGTGGCCCGAGCCAACTGCACGGGCATGGGCCGACCGGCCGGCAGGGTCACGATCCTCGAGGGCTCCTGGTTCGATGCCCTTCCATCCGAAATGGCGGGAGCGTTCGACGTGATCGTCTCCAACCCGCCCTATGTCGATTTGGCCGACGAGCTGCCGGCCGAGGTCGTCGGCTGGGAGCCGTCTGAGGCGCTCTTCGCTCCCGACTCCGGCTGCGCCGACCTGGAGTCCCTGGTGGATGGGGCCAAGCGATGGTTGGCTCCCGGCGGAGCGCTGGTCCTGGAGATGGCTCCAGGCCAGACGATGGCGATGGCCGACCGGGCCCGGAAGGCCGGCTTCGTCGAGGTATGCGTCCATCTGGACCTGGCGGGACGGGAACGCGCCGTCGTGGCCCGGGTGCCAACGTGAGCCTCGTCGATGCCATCGCCCACCCGGAGGCTGCCGTGACCGCAGCGGTGACCGCCCTGCGGGCCGGTCGACCGGTGGTCCTGCCCACTGAGACCGTCTACGGCGTGGCTGCTCTGCCGGGGGACCCGGGCGCCGTCGAGGAACTGTTCGAACGCAAAGGGCGTCCTGGCGAACGGCTGGTGGCCGTGCTGGTGGCGGACCTGGCGGCGGCCCGACGCATCGCTGTCGTGGATGCCACGTTCGAGTCGCTGGCCGCATCCTTCTGGCCCGGCCCCCTGACCATCGTGGCCCAGCGACTTCCGGAGATCGACCTCTACCTGGGCGACGGTTCTTCGACGGTGGGCGTGCGCTGCCCCGACCACGACCTGGTCCGGGCCATCCTCGCCGAGGTGGGCCCGATGGCGACGACCTCGGCCAACCGGTCCGGACAACCCACGCCGACGACGGCCCTGCAGGCTGCCGACGCCCTCGGCGGAGACCTCCTGGTCCTGGATGGTGGCCGGTGTGAGGGTTCACCGTCAACGGTTGTGGACCTCACGACTGATCCGGCCCGGGTGCTGCGGCCCGGAGCGGTCAGGCGTGCGGCACTGCTCGGAGTCGGGCTGGAACTCGGGCCCGATGGTGCCGCGGCCGACCGGTAGCCTCGCTCCCATGAGCACGATCGCCGTCGGTTCCGACCATGGGGGGTTCGCCCTCAAGGGGCGCCTCGCCGACGAGCTGCGCGGCCTTGGCTACGAGGTCATCGACCTCGGAACCCATAGCGACGACCGGGTGGACTATCCGGATTTCGGTGCCGCAGTCGGTCGTGCGGTAGCGGGCGGGGAAGCCGAGTTGGGCGTCTGCGTCTGTGGTTCCGGTATCGGCATCGCCATGGCTGCCAACAAGGTGCCGGGCGTCAGGGCGGCCACGGTGCACGACGCCACGTCGGCCCGCCTGGCCAGGGAGCACAATGACGCCAACGTCATCTGCCTGGGCGAGCGCCTGCTGGAATCCGAGGTCGCCTCGGAGGCCGTCCGGGCCTGGCTGGGAGCCGAGTTCGAGGGCGGTCGCCATGTCGGGCGGCTGGCCAAGCTGGCCGAGCTGGACGGTTCGGGGAGTTGAGGACATCTGTGACCGAAGACCGCAGGCATGCGTTCCGGCTCTCCGACGTGGACACGGCGACGCCGACCGAGACGGTCGTGGAGCCGACCCTGGACGACGGTGACCATGACCGGTTCGCCCACTTCGCACGCAAGTCCGACATCGTGGAGTCGGCCGTCACGGGTCGGCCCATCGTGGCGCTCTGCGGGAAGGTCTGGGTGCCTGGCCGGAACCCGGACCGCTTCCCGGTCTGCCCGACCTGCAAGGAGATCTACGAGCGCAAGAAGGCGGGGGAGACGGGCGCCTGAGCGCCTGATCGACCGTCATGGGAATGCTGCGGACGTTGCGGGCCGTTGTGCGCCTCCGTCGCCCCGAGCGGAGCCGGTCCGTGCGGAGGCTCCGGGCTGCGGCGAACGTGGATGACCTCCGCCGCATGGCCCGTCGCCGCCTGCCGGCCGGCGTCTTCGACTACATCGACGGTGGGGCCGAGGACGAGTCGGCGCTGAAGCGCAACACGGGATCCTTCGCTGCCGTGGGCTTTCGACCCCGGGTGCTGCGGGGGCTGGGTGACCTGGACACGTCGACGACCCTGCTGGGTCGCCCGCTGGCATTCCCGCTGGTGCTGGCACCGACCGGCTTCACGCGGATAGCCGATCCGGCCGGTGAGCTGGCCGTGGTCCGTGCCGCCGGTCGGGCCGGCATCCCGTTCACGTTGTCGACCATGGGAACCCGGTCGATCGAGGAGTGCGCCTCGGTGGCCCCTGCCGGCGCCCGCCTCTGGTTCCAGGTGTACGCCTGGCGGGACCGGGACCTCATTCGAGCAATGGTGGAGAGGGCGGCTGCAGCCAACTTCGAGGCGCTCTGCCTGACCGTGGACACGGCGGTGCTGGGACGGCGTGAGCGCGACGTCCGGCGGGGCCTCACCCTGCCACCGGAGATCGGTCCCGGCACCTTCATCGACGGTCTCCGCCACCCGGGGTGGACGTGGCGCTTCCTGCGGTCCGATCCCATCCGCTTCGCCAACGTGGAGGGTTCCGACCGGGTCCGGGGCGGTCCGGGCGACGGTTCCACGGCGGTCGACCTCGCCGCCTACATGAACAGCCAGTTCGACCACGGCCTCTCCTGGAAGGACGTGGAGTGGTTGCGGTCCGTCTGGGAGGGACCGGTGCTCGTGAAGGGGATACAGACCGTGGCCGACGCCGTGCTGGCCGTGGAGCACGGAGTCGATGCGGTGATCCTCTCCAACCACGGTGGTCGCCAGCTCGACGGTGCGCCGGCTCCGTTCGACCTGGTGCCCGAGGTGGTCGACGCTGTCGGCGGCAGGACCGAGGTGATCTGTGACGGTGGGGTCCGCCGGGGGAGCGACATCGTCAAGGCGGTGGCGGCGGGCGCAACCGCCACGATGGGTGGTCGACTGTTTCTCTACGCTCTGGCCGCCGCGGGCGAGGAGGGCGTGGACCACGTGCTGGAGTTGCTCCGGTCCGGGACCCAGCGCACGATGGCGCTGGTGGGGGCGTCGTCGGTGGACGAGCTGGGTGCTGAGCTGCTCGAGTGGGGATGAGCCGATGAGCTGCCCCCACCTCCGCTGGGACCGCCATCCCCTGGAGGATCCGTCCTACCGGGCACTCTGCGCCGGGGTGCTCGCCGAAACGGGCGTGCTGGTGCTGGAGGGCTTCTTCACGTCCGAGGCCGTGGCGCAGGTCGTCGCTGCGTCGGCAGCCCGGGAGGACGAGGCCTACTTCGCCACGTCCACCCACAATGTGTACCTGACGCCACCGGATCCCGGCCTTCCTGAAGCCCACCCCTTCAACCGCCAGGTGGCCAGCAGCAAGGGCCTCCTGGCCGACGACCAGATCCCGGCCGGCTCGCCGCTGCGCGATGTCTACGGGGACGGGTCGTTCCGCTCCTTCCTGTGTTCCGTGCTCTCGACGGAGGCCGTCCACCCCTATGACGACGACCTGTCATCCATCAACCTCCACTTCGCCGCCGATGGCCAGGAGCTCGGCTGGCACTTCGACAACTCCTCGTTCGCCGTCACGATGCTTCTGCAGGCCCCGGAGGCGGGTGGACACTTCGAGTACGTGCCGGCGGTGCGTGACGCCGACGCAGGCGACATGGGGTTCGACCGGGTGGCCGACGTGCTGGACGGGGCCGTCGGGGTGGAACGACTGGCCTTCTCCTCCGGGGACCTCGTCGTGTTCCGGGGTCGCAACGCCATGCACCGGGTGACGCCGACCATCGGAGCGGTGACCCGCATGCTGGTCGTGTTCGCCTTCAACGACCGGCCCGGGGTAGGGCTCTCGGATTCGGCGCTGCTGACCTTCTACGGCCGGAGGTCCTGACGACCGTCGTCAGGTCGTGGCTCCGGTGGGTTGGCGGGGCAGCCGGGTGCGACCGGTCAGGTCGCGGGTGCTGTGAGGGGTCGACGCAGGGGCGGCACCATGGCGGGCTCGGCACCACGGAAGGCGCCCATCACGGCCGTCCGTTCGGCATCGAAGTGGGCCGTCGAGTTGGTGCCGAGGATCGTGCAGAACGGGTCGGAACCTGCGTCGGGGTCTCCGGGAGCCGTCACCTCGACCCTGCTGATGGAGGCGTACTCCAGTCGGAACCTGGCCGACTCGTTGCCGACCACGTCGGCCAGGATCGTGCGGATGGTGCCCCCGTGGCAGGCCAGCACGACCCGCTCTCCGGGCGGGTTGCGGCACATGGCATCCCAGGCGGCCAGGACCCTGTCCCGGAACTCCTCAGGGCTGTCCCAGCCGATCTCGTCGAAGCGCCCCTGGCCGATCTTTTCCCAGTAGGCGCCACCCTCGGCAGGCAGCAGCTCGGTGGGGATGTAAGTGTGGGCGCCGCGGTCGATCTCGTCGAAGCCGTGGACCACCTCGGGTGTCAGCCCCCGGACAGCGGCCACAGCGTGGACGGTCTGGATGGCCCGCTGCTTGGGACTGGTAACCACGTGGTCGAGGTCCTCGCAGGCCAGCCAGTCCGTCAGGCGCCGGGCCTGCCAGCGACCCAGGTCACAGAGGCCGGGGTCGGCAATCGTGGGGGAGTCGATGACGGTCTCCGGGCGACCGTGGCGGACCAGGAGTACGTGCACGGTTGCGGACGGTACCGGTCGGTTCAGGCCGCGAGGGTGCTGGGAGCGGTGAGGACCCCGACAAGTACGTCCACCAGGTTCCCCTCGTAGGTCGGATCGTCCAGCGCCGGGGTGGATCGGGAGTCCAGCGCCACGGCACGGGCTGCCAGCGACGACGTCATCAGCCGGATCATCGCAACGAGTCGGGCATTGCGGATCGTGGCAGAGGGACCGTGGGCCAGGACCTCCAGCCTGGCCAGGGCGTCGGTGAGGTGGACCTGGTCGACGCCCGCGGGGGCGTCCTGCCAGCCCGGGAACCGGTCGGAGAGCTGGGCCACGATCCGGACGTAGCGTCGGCCGCGGGGATCGGTCAGGACGGCGGTCATCGGTCGCACGAGGGCCGATACCAGTGACCTGACGTCGGCCGACACGGCCGGGTCGTCGTGGATCGCCGATATGAGCTTGCCCCGGTGGGCGTCGATCGGGTTCCCGTGGTCGGCCAGGATGGCGTCCAGGACGCCTTCGCGTGATCCGAAGTGGTACGTGAGCGCAGATGCGTTGCGTTGGCCTGCAGCCCGGACGATGTCACCTACCGCCGCCTGCCAGATCCCGACCTCGGCGAACCGGCTCTCAGCCTCGACCAGGAGCCTGGCCCGGGTCTCGGTTCCGTCGCGGGCCATGGGGGTCCCGGCGTCGGTCCGTGGCCCGTCAGGCCGGGTCCAGGGGGAGCAGGGCGGTGGTCGGGATGATCGACACGTCGATGCCGTCGGGGATCGGGTGCTGGAAGTCAGGGAACCTTCGCTGGGCCTGGGCCCGGTAGCGGTCGGTCGAGTGGACGCGGTCGCCGTCGTGCTCGGGGATGACCTGGTCGCCGAACAGTTCGATCATCTCGAGGGTCTGGTCATGGGTGAGGCCCTCGGTGGGGAGGCCGAACACCACCTGGTCGCAGCCGACGTCCTTGTAGTTGTTCAGCTGTTCACAGACCTCCTCGGGGTTGCCGCAGAGCATGTAGCCACCGGCGATGGCCATGTCCAGGAGTTCCTCGGTCCAGCCCGGGTCCATGGGCGGGTTGGGCCAGACGATGGCGTCCGGGGACTTGGGCATCGTGTCGTGGTACATGTTGACCATGGTGACCAGGTAGCCGCGGCCCTTGGCCATTGCGACCGCCCGGGCCTCGTCGCGGTCCTCGAGGCAGATGCATGCGTTGGTCATCATCACGTTGTCGTTCTTGAACTGGCCGACCTGGTCGACCGGGTCCTGTATCGCCTCCTTGTAGGCGTCCACCCGGCCCTTCAGGTTGTGGATGGGCTCGAAGTTGAACGCGATGGCGCCGATGCCCATGGACCCGGCCTTGGCGAAGGTGGGCGGGTTGCCGCAGGCCACCCAGAGCGGCGGGTGTCCCTTGCCGTAGGGCTTGGGGAGGATGTTGTGGGGGGTCGGCACGGTGAAGAACTCGCCGTCGAAGTCGTAGTCCTTCTGCTCCCACATGCGGGGAATCTCGCGGATGACCTCGTCCCACTGGGCCTTCGTCTCGCTCGGGTCCATGACGTTGAAGGTGCGTAGTTCGTGGCTGCCGGCGCCCCGTCCGGTGCCGAACTCGAACCGGTTGTTCGTGACGTGGTCGAGCATGGCGGCCCGCTCGGCGATGCGGACCGGATGCTCCTTGTTGGTCGGCAGGCTGGTGATGGCCGATCCGATGTGGATGTAGTCGGTCTGTGCGGCGACCCAGCCCATGACCGGGGCCGGGGCGGACATGTGGCTGTATTCGGTCAGCCCGTGGTGCTCGCCGAACCATATGTACTTCCAGTTGTGCTTGTCGGCGAGGATGGCGTACTCGGCCTCCCGCAGGAGCTCGGTGTGCTCGCTCTCGGAGTCGTGAGCGGCGGGGCCGGGGGTGTAGCCGTTCGAGAAGATTCCGAACTCCATGGGTGCTCCTGGGTCGGGGCCGGTCGGAGTCCTCCGACGACCTCTAGTAATGGATAGCATTAGTATGGAGGAGGCGCCGGACCGGGTCAAGTCGGCGCACCGATGGCCGGTACGGTCCGGCGGGTGGAGCAGCCGAGGCACTGGAGCGGACACCTACCGGGAGGAAGCGACGGTGCCGCCGTATTCGACCTTCCCGCACCGGGCACCCTGGCGGGAGCCCTTGCAGGTCGACTCGCCGACGAGCCCGACCGTCCGCTGCTGCACGGCACGTGGTCCGGCTCGGGCGATGGGCATCCAGTCTGGATCTCGCGGGGGGAGTTCCTGCACTCGACGGCAGTCGTTGCCGGGCGCCTCGCCGGTGCCGGACTGGTTGCCGGTGACCGGGTGCTCGTGTCGGGGCCGTCCAGCATCGACCTGGCCGTCGCCCACGTCGGGTGCCTGCGGCTGGGGCTGGTCGTCGTACCGACTAACGGCGCCTACCAGGAGGCCGAGCTCGCACATGTGATAGCCGACTGTCGTCCGCGCGCAGCCCTCGTGGACCATGAGGGCTGGGCCGACCGACTGCTGGCGATGGACCCGGACCTCCTGGTGACCGGTACGGCGGTGGACCTCCCGGGCGGCGGCTCCCCTATCGCGTTGGACCGGACCTCGCCCGATGATCCGGCCGTCATCGGCTACACCTCCGGCACCACCGGCCGGCCCAAGGGGGCGGTACTGACCCAGGCCAACCTGCTAGCCGGTGCCCGAGCCGTGCAGGTGGCATGGCGCTGGACCGACGTCGACCGGCTTCTCCTGTGCCTGCCGCTGTTCCACATGCACGGACTGGGCGTGGGCCTCCACGGAACCCTGCTGGCCGGCGGCTCGGCGGTTCTGCAGCCCGGCTTCGGGCCCGATGCCGTGCTGGACGGCCTGGCCGAGCACCGGTGCTCGATGTTCTTCGGGGTGCCGACCATGTACCACCGCCTGGCGGACCATCGACGGGTGGGCGAACTGGGCGGCCTGAGGCTCTGCGTGGCGGGCTCGGCTCCGTTGGCGGCGGCCCTCCACGCACGCCTGGCCGATGAAGCCGGTGTGACGGTCCTGGAGCGCTACGGCATGACCGAGACGGTGATGCTGGTGTCCAACCCGTTCGATGGAGAGCGCCGCCCCGGTGCGGTAGGGATTCCCCTCCCCGGGGTGGACCTGCGCCTCGATGAACCGAGCGGTGAGATCCTGGTCCGCGGTCCGAGCGTGTTCGCCGGCTACTGGGAGCGACCGGAGGCCACGGCCGAGGCCTTCGTGGCGGATCCGGAGGGTGGAGACGCCTGGTTTCGGACCGGAGACCTGGGGGCCGTGGACGCCGACGGATACGTCAGGATCGTGGGCCGGGCCAAGGATCTGATCATCACCGGTGGCTTCAACGTGTACCCCCGTGAGGTGGATGATGCCCTCGGAAACCACCCGGCGGTGGCCGAGGTAGCCGTGGCCGGGATCGGGTCCGAGGAGTGGGGCGAGGAGGTGGTGGCCTGGGTGGTGCCGGCCGAGGGCCTGGACTGTCCGTCGATCGAGGAGCTCCGGGCCTTCGCCCGCGATGCCCTGTCCTCCTACAAGCTGCCCAGACGGGTGGTCGCCGTCAGCACCCTGCCCCGGAATGCCCTCGGAAAGGTGATGCGTCACGAGCTGCGGTTGGACGACACGGACTGATCCGCCCGCTGGGGCCGTCCCGCGGTGGCTGCGCGAGGCTCCAGACCATGAGCAATTCAGCATCTGAGGCGCCGACCCGCGTCGACTTCCACTTCGACGTGATCTGTCCGTGGGCGTACCAGACCTCCCTCTGGATGCGCGAGGTCGCCGAGAGGCGGGGCCTGGAGGTCGACTGGCGGTTCTTCAGCCTCGAGGAGGTCAACCGGGTCGAGGGCAAGAAGCACCCGTGGGAGAGGGAGTGGTCCTACGGCTGGTCCATGATGCGAATAGGCGCCCTCCTGAAGCGGCAGGACCCGGCCCTGAACGACGCCTGGTACCTGCGGTCGGGCACGGCCCTGCACGTGGAGGGCCGCCAGCCACACCGCGCCGAGGTGGCCCGCGACCTCCTCAGGGAGATGGACCTGGATCCCGGGCTGGTCGATGAGGCCCTGGCGGACCCGACCACCCACGACGACGTCCGGGTCGACCACGAGAGGGTCACCTCAATGGGTGGCTGGGGGGTTCCGACGCTCGTCTTCCCCGGTGCCGACGAGGACGACTCCCGCAAGCTCTTCGGTCCGGTCCTGATCGACCCGCCGACCGGCGACGCCGCCGACCGGCTCTGGGACCTGGTCGTCGGCTGGCTGGAGTTCCCGCACCTCTACGAGCTGCAACGGCCCAAGACCACGGACGACCTCGTCAAGGTCGGCGAGGTGTTCCGGCCATACATCGAGGCCCGTGAGTGGAACACGGTGGCCAACCCCACGCCCTGACCCGTAGAACCTGGAGGATTCCAAGCATGGAGATCGAACTGGACCGGCGCCGGATACTCGGCGGCCTTGAACAGATCTGGACCGAGTGGGCCGATTGGGCAGATGGCCTCTCAGCCGAGGAGTGGGCGACGCCCAGCCGGTGTCCGGGCTGGAGCGTGCAGGACAACCTGGCCCACATCGTGGGCACCGAGCGCATGCTCCAGGGCCAGGGTGCCCCCGAGGTGGAGGCCACCGGAGAGCACGTCAGGAATCCCGCCGGCGCCGGCAACGAACGCTGGGTGGAGTCAATGCGACCGATGTCCGGTCCGGAGGTACTCGAGGCGTTCCGTGTCGTCACGGCCGAACGCCTCGCCGAGCTGGCCGCCATGTCCGACGAGGAGATCCTCGCCGTGGGCTGGTCTCCGGTGGGCGAGGTGCCCTACCTGCGCTTCATGCACGTGAGGGTCTACGACGCCTGGCTGCACCTCGAGGACTGCCGGGCGCCACTCGGCCACGATCCGGCCATTGGGGGCCTGCCGTCGGAGATGGCCGTAGCCGAGGTCACCACGGTGGCCGGCTACGTGATCGGCAAGAAGGCGGGTGCGCCGGACGGCAGCAGGGTGGAGGTGAACCTCACCGGACCGGTGGCCACGGTGATCCGCGTGGCCGTGGACGGGCGGGCGGCGCTCGTGGATTCCTTCGACGTGGAACCGACGGCCACCCTGACGCTCTCGTCGAACGACTGGCTGGCACTCACCGGTGGACGGGTGGATCCGGCGCTGCTCATCGCTGACGGTCGGGTGGGGCTGGGTGGCGACCTGGAGCTGGCCGGGCAGCTGGCCGGGCGACTGGCCTTCACCATCTGACGGTCCGGTCGTAGCATCAGGCCATGGCCTTCGGACACAGACTCCTGACGATCCCCGACCCGGGTGACGCCCTGCCCGGACGGGCCGAGGCCCTACCCGGGCCCGGGGACCACGTGGTCGGCGGACGGCCGCTGGCGCCACCGTTCCCGGAGCGGATGGAGACGGTCGTGGTCGGCATGGGCTGCTTCTGGGGTGCCGAACGGAAGTTCTGGGAGACCCCCGGTGTGTGGACCACCGCCGTGGGATACGCGGGTGGCCACACCCCCAACCCCACCTACGAGGAGGTCTGCTCGGGCCTCACCGGGCACAACGAGGTGGTGCTGGTCGTTTTTGATCCAGCGGTGCTGGGGTTCGACGGAATCCTGCGGACCTTCTGGGAGAACCACGACCCCACGCAGGGCATGCGCCAGGGCAACGACGTGGGCACGCAGTACCGGTCCGGCATCTACGTGGCTGATGACGCCCAGCGGGTCGTCGCCGAGGCGGGCCGGGATGCGTACGCAGCCAGGCTGGCCGAGGCCGGCTTCGCCGCGGTGACCACCGAGGTCCTCGACCTGGGCGCGTTCTACTACGCCGAGGAACACCACCAGCAGTACCTGGCCAGGAACCCGATGGGCTACTGCGGGATCGGCGGTACCGGCGTGGCCTGTCCCACCGGGGTACTCGGCTGACCGGTTTTCCGTCGGCGCCTGACGACGCCTCCGGACTCCGGTCCGGTGTGCACCCGTAGGTCGGGTCAGCCCTCCAGGATCGTGACGGTCCCTGCGGTGCCGTCCACCTCCACCAGGGCTCCGTTGGGGATCCTCGAGGTGGCTTCGTCGACCGACACGACGCAGGGGATGCCCAGCTCACGCGACACGATCACGGCGTGGCTCATGAGGGCACCCACGTTGACCACGACGGCCGCTGACGGCAGGAACAGCGGGGTCCATGCAGGATCGGTGATAGGTGCCACCAGTACCTCGCCGGGTTCCAGGTCGACGGCGTCGGCCGGGTCCATGACCACACGGGCCCGACCCCTGGCCACCCCCTGGCATCCAGACGCACCGGTCAGGACGTCGCCGGGAACGGCAGCCGGCACGGCGGAGCGGGCTGCCTGGTCGGCCTCCAGATCCTCGATGGTGGGTACCTCGTCCTGGGACGTGATGAAGAACAGCGGCTCCACGGCCGTATAGCGGTCGAAGAGGGCTCCCCTCTCGTCGATGACTGCACGGAAGGAGGAGGGGTCGACCAGGTAGGCGGGGAGTTCGTCGATCGGATCCAGCAGGGCCACTCTGACCGGATCCGGGTTGCCGCCCCTAGCTGCTGCACGGCGCACCAGCTCCCGGTAGACCTGCTTGGTGGGCGCCCCGATGCGGATGGCCCGATCCCGGGTGGCCTCACGGGCCTGGGCCCACCAGGACATGGCGGCGAGTGCCTTGTCGAAGTTCTTCCTGTCCGTGCCCTTCAGGTGGGGCCGCACCGCGGCGACGGCAGCCTCACGTCGTGTCGCGTCGTCTGCCAGCCGGTCGGCGGGATCCAGGTCGTGGTCGGCCAGGCGCATGCGGTCGATCGCCACGAGGGCCAGCTCCGGCGTGTTCTCCCAGTTCCGAGACGAGAGTTCCCAGTCGTTGGGTCCCCGGTGCCCGTGGGTGTCGACGAATGCGGCGAATCGTTCCCTGAAGTCGGCGGCGCCCGGATCGTCGGCCACGCGGTCCATCAGGCCTTCCACTCCAGCGTCGAAGGCAGCGAGGACCGTCGGCTGGTCGCGCACGGCCCTGGCTATGGCGTACAGGTCCAGGGAGTACTCGGCCGACTTCACGTCACCGGCCGATCCGATGAGGTGGGTGACCAGGCCTGGCTGGCCGGCCGCGGCGCAGGCGTCGGTCAGCACGCCGCTCACGATGGAGGCCAGGGCCGTCGACAGCATGTGGTTCTGGAAGGCCGGCTGGAAGGCTGCCGGGAAGGCGTGGAGGTAGGCCAGCAGCTCGTCGTCAGAGGCATCTAGGTCCGGGCAGAGCGCCCGGTGGGCCTCGGACCTGGCGTAGCTGTCGGCGACCATCGACGGCATCGACTTCGTGCCCAGCGCACCCAGCACCGATTTCAGGATCCGGAGGGTGGAGAGCAGGCTCTTGTCGCCCTTTCTGGGTACGTAGGGCGGTGGGTCGCCCTCACCGAAGAAGGCCACGTCGATGGCCTCGGGTGACGAGCCGGGGGCCCGTACGCCCAGGATGCGCAGGTACGAGAGGTTCAGGTAGGCGTAGCCGCCGTAGAGGCCGACGATTACCGGGTCGTCACCGGAGAAGTCGCCCTTCCGGGCCACCCCCAGCTCCGCGTAGGCGTCCCGCCAGGCCTTCTCGGCGAAAATCACGCCCAGCCGATAGGAGAGGGGGGTGAGTACCTCGGGGAACACCTCGCCGACGTTGCCGCGGGTGTTGACCGGCCAACGCGGGTCGACCTGTCCCTCGATGATCCACGACGTGCCCATTTATCCCCCTCGGTTGCCTCGGACCCATAGGGCGGGGCCGGTCCGGCGAGGATAGGTCAGGGCCCGGCCGTGTCGCCGTGCCGGAGCCCACGAGGTGGACGGCGGACCGTAACGCGGATCGAAATCCCGTGGCGAGGTGCCACGGTGGTCATGTCGGGGTCGGGGCCCTAGGCGGCCTGAAACCATCAAGGCGGGCGGCGGCATCGGCGACCATCTGGCGTACGACCTCAGCTGCGGGCACCACCTCCTTGACAAGGCCGACGATGTTGCCGGCACCGTTCATGGAGACCCCTTCCTTGCCGCCGCGGTCAGTCGCCCAGGACCCGAGGGTCAACTCGGTGAGGACCGGTTGCAACGGCATGGGAAGTGGGTCAAGATCGGCAGCCTCCCAGGCTTCTGTCCACTGGTTCGGGAGAAGACGGAATCGCTTACCCGTGTAGGCGCGGCTGATGACAGGTGACTGGTCGGCAGCGGCCACCAGGCCGGCCTTCTGCCAACCAGCGATGCCCGCTTCTTCGGTAGCCAGAAAACGTGTTCCCACCCACACGGCCTCGCAACCCATGACAAGAGCAGCCGCCAGGCCGCGCCCATCACCGATCCCGCCAGCGGCAACGACGGGAACCTCGACAGCATCGAGCACCTGGGGAAGAAGGGCGAGGGTGCCGACGTGTCCGGTGTGGCCACCACCTTCCGTGCCTTGAGCAATGACGACGTCCGCACCGTCCTTTACGACACTGACAGCCTGTTTCGTGTTGCCGACCACCGACATCACCACTGCACCGGCCTCATGGAAGCGGTCCACCACAAAACCAGGTGAGCCGAGGGCACCGACGAACACCGGGACCCCTTCCTCCAAGATGACCTGGACTTGAGCCTCAGCATCAGTTCCCAACGCGTTTCTGCCGGTTCCACGATTGGCACTTCCCTCCGGCTGCTCGACACCCAGTTCGGTGGCAATACGTGCCGCCGTCTCGCGGTGTTCAATGGGAATCCGCTCGGCAATATCTGAGATCTTCGTTCCGCCCTGTTCGATAAGGGCCGGCAAGATGAGGTCGACACCGAACGGTCGATCGGTCAATTCTCGGGTGCGTCGGATGACGGTCCGTACCTGTTCCGGGGACATCGAGGTGCAACCAAGCACTCCGAGCCC
>Ga0257111_1000017_pt1 | contig 63737 bp, 47 predicted proteins | sample LP_taG_6_FD_191567 | JGI IMG/M metagenome (GOLD analysis project Ga0257111, IMG submission 191567) | Marine microbial communities from Northeast Subartic Pacific Ocean, Canada - LP_J_2015_P26_500m | ecosystem: Environmental > Aquatic > Marine > Oceanic | place: Canada: Northeast Subartic Pacific...
GCACTTGGTATATACCTTCATTCTTAGATGAAGAATCTAACTATTATAATTCCTTGGATTCGACAGCTCATTTCAAGGATTTTGATGAAAAAGAATATGCAAGTTATCTATTTGGAGATGATGATTTTCAACGTAGTAATGACTTATGGGCATATCTTGGGAATATGCACAATGGATATTACTATGATCGTGATATTTTTAATGTCTATACATTTGGGCCGGGTCGTCCAAGAAGCCATAAATCTGTAAGTACGCATTCAAGTATAGAATTTCAATTAAATACACAATGGAGTATGCGTAATGCAGCAAAATTTGGATTTAAGACTACAGCCAGCACAATGGATTATCGTGATATTCAATTTGCTAACCAAAATCCCTATTTTGATTCTTATAACTATGAGCCATTATCAGGCTCTGCTTACGCAGAAAATAAATATGAAAATAATGATTTTATTTTAATGAGCGGATTACGATGGGACTATTTTGATCCAAATGTAGAATCATTAAAAACTAGTTTATTAGTTGATGATGGTATTGTTGAAAGACAGCCTGCTAAAGTAAAAATCAAATTGAGCCCCAGATTAGGAATTAATTTTAACGCTTCTGATAAAACTGCAATCTATACCAATTATGGCTATTTTGTACAATTTCCGCAGTATTCTGAAATGTATCAAAATGTATATGCTGATATATCAAGTGGGTTGCCATTAGTTGGGAATCCAAATATTACACCGGAAGAAACAATTCAATATCAGTTCGGACTTGCGCATAAACTTTCACCAACATTAGGTCTTGAAATTATCTCATTTTTTAAAGATCAAATGAATCTTGCAACGAATAGAACATATCCTGTTTTAATAGAAGGACAAGTAGCAAGTGTCACAGTGATGGAGATGGAAGATTATGCAAAGATAAAAGGAATTGAATTCAAATTAAAATTGAACAACTTTAGTAATTTGACAGGTGACATTGATTATACATGGATGTCAGCAAAAGGAACGGGATCAAGCAATAGAGAATATTACTATTTATATATTTTTGATTCTGATAGGCCTTTGCCTGTTAAAGAATATCCAATGGAGTTTGATATTACCCATTCCGTAAAGTTTAATTTGAATTATTATTTGCCAGCGAGAAATAGTAATAGTTTTATTAGCAGACTAACAAGTGATTGGAATTTTAATTTTCAAGGAAATTTAGCCACTGGTGCACCTTACACCCCAACAGATATTTATGGAAAAGCGCAAGAAATTGGATCTAAAAGGATGCCCGGTTATAAATCTCTTGATATGCGTGTAGAAAAATATTTCAATCATTTTAGCATGTATCTTGATATAAGAAATGTATTTAACTGGGTTAATACGACATATGTTTACTCTTATAGTGGAGAACCGGATACAAATGGTCGTCCACCCGTATTCGAACGAAGTAGATATCTTCAATATATTGGCGATACTAATCCAATAAATGGAAATATTATTTCATCAGCTGAAGAAGCTTATGATACTCACTTGCAGTTATGGAGAAGTCTATTAAATAATCCTTATAATTATTCTTCTGCAAGATATTTTCACTTTGGGATAAACCTCTGGTTTTAACATCGTTATCATATAATTATGTTTAGATTTTTCATTACGATTATTATTCTTTCCTCAACTATTTATAGTAAAAGTAAGATGATATCTGGCAAACAGATTCCTGATCGTATAATGTATAGATCTAATACGTATGATCAGGTTCCGGACCCTACATTATCTTGGGTTGGTTCAGGTTTTTTTAGTCAATATACGATTAGCAATACTGGTCAAAGTGGAGTATTTGAACCTCCTCCGGGATGGGAAGGTTATAATGGAGAATTTCCTGTAGGTTATGGAGCTTATAATGGGAGAACAGGTGAATTTCCAAATGGAACAAATCAATTTTATACATGGGGTGCTGGTTTATGGATTGGTGGAAAATCTGAATATTTTAATACACCTGAAGATCGTTCAATAACTATTGGGGGTAAAACGATAAAAAATGTTCGTGTTGCTACCACAGCCTATTATTCAGAAATGAGTTCAATATCAAAACTTTGGCAATCAAATCAGCTTATATCTGCAGTATCTGATGGGAAGCTTGAAGATAATAAAGGTGACTTTTTATTTGGTCAAAAAAATAAGACTGTTGAAGAGTATCAAGATATATGGTCTTTTTTTGTACCACAATCTGGAGATTATTATTTTCCTAATTCTGATACATTATATCGTCTGGACTATGAAAATATAAATAATCGCAGAAAACAATTTCTCGCAACAAGCTCTCTTGGCTTAGACAGTAGTTTACTATTATTAGACCCTTTTCGTGAGGATGAAAATGAGAATATTAGAGGTGATATTGTTTCCGATGAAGATACGTATTGTGTATTTGGTGATTATTTAGATGAGAGAGATGGAAGGTTTCTTTGGAATCGAGGATATGATACACGTGGCTTAGGTATTAAAGTCGAACAACGAACCTATTCATGGACAACTGATGATTATTTATATATCAATTTTAAAATTACAAATATGAATGATTTTCCACTAGATAGCATCTACGTAGGGTATTTTATGGATAATGATGTGGGTTATGCTGATGATGATTTGATAGGATTTGATCGATCATTAAACTTAGGATATTCATATGATTCGGATTCAGAAGAATCTGGATGGATTGCCCCAGCTGGCTATTTGGGGTCGGTGTTTGTGGAAACACCTGTTGATTCCATAGGTGATCCTTCTAAAGGAGTTCCTCCTGCTGGTAACGAATTGAATGATTGGCAAATAGGTTTAACTGGTTTTCAGACATGGATTCGTTCAGATCTTGGACAAAGTGAAGGTCATCCAGGTGATGTGGATGATGATGAAATGGATCATATCAAATATTTTCAATTATCAATGGTTGATAGTTTTGAAGTGTTCGAAGAGCCACAAGATGTAAGACAATTAGCTACCAGTGGACCTGTTATTCGATTAGATCCTGGAAAATCTATTATTGTAACAGTTGCTTTAGTTGCAGGCTCATCCTTATCAGATTTAAAGAAGAACACACAATCAGCAATAGATAAGTTTAATACAGGTTATATTGGAGCTGAAGCGCCACCATCACCGAAACTAAGTGCCCAGCCTGCGCACGAAGCCATTTATTTATCATGGGATAATTTTCCTGAAACTGTCATTGACCCATTTACTGGATTAGCAGATTTTGCTGGATACCGCGTGTATCGATCCTTGTCTGGTCTTCAAAATGATTGGATCTTACTTGCTGATTATGATGTTGAGGGAGACTCATCAGAATGGTCGGGTGTTGTTGAATATTCAAAAGGGACTTCAAATGCTGTATCAAAGTTTATTGGTCCTTTAGGTAAAGGGGATATTAGTGCTAACCCATCAGTTGAAGCGATAGAAGATCGTTTTATTGAAGCAGAATACACAATTGAACTAATGACTCATCAAATAGAGGTTGATGGCATGACTATTGATACATTAAAAATGGTGATTTACAATGTAACAAATCGGCAATCTGTATTGCCTAATATTGCTGCAATGACTATGGGGGAAGGTTTTCGTACCTATGCTGATTATGATAGCACTGCAATGCAGGCTGTAAACGGGACATTGTCTGATATTAATCTTTATAGAGATGGGTATTTTATATATCTTGATGGATTTTTTGTGAGATTATCCAACGGTGAATATAAGGATTTAGATTTAGATGGTGTAATTAGCGATGTAGAAATATCCCAGCAGTCGTTAAGTCCAAGAGACGGTGATATCTTTATCGTAAAAACATTTGCCGCGCAAGGAATCGGAGATCAAAATGGCTTGTCATATACTTATTTAGATGAAGGCTTGATTGATGGAATGAATTATTTCTATTCTGTAGTTTCCTATGACCAAGGTGTGCCAGTAGCAGATATTCCTCCTTTAGAAAGTAGTTTATATCAGAATATTATAATGGTTCGTCCACAGCATATGGCTTTAGAATTAGAAGGCACACCAAAAATTTCTAATTATATACATTCTGGTCCTTCAACAGGGAAGTTTTTAAAAGCAATCACTAGTTATGAAAATCTAACCGGTCATAATTATGAAATTCACTTTTTTCAAAGTGATCCATTACAATCAACCAATGAATCAGCTGATTATGGAATATTAATTGATTCTATTCTTGCAGACGTTGGTAGTATTGAACCTTTAAAAGATCTTATTCCTGGAGAAGATTATGTTGATACATTGAGTATTGCAGGTTTTTTGTCAGAAATTGATGGGAGTCTTCCATTAGGTGTTGTTATTCCTGGTTCTTTTACTTTGACCATTGATGATATTCAATTAATTGATTTGGGAAATGGAATCATTCAAGGAGTGCCTAATGGGGATACGGTGAAAGCTGTCTTAAACTACGGTGATGGAGTCCTTTCTCTATCATCTGAAATATCTTCGTTATTTTCGGGTGGAAGCGTCTCTGTTCAGTATAGCTACAACCCATTAGTTCTTGAAAAGATGTCCAGTAATAACTTTACTGGAAAATTAGTTCCAGAAACAGTTTATGGTTTATCGTCTACTAGTATTTTAGATGAAGAAGTAAATACAAATAATCATGGTTTTATTTTTATGGTAACAAATCCTTCTCTAAGTATTGACTCTGTATACTGGAACTTAGGAACGAATGTAGCTGATGTATTTAAATTTGATTTGCGATCTCAAAGTTTAGAACCCTATGATTATTATATCACGTTTTATGATAATTCTGACTCACTTATAGCAGATACATCTGCAGTAGGATTCTTCCGATATAATAATAATGGAGATGATTCATTCTTTGCCCAACGAACCCCCATTAGTATATACAATATGACTTTAGATCAAAAGGTTTGGTCGTATAATATTAGAAGAGCTCAAGAAAAAAAATACTTGTGGTGGGTTTTAGATGAAGATAATGGTGCAAACACTAAAAATGCTTTTCGCATATTAACAGAGCAGGCACAAAAAAATATAGCGCTTAATCCTACAAGTTTTGAAGTAACGTTTTTACCATTTGATGAAAATATTGTTGGTGGGGAGGCATTATCTTATCCGGATGGACCAAATGCAGAAACCCCTGATACATTATTTATGAAGACATCCAGACCTTTAACGGTAAATGATAAATTCACATTCTATACTGTGAATATGCTTGATACAATAAGTCGCGCTTCATTAAGTGAAATAAAAGTAGTTCCTAATCCCTATATTGTTCGGGCTTTATGGGATCAAAACCGTTTTAACCAGCATATAGATTTTCGTCATTTACCTGCTTCTTGCACTATTAGAATTTTCAATGTTGCAGGTGAATGGATTACAACACTAGTAAAGGATGGAATCGTTGGTAATAATGAAGTATATGATGAAGAAGGTTCTCTATCATGGGATTTAAGAAATTATGAAGGATTAAAAGTTGCCAGTGGATTATATCTTTATCAGTTAGAAGGAGAGCTGTTAGGGGAAACAGTCTATAAAGAAGGTAAAATTGCAATTGTATTAGGTCCTTAATGATGAAAAACAAATTTCATAATACGTTAATTATCTTATTATTTATCTGTAATCCTCTTATTGCAGGCCAGGGGAGCGCTGGTGCAAAATTTTTGCAAATTAATACAACAACAAGGGGGTCTGCAAATGCAGGTACGATGGTTGCTAGGCCCGGTTTAATTGATGCATTAAGTTATAACCCTGCAACAACCGCTACCTTAACTGGATCTAATTTTGTTATTCATCATTCAAATTATTTTGTGGGCATGAGTTTTGATTATATGTCTTTTACTTATAATCTTTCTTCCTTTGGAACTGTATCAATGGGATTATTGGGTTTGCTTTCAGGGGATATTGAAGAAACCACGGAATTAGACCCTCTTGGCACTGGTAGAACGTTTACTGCAAATGATTTTGCTGGATTTGTATCCTTTGCACGTAGCATGACTGATAAATTTAGTGGTGGCGGCACCATTAAATATGTGATACAGAACATAGACAAGTTAACTGCAAGTGGTATAGCTTTCGATATGGGTGCAATATATAAAGTTGGTTTATTCTATGGCATGACTATTGGTTTTTCAATAAAGAATTTTGGCGGCGACATGAAATATGCAGGTGAAAATCTTCAACAAACAATTAAACTCAGTGATAATATTTTTGAAGAAGAGGATGTAAGAATCGAAGTATCTTCAGAAAATTATTCATTGCCAATTAGTTTTGACTTGGGAACATCTTTAACAATTCCTATGAGAGCAAGTGATCAATTAATCCCTAGTTTAGCTATTCACAATATAGCAGATCAGGCTGAATTTTTATCATTTGGGTTAGAATATACTTTTGGAGAATTGATGTATTTTGTTATTGGACATGGTAATTTGAATGGCATGTTCGATAATAAAGCCTCAGAAATAGAATTGAATGGCAATATGCGTGGATTTACTGGTGGATTTGGTATTAATCTTCGCCCTGTCTTTAATACGAAAAGTTGGGTTTCTTATTCATTTGAAGACCATAAATATTTTGCACCAATTCATTCATTTGAAGTGACGATAGAGTTTTAACTTATAAAATAAAAAATAAGAGAGAATGACTATGTATAATAAAATAGTAAAATTAGTTTTTTCGGTAATATTAATTACTCAGCCAATTTTGGTTGCTAAGGAAGGTAGCAAATCCAGCGATCAAAGATTGACTAAAAACAGGGCTGAAATCAAGTCATGTGGATGTGGAATGAATCACCGCTTAGGTGTTCATATTAATCGTGATGGTGAACGAACAATTACAGATACAATATCATATTATACAGCTCCAAGCTATGTAGAAGATTATAGTGACTTTATGTCGGATTATCAGACAGCTGGTGATGATTCTGTAGTAACAAGAATTCATTTATTAACTGCTGGCGTTATTAACCAATTTCATGTGATGACAAGAGCAATAGATCCAGATGGAAATGTGGTCGATGATTATGCCCCTGTAGATGTGTGGATATATGGCCCTGCCTATCAACAAGATGATGAAGGATTATGGCATAGTCAATATCCAAGTATGGCAAATACGTATGATGGAGCGCTTCCAAGTTCAATTCAACTCTTAATGCCTTATACAATTCCAACAGTATTCTCTAATAGTGTTCCGGATAATCATTTTAATGCGGAAGGTCTATGGGATCCATGGGCTGCTGCTTCAGGAGGTTGGAATATTTTTGACTTTCCAACATGGACTCTAGACGGCTTAGGAATTAATGTAAGTTCGGATTCCCTTGATGTTCCTGATGATATGCTGTATGTATATGCAGGATATAATATGGCTTCTACTCCTGGAGTTGATAACATTGCAACGATTTGGCAAGATGGAATACCAGACCCAAATGATAATTGGTCCTGTCGTTCCACCTTACATTCTATCGCTCCTGAAGGCGGGGCATGGTATGGTATCTGGAATGGGGAATATCCTTATCATCATTTGATCCAAGCGGTTGTGCAATATGAGGCAGTGCCTCCATTCGTTGAACAATTACCGGACTTTAGCGATACATGGGCTGAGGAAAAACAAGTCTGGGCAGATGTCGTGGATCTTGATGGTGATGCTTTTGCTTGTACTTTAAATGTAACTATTTCACCAGTAGGTGCGAATCCTTATGAACAGCAACATGCAATGAGTGAAGATGATGAAGTGCAAGGAAGATTTTTAGCAAATGTATCCATGGATGTAGGTGATACAGTAAATTTTTATGTTCGCGCAACAGATGTAACAGGAAGATCAAGCACAAGCAGTCTTCGTTCCTTTGTTCGTGTAGCTGCTCCAAGTCCATCTCAAAAAGTACTTGTATTACAGGATGGGACAAGAGATAGTCTTGGTGGATCTTGGGGATCAATTTATACATCTGCAACCGGACTAAATCCTTTATTTGGATCCACGGGCTACTATGTATGGAATGTGAATGATCATAGTGGAGTTGATTATGATATCATAAACCACTCCAATTTTGAATTGATTGTAAAACATGGATGGGCAGGAGGCGCGATGCCATCTGCAGGTGATGATGTTCATGGTTTTGGTGATTTTCTTGACCGTGGAGGTCGTTTACTATATTCTGATATGGATTATTTTTGGAAAACTGGTTTAGGATCAGAAGGGACTTTTTCTGAAGGAGATTTTGCATATGATTATCTTGGACTATCATACTATTGGAATGATCCGGATAATGATGGAGATGGTACCAATGGTGGTAGCGGAGATTTAAACCATTATGGTGAGAATAATGATCCAGTTACTGGTACTTGGGAAGACAATGCCTATGGTCCACTAGATTACGAATTAATAGGTTGGACAAATTGGGGGGATTTTATGAGCGTTGAAGACGCAGAACATGTTTTTACGGGTGATCAGTCTTTTAATAAAACTGGATCTCGATATAATAGTCTTGGCGCAGATGCACCATTTAAAACCGTTTACTTTTCGTTCCCTATTGAAGCTGCACAGGATTTTACTACTTTGTTATCTAATTCAGTAGATTGGCTTATGGGATTAGGAGGACCAGATGGATCCATATCTCAAGCGACACCTCAGGACGGTGAGACTGTTGATTTAAGTTCTACGGATCAATTAACATTCTTGTTTGGAGGAAGCGTTTCGGATCCAGATGGCGATTTAATTGGGTACAAAGTTGTGCTTGATGGTGATTTAGCTATGCTTGATATTCCAGCAACGGATGGTATATCTGTGAGTATTTCTGCTAATGAAGTAACGGAGATGATAGGTGAGAATCAGTCCCTATCTGGAACATGGAAAGTTGTAGCATCGGATGGATTGGAATCAATTGAATCTGATACTCGTACTCTTACAGTTGTAACAGGAGTATTATCTACTATGGAAGAAGTGCTTCCGAAAGACTTTACTTTAATGGGTAATTATCCGAATCCGTTTAATCCTGATACGCAAATTCGTATTGAAATACCTGTACATGCAGATCTTACTATTGTGATCAGCGATATTCTTGGTAGAGAAATTAATCGTTTAGGAAATCAAGTATATTCAGCAGGTATGCATAGTTTTTCATGGGATGGAAAACATTCTTCTGGTAATCAAGTTCCATCAGGTATTTACTTTTATGAAGTAATTGCAAATGATTTGACTTCTGGAAAGAACTTATATCGTGCAACGGATAAAATGGTATTAATGAAATAATTCCAGATTTATTTTATTAATAATTACTAATGAGTAATTATTAATAAAGGAACGTATAAATTTATAGAGGAATTATTTTATAACACTTCTTATATGAAGAAATTACTAACAATATCAATTATTGTATTTTTTAGTCAAAATGTATTGAATGCTATTAATAATCCTTTATTACTTATTAATAAAGATCTAAATGATAGTTTATTAACTGATATTGAAGCAGTTGAATTAAAGGTTCGTACATTATTAATTCCCGAATCTTTACCGGATCGCTATCAATTTGAAGAACCTGATTATATCCCTTGCGGTCTAGGCATTATTGATGATGCGCAAGAATACTATAATCAACTTCCTAGTGATTTACAAATCAAATTAGATAATATCAATAGTGATGTTGATGAAAGATCAAATGATAGAGTATCATACTTTACACCAGAAGGAAATGTTCAGCTTAATTATCAATTAAGTGGTGAAGATGGTTTATCTGGCAGCAATGCACAGGATAACGATAATAGTGGACACCCCGATTTTGTTGAAAATATGGGGCAATATATAGAAGATGCTTTGGCTATATATGTTGATTTAGGATGGATTAATCCGTTAACATGTACTAGTAATACCATGTTTTTAGTAACTATAGAATATCAGTCAGGTACCTATGGATATGTTCCTGGAAGTAGCTATCATAGGATTTATATGAGTAAGAATTTAAATGATAGCCAAAATAAGCTCACAACCTCCCATGAACTTCATCACTTGGTTCAGCATGCGTATACTAGTTGTGATGGCGATCCAGGACCAAGTGGTTCTTGGTATAGAGAATGTTCTTCTCAATGGGCTGAAGAAATAGTGTGGGACGAGTTAAATGGGTATGAAGGATACGATCAAGCATTTCAGAATGAACCGTATCGAAGCTTAGATTATTTTGAATCTGGAGGTTTATACCAGTATGGATCTACAATCTGGAATCTTTTTATCCATGAAAATTTTGGTGATAGTGCTGTTAAGAATATATGGGAGACACCAATTAGTGGTACGATTTCTGCTATGAACAATTACTTTACAAATAATGGATCTAACTTTGTTGATGAGTTCACTAAGTTTTCTGCTTGGCGTCATTTTACTGGATCAAGATCTCATGGAAATTATTATGAAGGAGAATTTGAGGAAGCAAGCAATATATCACCTGTAGCGATAACACGTACTGCGACTGGTGCTCTAGTAAACTATACTCCTCCATCGAATAAATTACCAGATGACCTAGGTGTTAATTATGTGAAAATTAATAGAGGATCTGGTTCGCAGGATAATTTATTAATACAGTTTGATGGTGATGCAAATTTCAACTGGAAATTAAAAGTTTTTACGCATCAAGGTACATTAGATGATGGTTTTGAAATTCCTGTTGATATCAATGCTGATGGGTTTGCTGTGTTAAATAATTGGACCTCGTATAATGCTGCAACCGTTAATCCCATTGTAACTAGTACTAGCGGAGCTAATGCTAATTATATACTAACGCTGATGTCAATTGAAAATTTACTTTTACTGGATGATATTGAATTTACTGTTTCGGGTGATAATCCGTATCCTGATCCAGGTGAAACAATTTCTCTTATTGTTACTGTAGCTAATTATGGGAATGCTCTTTCTTCTGTGTTGGGAGAGATTTCTACAGATCACTCTGGAATAACTATAACGGATGCAACTACTGAATTTGGAACAGTTGCTACTAATGAACAATCAGACAATACTGGTGATCCCTTTATTATTCAGATCAGTGAAAATGTTGAACTTGGTATGGCAGTGTTTGATATTACTCTTACGTTTGATGGAAATGAAACAGTGACAGAGGAGTGGCAAATTAATATTGGTATACCACCAATTTTACTTGTTGATGATGATAATGGTGATAATACTGAAGAGGTTTTTATAGAAGGAATGGATTCATTAAATATAAGTTTTGAGATTATAGATAGGACTTCAACGCCTTTGGATGACCTAAATTTAGATATACGAGATGTAGTGATTTGGAATACCGGATCAGCAGATGGTAATGGACTGTCAGCAGTTGAAAAAAATCTAATTATGGAATATTTAGATTCTGGAAAAAATCTTTTTCTTTCTGGTAATCATTTAGGTGAAGAACTAGCAGATAGTGAATTATTGAGTAATTATTTAGAAATGCGTTATGCAGGTTTCCGTACTGGTGGGATATTACGAGGCGTTGAAGGAGACCCCGTTGGTGTAAATCCAGATAATAAGTTATTTTTGTCACTTGGTAGTGTTGGAATTGATTCATTGTCAACTTTTGGTGATCCAAGGGCTAGTCTTTCTTTTTACTATAATGGAGACGAATCTCATGGAGCTGTTATGCGTTATTCATCTCCTGATTATCGTGTTATTTTTTCTTCCTTTAATATGGATGCAGTTTCCCCTCCAAATTCAACATTCCTAAGTGATAAGGATTATGTTTACAGTGTGTTGAATTATTTGTTATCTGATGTGGAATACCCTGATACACCAACACTGTTATCACCTGTTTCAGGATATGTAGACACTCTACTATCATCTGATGATCATATAGACTTTTCTTGGAACAGTTCAGATCTTGAAGGGGAAAACACCTTTTTTATACTTGATGATCCTGAATTTACTCGCCCGATATTTACATATAACACACTGAATGAAGTCACTACCGAATTATCATATGACACGTTATTATCTATGTTTGGTTATGTTGATAACAAGGAATTATATTGGGGTGCTTATAGTAAAGTAAACGGTGAAGTATCTATTAGTAATTTGAACTCATTTGAGATTACTATAATGAGTGAGTTATCGGTAGATGACAATATTAATATTCCTAAAAAATATCACCTATCTAATGCATACCCAAATCCGTTTAATCCTCGTACAAGTTTCTCATTATCTATTCCAAAAATGAGTTTTGTAAGTATAAAAGTATATGATTTAATGGGTAGAGAAATTGCAATTATTTCTCAAGATAATTTTGATCAAGGAATACATAAAATTTCGTGGGATGGTACATTAAAAGATAATTCTATTGCTAGCAGCGGTGTATACCTTTTGATTGTAGAAATGGGTGCAGAATTGTTCAGCAATAAACTAATTTTAATGAAATAAAGAATTGTTGGATTTTGATTAAATCATGAATAGCTTAGATTCTAGCAAGATTAATGTAGTAAAAAATATGAAAAGATATATAGTTTCAATAATAATGCTTCTAGCTTCGGTTGTTTATGCCTTGGATTGTCCAGCTGATTCTTCGTATCATACAGATCTCAGAACTTTATTACCTAATGGATCACCAAATCCTACGTTTAATCAAGTCATTGCTACTGGATTATGTGGATGTGTTGGCTTCACTTCTGAGTTGTCAGGTATTGAAGAGGACTCTACACTTACATTAACTTTATTATTAAATGATAATGAACCTATTCGAGGTGCACAAATTGATATATATCATGATGCTGGCTCAGCTTTAAGTTATGATCAGGGTGGAAATGTAGTAAAAGGAGAAAAACTTGAAGATTTAGATGATCCGACTACTCCGACAGTAATTGAATCCATGACTTTATTAGCTAATGAGATGGATGGATTTGTGAGAGTGATGTCCTACAGTACATCACGAGCTAATACTATTGGAGATGGAATGGAAGGGATTTTATTTCATCTTACATTTAAAGCTGTTAATGGACTTGCTTCTTTACCTGCAACAGTATCTTTTGGCCTTGGTTCTTTAGATCTTCCAGGCACATCCATGGATCCAGAAATTTTAAATGTTGCATGTAGTTTTCCTGACACTTCTAATATGGTTGCATTTAGCACAACAAATCTAGGCGTTATGGCAGAAAATGGAATTCCTTTAAAATATAATTTATCACAGAATTACCCGAATCCATTTAATCCTTCAACAAAGATTTCATTCGATTTAATTGAAGGAGGGAAGTCAACTTTAATTGTATATAATCTTCTTGGTAAGAAAATAAATACTCTTATGAATTCTTCTTTAAATCCAGGTCATCATAGTATTGAATGGAATGGGCTTGATTATAATGGACAATCAGTTGCATCTGGTGTTTATTTTTATGAATTACGATCTGGTGATTTTATAGCAAAAAAGAAAATGCTTTTGCTTAGATAATTATTATATAAAATTCTTTTTATAGAGTCTCTTTATCAAATAAATAAAGGGACTTTTTTTTACCTATTTGTTTTTATCCAATCTTCATTAAAAATAGCATGTTGAATTGTTTTACCTTTTTTATCTTTTAAGGAATATGTCAGATGGATTAACCCATCTGATGATTGAATTAATGAAGGATATGCTAATGTGATACCACTATTATGCTCATGTTTACCAATGTATTTCTTCACTTCCCATGATTTTCCCTCATTAAATGATAATAGAACAGCCATCTGATTTCGATCAGATTCCGTATCATTACATGCCATTATCCAGTTACCATTCTTTAATTGTAATACTTCGATACTTGAACTAGGATTGGGTATCCTTGTATCTGCGGCAAATGACCAAGTCTCACCATTATTTATGGAAACACTTTTTAAAATCCTTTTTGGGTCACCACCAGAGTCTCTCATATATGCTACAATATGACCATTCTTCTTTTGTACTAAACTTGGCTGTATAGGCCCTAGTCCTACTATTGGATTACTTGCTCTCCAATTATTTCCATTATCATCGCTTATTGCCACAATCGATACATTGTACCCATCAGAATATAGAGGCAACAGTATTCTTCCAGATTCTAATGATATTGGGTGTATACGCGTCATCCATCCTTTCTGTCTTTTTTCAGGATCCTTGGCTGCATTAATGATTAATCTAGAATATGGTAAAGCATATTCAGCCCACATTGGCTCATCTATATGTTCTTCAAAAGCTTGTTGAATAGTCTCAGAAAATCTTTCTCCTGGTTTGAGAATGATATTATCTTGCCAATTCCAATCCGGAGCTCCTTTATTGAAATAATTGATAGATGTTCTATATCGAAGCATTGAATTTTCCCATCTATTAGCGCGTACAGCTATCCAGAATAACCATAATTTTTTGTTCTTATCAATCCAGAGAACAGGATTGCAGTCTGGTAAATCTGGAGTATCTGCCATATCAAAAACATCATCCCATTTATTACTACCTTTTTTAAGGCGACTTCCTTTTATGAGTACATCGTTAGCAGTTCTTTCACCTGAGCCATGAAACCAACAGGATAATAGATCTCCATTTGGCGCTTCAATAATACTACTTCCGTGTACATGTTTATCTTGTAAAGGGAAGATAGAATTTTGTTGAAAAAATGGCTCTCCACTTATAATACTATAGTACAGTGAGAACAATAAAAACTTCTTCATGTTTATTTCAATTTTAAAATCTGATCTATCAATGAAGAGGTGCTTTTATCTGGAATCAAATCAATAATTTCTACACTACCACCATGTGATATTACTGTGTCTGCACCAATAACATTATCTATTGAATAATCGCCACCTTTGACCAGAATATTTGGAAGCAATTCTTTAATTATTTTATCTGGATTATCGTCATCAAATCCGACTACCATATCCACAGAATTAATTGCATCTAAAATGATTGCTCTATCATCAAAATTTTGAATTGGACGATCATTTCCTTTTAACTTTTTAACAGATCGATCACTATTTAGACCAACGATTAATTTATCGCCTTTGCTTTTTGATTTAGAGAGCAGATCAATATGGCCACTATGAATTAAATCATAACAACCATTAGTAAAAACAATCTTATTTCCAGAAATTTTCCACTTATTACTTTGAGTAATAGCTATTTTCCAGCTATGTGCAATCATGGAATAGAATCATCCATTATTATTTAAATAAATTAATTATACTAAAGTACGATTAACTGGATCCCATTCTATCCTACGTCCTTGAAGATATGACTCTGTTGCCATATGGCATGTCACACCCTCATGTAAGGCTTCTTCAATATTACAAGCAGGGAATGTGTTACTTCGGATAGAGTCGAGCCAATCTTGTACATGTAGATGTGTTGAATCTACTCGCTTTCCATCACGATATGTATACAATAGCCCTTTGTTTGCAAAATATTGAGATGTTGCTGAGGTGATTCCGTCAATTTGTTTTGAACCTGGTGCATATGAATAAATAGGATATTTTGAATTAATCACACCTTTTTCAATTCGGTCTTTATATCTTGTAGAATATGGATCAGCTTTCACAATAAAACCTCCAAGTGAACCAGTATTTGATTCTCCACCAATTTGCATAGTAGCATCATGGCCCATTATTCTATTCCCGCGACTATTTAAACTTGATAAAGTTGCACTATATAATACAGTCAAATCTTTATCAGGATATTCTAATGTTGCATTCCAAACATCTGGAACATCTCTGCCATCTTTATAATAATATATACCCCCAGATGATGAAGCATACTTAGGAATACCTAGCCCCATTATTTGGTTAATCTGATCAAAGTCATGGGAAAACAGATCTCCAGAAAGTCCTGTTCCATAATCATACCAGCATCTCCATCTAAAAAATCTTCTTAAGGCTTCTTCTCCGAACGGTATTTTATTAGGAGATGGTTCTTGAAAAGTTTCCCAATCAATTGTTTTTGCATTTCCTTTCGGATCAATTCCCCACACCCAAGCTCCACCGGGAGAATTTCTATTTGTCGTTAATTGCACAAGATTAATAGGTCCAAGCAATCCCTGGTTAATAATTTTCTTTGCTTGTTCATAGGCTTCTACTTGTCTATTTTGATGTCCGAGTTGGAACGTAATCCCAGTTTCTTTTACCGTATCATATAATTCAATTGTCTCATCGAATGTTCTTGTTAAACCTTTTTCACAATACACGTGCTTACCCGCTTTTGCAGCAGCAATTGCAACTCGCGAATGCCAATGATCAGGTGTCGCAATGATAATAGCATCAATATCTTTATTTGATACTAAGTCAGTATAATGTTTATAACGAACAGCCGATTCTTTAGGTTTTCCACCAGCGCGGATCTCATTCTTGGAAGCTGCTATTCCTAATTCAGCCCTTGAATCGAATAAATCACAAACACCAACTAGAGAACAATTAAGATCTGTTTGAGACATAAATGTTTCAAATCCTTTATCAAGTTTGTTCTTTTTAGCTCTTTCCGCTGCGTTAGATGTCCATCCTGGCGTTGCAAAACCAAGACCCCTTGTAAGATGGCCGCCACGACCACCATACCCGACTATACCAACTCGCAAATGGTCATTATTACCAATATTTTTCACGATTGAAGGAGCTTTACTATCTTTAATGAGATCTTGTAAAAGGTTTAATTTTTTTAGTTTATCTAACCGTAATTTTTGCCATAGCTTGATAAAGAAAAATCCCAGTACGGGAACAGTGGCCAATCCCTTTAAAATTTCCCTACGATTCAATAAGTCAGCATTTGATCTTTTATTTTCTTGACTCATTATTTATCTCCTAATGAATTTGATTGTGATGAATATATTAATCGGTCTATACCTATAAATTGACTACTTGGGAAAAGATATAAAACATATAATGCGAAAGCTTCAATAAGGTTTTTGTTTACTATTATATAACTACCTTCACCAGGTCTTCCATATTCTAAGCCTATAAACGGAGGTGCGAATAAATAGTATAATAATACAAATCCCATTCCTACAAGAGCACCATACCTGCTAAATAATCCTAATACTAATGATAAGCCGACGAATGTCAGTCCCCACATATTTATAAAATCAGTTAAACTTAACATAGAGGCGTTCGCAACAATTACTTTAGCTAATGAGGACAAAACCCATTTAGAATCAAGTAAATATGCAGCTGAACTCCAATAGGGGTTAATTATTTTTGATATACCTTCATAAAGAAAATGCCATCCTATTAATAAACGTAATATAACGAGACCAGTAAGTTGCGATTCCGAATAGGTATCATTTTTCATAAGATTAATTTTCATTTTACCCCTTCCTAATTTAAAAACTATTAAAATCTACAAATAGAAACTGATAATTAATAGAATGCTTTATTATTTATCCATTTGATTAATATAATATTCATCAAATGCAGCTAATAAGCTTTCTTGTCCAGAATAAGGAGAAGGGGAATATTTTTTGGAATTTATTCCTAATTGAGAATATTCGCATATCTCCCAATCTTGTTTATTGGTTTTATCCCAAAAGTCTATGGCTTCACATATAGAATTTTTATGATTATTAGCGTTTTCTTCTAAAAACAACCAAGAACAGTTTACTATACATTTGCCAGCACCATTTGGCCAAACAGTATGACACATAACATATTCAGGATGAAGACTCAATAACATATTTGGAAATAATGAGTAATAATATACTCGATGTAAATCCCGTCCTTTTACACCTTTTATGGGTGGGCAACAATATTTTCCACTGGTAGTTATACTTTCTTTATCAGAGTTAAAATTCATGTACCCACCAAGAAAAGGACCTGAATATAAATTGTTTTCCCCCCCTAAATAATTATGAATTTCTGCAAGTTGTGGGTGTATCATTGGACAATGATAGCACTCACAATAATTTTGGATAATTAATTTCCAATTACAATTAACGGTATATCTTTTTTTATCTATAACACTAAGATTTTTCAATTCCCAAGAATGTAGAAGATTATTTATTGGTTTATATGTTTCATTAAGATTGCTAGGATTTTCGTTAAGATTAATAAAAAGAAATCCTTTCCATTGTTTTATTTTTATAGGGAATAATGGATAATCATTCTTATTAAAATCATTAGCCGCTTCCATATGTGGTGACCCAACTAATATTCCATTTAGATCATAAGTCCAGCCATGGTAAGGACACTGAATTGTCTTAGAAAACTTTCCTTCTTTGTTATTACAAATTCGTGTTCCTCTATGACGACATACATTAAAAAATGCTTTTATCTTATCCTTGTCAGATTTCAATACAATTATACTTTCTCTCCCAAGCTGAATAGTAATATACTGACCTTTAGTTGTTAAATCAGAAGCTCTCCCTATGCAGACCCAATTATTATGAAAAATCTTTTTGAACTCTTGATTAAGAATATCAGGTTGAGTATAAAATTTTCTTGGAAGGGTTTTTGAACCTTTAGTTAGAGTGTCGGCAGTCTTATGAAATGTCAATCTTTTAATACCTCCATAGCTGCATTATATCCATTCGTACCATGAAGTCCACCACCGGGATGAGTTCCAGATCCACATAAATATAAATTATTAATTGGCGCTCTATATTGGGATGAGCTTATCGTTGGGCGCATAAACATGAATTGATCCAGCGTCATTTCACCATGATTTAAATTTCCCTCTGTCAGTCCAAATTCATTTTCTAGATCTAATGGCGATATAATGCTAGTGTGTTTAATTATTGATCTAATATTTGGGATCACTTTTTGCAATGTATCCACAACGTTATTTTTTAATTGATCTTTTACGCTATCGGACCATTCAGTATTTCGTAAATGATATGGAGCATATTGTATAGTCGCTGAAAGGACATGTTCTCCTTCCGGTGCAAAATTAGAGTCTAATACTGATGGTATAACAAATTCTACGTACGGTTTATCAGAAAGTTTACCATATTTTACAGCATCAGAGGCACGCTCCAAATATTCTACAGAGGGACTGATTGAGAAGATTGTTTTCATTTGTTCTTTAGTGACACCTTTAACTTCAGGAAGACTACTTAAAGCAAAATGTATTCGAGCTGTACTTCCTCGATATCTAATATTATTAATTTGTTTTCTAAAGTTTGGAGTCAAATTTGATGGACCCACTAGGTTTAAAAAGGTATTATTAGGATCTAAACTCGAAACAATTTGTTTTGCCATAATTTGCTCACCATTTTCAAGAGAAATACCATTGCATACATTTTGATCCGTATTAATAGATATAACTTTTGTAGAAGTTTGAATCTCTACATTAAAGCTTTCAGCATAGTCTTTCAAAACTATAGCAAATCGTTCAGTTCCACCTTTGGCAAATTGAATATTATGAAATAATCCATTGCCATGAACATGTTGATGTAAAAGATTGTATCCCGTTCCGGCAGCATAAGGTCCAAATGAAAGATGGTGTATGCCCGCAGTAGATATGGAGCTTCGGAGTAATTCATTTTCAAACCATTCATCAACTAATTCAGGCATCATCATTGGCGCAACACGCAATAGATCCACGATACCTCGAGTCCCATGTTTCCTGATAGGCGATAGCATAGATCGCATTCCTAAAATTTCTTTTATTCCAATCTTTGGTAAAATTGGAGGTGTTAATTCATAAATTTTTTCTAAAAACTGAGATAGCTTTTCAATATAAGATATAAAATCTTTCCATCGTTCAGAATCTATTATAGAATATTTTGCAATTGAATCTATTGTTTTAGCTACATCTTTGTGGAAAGCAATATGCTCGCTATTTTCTCCAAGAATAATTCTGAGTATTTCAGGTTGCACTAATTCTAGACCTTTAGCATTCAAGTCTAATAACTTGATTAAGCGAGGATCTATCCATTTAATAGTATCATTAATTACATTGCATTTAAATCCAGGGGCAAATTCCATTGAGGATGCCATTCCGCCAACTTTTTCTCTGGATTCTAAAACAAGTACACGCTTTCCTTTCTTTCCTAAAATAGATGCAGTAGTCAAGCCATTGATTCCAGCACCAATTATAATTATATCATAATTATTCATTACCAAGCCCCTAAAATCTTTTTTGCTGCCATTTCACCTGGAGAACCTGTAATGCCTCCTCCAGGATGAGTTCCAGATCCACATTGGAAATAATTTTTGATCGGTGTTGTGTAGTCAGCCCATTTCACTGCAGGGCGTAATGAGAACAGTTGTTGAAGGGTTAGTTCGCCATGAAAAATATTCCCTTCAGTTAAGCCAAATGTTGATTCTAGATCTGCAGGTGTTAGTACTTGACGATGTAAAATAATATCTTTGATATTTGGTGCATATCTTGAAATAGTATTAATTACCGCATCTCCAAAGGCTTCTCTTTTTTGATCATTCCAACCCTCATTTATATCATAAGGAGCATATTGAACAAAACATGACATAACATGTTTACCTGGTGGAGCCATATCAGGATCTAAAACAGATGGAAGAATGATATCCATAAATGGAGCTTCTGAAAAATTACCATATTTTGCATCATCATATGCTTTTTCTAAATGATCATATGATGGACTAATAGAAATTGCGCCACGTAAATGGTGCCCATCGCCAGACATGCACGTAAAATTAGGTAGTGCATCTAAAGCTAAATTAACTTTCCCAGAAGAACCTCGAATTCGAAAATTCTTGATCGCAGAAACGAAATCTGATGGAAGATCTGATTTATCTATCATTTTTAGAAAAGTAAGTTTTGGATCTAGGCCAGATATAACAATATTTGAATTATATTCATCTCCATTATCTAAGGACACACCTGTTGCACGACCATTTTTAACAATAACATTTTGAACAGATGTTTCAGTCATTATTTCTACACCAAAATATTCTGCAGATCTTGCGATTGCCATACTCACGCCACCAGTACCACCTCGTTGAAAACCCCAAGCCCTAAAAGCGCCATCAATATCTCCCATGTAATGATGAAGCATCACATAGGCAGATCCTGGAGAGTAAGGACCCATAAATGTCCCGATTATTCCACTTGCAGACAATGTTGCTTTTAATGGTTCATAATCAAACCATTCATCTAAAAAATCTGCTGAACTCATGGTCATGAGTTTTGTTAAATATTCAAATTGTTTCGATGATAGTGATTTAACATGATCAAATAATCTTTTTGTTGCAGAAAGATCTGAGAATGAAGGTCGAATTGGATTTGGAGCAATTGTTTCAAGTATGGGTCTGACGGCCATACCAATTTGTCCCATCGCAGGTCCAAATCGCATATAATTTTCAGCATCTTTTTTTGAATGACGAGCAATTTCACGGTATGTTTGATCAGAATCAGCTGTACGAATTAGATAATCATTCTCTAATGGAGTCATTGTGCTTTCCAAAGGAAGAATCTCCAATCCAAACTTTGGTAACATCAACTCACGCATTACATTAGATTTCATTAAGCTAACTACATAGGAGCAAACTGAAAATTTGAATCCTGGAAAAATTTCTTCAGTTACTGCAGCTCCACCTAATACGTGCCTTCTTTCAAGTACAAGAACTTTTTTCCCGGCTCGACCCAAGTAAGCAGCAGCAGTTAGCCCATTATGACCACCGCCAATTACGATAGCATCATATTTCTTTATTTTGGACATGATCGTTTTCTTTCGGGGTCGAAAAAAGGAGTTTTTACTACAGTTGCTTTTGTTAGTTTTCGAAAGTGTTCAACTTTTAATTCGAACATTAATTCTGATCCTTCTTTAGCATATTTAGATTTAAGATGAGCTAGAGCAATATAGCGTTTTAGTAAGGGTGACCATGTGCCGCTTGTAGCATAACCCACTTGCTCATTTTGAAAATATAATGGAGTGCTTGTTCGCCATGCTGTATGTGGTAACCCGGGAGCTAAACCCACATCTCTATAATGTTTTTCAAATTCTGTCCATTCTATTTCGACACCAACATAACTCCATCTTGATCCTCGATCTAACTCTTTAAGCAATGATGATTTACCAATAAAATTCGCCTTTTTCATTTTGACTGTCCAACCTAAGCCTAATTCATATGGTGATGATTTTCGAGATTCAATTATTGCATGTCTAGATGATATGTAATCCACGTCCAAAAGAATAAGACCTGCTTCAATTCTTGCAACATCTAATGCATGGAGTCCAGTAGGCGTAATTCCAAATGGTTTTCCTTTATCGATGAGTAGATCCCAAACTGTTAATGCATCATTTGGGTTCATCCATATTTCATATCCCAGATCGCCAGTGTATCCGGTTCGAGAAATAGATACTGGAATATTATCAAAAGTTGTTTCCATCATCCAAAAAAACTTTAGACTATCTAAAGTTTTAGATGAAATAGAATTAAGAATTGCGCGAGAATTAGGTCCTTGAAGGGCCAGTGCTGCTGTAGTGAACGAATCATCTTTAACTATTACATCCATTCCCACAGCATTACTTTGAATCCATTCCAGATTTGGTTCTGCACTTGTAATTCGATACTTATTTTCAGAAAGTCTCTGTACAGTTCCATCATCAATAACTTTACCATATTCGTCACACCATGGTGTATACATAACTTGCCCTACTTTACAAATAGCAATATTGCGTGTTACTAATTGATCTAATAACCGCTGCGATTCAGGACCTTTCACTATATATTTCTTTAATGGTGTTATATCTAAAAGCCCTGCTTTTGTCCGGATAGCAAAGTATTCATTTTCATGAGTTAATTCATAGCTGGTAGCAGCAAGATACCCAGCCCATCGACGCCATTCTTGAGACTCATTTAATTTAGATGTTCGCTCAAAGAAAGGAGACATTTTTAATTGAGTATGCGCAGTAAACTTATTATTATAAGACATTCTATCCTTGACGATAGATAGGTCTTGTTAGGCAGGTTGGTCCTCCGGCGCCTTTCAATGAAATTTCTGATCCATCATAGGTGAAAACTTCCACATTATTTGATTCTAATAGTGTTTGTGTAATGGGATTTCCTGACATCATAATGCATTTTTTCGGAGCTAAAGATAATACATTGCATGCCATTGATTCATATTCATCATCTGGCACATTGATTAGTTTAATATTTAGACCTTTTAAAAACTCTATAAATCTTGCAGGTAATAGTTTTGGATAAATTAAAAAAAGATTATGATCAATTGGACTCACATTACTCATCAGATGTAGACAATTTTCAGGGCCTAGCCAATGGGGGAGAGGAACAGGTATTATATCATCAACCTCGTTACCTAGAATGTCTTTTAATTGCTGTATTCCTTCTTTATTTGTTCTATATCCTTCTCCAACTGCAATTGTACGTTTATTTATCCAAATAATATCTCCACCTTCTATTATTCCTGGATATTGTATTTCTCCAACAACTGATATGTTATTATGAAATAGAAAATTCTTTAATGCCTTGGGTTCATTTTTTCTAGATTCTTTTCCCATACTACAAATTATAATTCCTTTGGATGTAGCTATACCAGCATCACGAATATAAATAGAGTCTAGGCTTGTTTCATCATCGCTTGGTAACGTTAGTATTTCAGTTCCAAATGATTCGATAAGAGAGATTAGTGTATTATATTGAAATACAGCTTTATCAAATTTAGGCTCTGAAGTAAAATGTAAATCTTTCCACTTTTTCTTTACATTGCTTATGTCTTTCCATGCATTATCAGGACTTTTCATAATTACCCTAAGCAATGGATCAACCATTGAATTGCATTCTACTCTATTCATTAATGATGATTAAATAATTAAAATTATTATTTACTTCCTACATTGTAAATTTAACTATACTTCTTTATGAAGAATTCTATTTATTGATCAAATATTATAATGGATACATTTAGTCATGCATTGTGGGGGAGAGGTTTATTTGGTTATCGGGGTTTGCCTTGGATTGCTTTGTTTTTTGGAGCTATGCCAGACTTGGCATCTTTTGGCGCATTAATTATTGTAAATATAATTACCGGAAATATTCCTGAGTTTGGAGGAGGGGCACCTCCTTTAGATACGCTTCCAAATTGGGTTTTTTTATCCTATGATATTTTTCATAGTTATGTAACTGCTTTTTCGATAATAGCAGTAGTCTATTATTTTAATAAAAATTATGCATTTGCGATGTTAGGGTGGCCATTTCATATATTATTGGATTTTCCGTTTCATTCAAAAGAATATTTTCCCACCAAACTTTTTTATCCTATAACAGACTTTTATTTTGATGGAATTCCATGGAATAATCCATTTATCTGGTTTCCGAATATCATTGGAATAATCATATTATTTTACTGGCGAAAAAATATCCTAATTAGAAAGAATTAATCAGCCATTTTCCAAAATGCTATTCCCCCTGCCTGCTTACCTACTTCAACATGGTCAACTAAAACGAGGTTTTCTAAATCAAATATATCAACAGATCCGGGTTCACCACGAATTCCCTCAACAGAAACAAATGCGTATCTACTATCAGGAGATATTACCACGCCATGAGTTACTCTTCTTGTGTTTTTCATACGTGCTAATTCAATTCCTGATTTTAAATCCCAAACACCGGTTTTTGCTGCTGATTTATAGGTAATAACTAAATATTTTCCATTTGGACTAACTTCACAATTATAAGGCCCTTTATCAGTATTAAATTTTCTTGAAATAGCCCATTTATTTAAATCTATTTCAACAACATAATCTGTACCGTTATTTACTACATATAAATACCTATCATTTGGATGTGGATATACCCATGTTGGTTTTTCTTTAGGCATTTTATGTGATTTCATATTCTTGTGATTTATAGACCCCATTGAATGGTTCATATTTTTATGTTTATTTATCCCAGTAAATAACGTTCTACTAATTTTAAATTTGAGGATATCAAGCTCATATAATGTTCCTGACATCATTGCAACTGAATACTGTTTTAATCCATCATTTGTTATCCTTGATCCATGAGGCATGACACCAGTTTCAATACGATTTACTTCAATCATTTCTTCAGTATCAACAATGGAGATGGTACTAGGCTCGTGTTCACCGTGGAGATTAAAATTAACCACATATAGAAGACCTGTTGCATTTGAGATTTGCATTGTAGCCGGGAATAGACCCAACTCCACCCGATCAATGAGTTTATCAGTTCCAGTTTCATATTTATATACATGACCATATGGAAACCCGTGCGCTAATGATAAATACCAATATTTTCCATCTGGTGAAACAGTGATTCCATGAGGGCCTTCAATTTCTAAGGGCCACACACCAACAGGAATATCTTTAATTACTTTTCCTTTTTGTCCATCAAACATAATCAGATGAACTTCATCTTGAGATTCAGATGTTACATAAATAAAATATTCTTTTCCCTTTACTGTGCTTAGGAATATTATTGCGATTAGTAGAAGTCTAAAAAAAATCATGTTTTAATTAGTCAATCATCTTTTTCATCATAATCCACCAATTTTACTGCGTAAAGCCCACTATTCATATCAGTAAAGAAGATATGGTTTTTATAAGGATGTGGACCCCAAACCATCGTTGCATTTGGAATGCGACCTTCAGGATGATTAGATAAGTAAAAGGCTATTTCTCTTCCTTGTTTGTATAAATCACCAAGTAATTCTCCTGATATATCAACAACTCGTAACCCCCCTTGATAAAAGGCAGTATATAAGGTATCACCATGAACCCACAAATTATGGGAACCAGCCTCAGGAACTTGGTAAACTGCCTCTTCAACAGGTTTTTTATAGTTATTTATATTTAAAAAATGATAACCTCCTCTAGGATTTGCTGGCTCTTTATTTTGAATTTCTCCTAATCCAAAAGGGAAATGCTCGTCACCTGCGATTACATAAAAATTTCCTGTTGATTGACTTAAGAATGGAAATGCAGCATGATTTCTACCTGTAGTATCGCTTTTTGATGTCATTAAAATTGGATTCCTTGTACTGCCTTTTCCAGCTGATTGTAAAATAGGATTGTTCATTATAGTATATCGATTTTCTTCAGAAAATTGCAACCCACCAATATCGACTACATGAACCCCATCACTCCAATTGGATGAATAGGCAACTCCATTTTCAATCCACACATCGTGAATACTATGTCCAGGAGTTTTTAATTCATAACTATTGACTCTCCATGGATTAGTAGGATCAGAAATATTTATTATATCATATTTCCTTCCATTATTGACAGCATACACATGATTATCATAAATAAAAGCATTATGAACGCCACCAGTAAGACCATCATTAAATTCTGATAATATTTTTACATTGTATGGATCGCTTACATCAAGTATAACTACTCCATTCTTTCTACTTGAAGCACCCTCTCTAGTAATAACTCCTATACGTCCATCTGCAGAAATTTTTACATCATTTACTGTCCGCGCATCTACAGTTACAGTATCTATTATAACTAAATTTGACGGATCTGTAACCTCCCAAAAATAAGCCTCCCCATTTGCTTCCCATGTACCAGTGACTGCAAAATCCCTATCGCTAAATTCATCCACACCTTGCCATACCCATAAATCTGACGTAAAAACATCTGTAATTAATCCATGGCCAATTAACTTTGCACGTTTCTTAATATTCCTAGGCTTTATTTTCACTGTTAGCGATGAAGTAAAACCGCTCGAGGTTGCATAAATAGTATATTCACCAGGATTCTCAGCAACAAATTTACCCTCTGGTGTAACTAGTCCACTTGCAGGAAGGCCTATGCCATAATTCGCTCTACCAGTAAATGAAAATTCTATAGGAACATCTGTTATCTCTCTACCTGAAGCTGTCTCTGCTTTTGCATTGAAAGTAATTACATCTCCTGTTCGATATGATCCTTCATTCATTGATAATTCTATTTTTCTCACAGGATTTCTCAAGATACGTAGTTCTGTATTAGAAAAAATATTATTGTACGATTGATTATTTATGGAAACAGTAAGCTGCACTCGACCTCTCTGATTGATTGAAAGGTTTCCAAATTCATCAAAGTTCGCTATTGTTTTATTTGATGAGTTAAAAATAGGTTCTACATCATTTCTTTTTATTCCAGCTTGGTCTAAAATTTTCACCAAAAATTTTATTCTGGTCCCTTCATAAGCAGTATTTGGTGGGTCTATAAATTCAACTTTTTCAATTGGGGGAGCAGGTACTGAAATAGGCAAACTACCTCGAATCCTTTTAAATCGATCATTTGTAATATTGGAAGCATTAAGATTAAAAGAACCTGATTTGAACACTTTTAATCTAACATTGGCTATACCATCTGGATTACTGATCCATGGTTTAACTTCAACGGATAACCATTCACCGGTTAACAAAAATTGATTTTTTGATAATGATCCATCTCTAGACAGTAATGACACTTTAACATTTATAGAATCCCCAATTTCTAAATTGACTGAATCAGGTTCAAATTGAAAATATAAGCTATCATCATCATCATTTGCAGTAAGATTTATGTTGATAAATACAATGATAGTAGATATAAAATTTAATTTTGCTTTATACATAGTTAACTACCTCTAAAATATTTTTCTCGGATTTGGGTAATTTACTTCTTTGAATGAATGAAAGCAAAAATATGGATACAAATAACACCGATTTAGGATGAAAACGGGGTTATAAAAGAAATATGAGTTACTTTTTAAACATATTTAAAAATCAGCGTTAAAATTAATTTCTAAATCCGAATTATCCTGAGTTACGATCATGTATTCAAAATGGCCGCCTAATGTACTGTATGATCCATTTGGATAATCATCAGGCCAATATGTAACTGATATCGCTTCATAATTTGTAAATGAAAGATTATTGAAAGAGTATAGATATTCATTATTTGATAAAGTCTCTAATGAAAGATATTCAAAACCAGCAGGGGGACCTTTAGCAGGATATGTTGTATTTAATGATAGCAATACTGATCCACTATCTGGCCATATGCCGCTAAAAGTAATTTTTCCATATATTGAAGCATATTCAGCTAAAACTTCTCCATCAGTAGATTCGTTATCTTCGCAAGCTATATTTATGATCAGTATTAATGAGCTTAATATTGTTAATATTATTCTATGCATTGTTTTGTTCCGTGTATAACTAATTAAGTTGTTTAGAAAAATTAATTTGCCAAGTCAGACCTGGCATTGGATAATGTTGGATCAACACATATTCTTTACTAAAAATATTTCTAATTATTCCTGTTATCTTATAATTAGTATAACTTTTTGAAAGCTGTAAATCAAAAAGAATAGTTTCAGGAATTTTGTTAATAGGGAAACGAAATATGTTATCAACAACAGGGTGATCATCACTTAAAAAATCTTCATATTTTTGTGAGCTTTTATAATTAAATATAATAGAAAAATTTGTATTTTTAAAAAATTTCCTATTAATTAAACCTTTTACTTTATGATTAGATCTGTAAAGAAGTGGCATATCTTGATTCTTTAGATCTGTCATATCTAAGTATGAATAACTGACTTCTAATCTTGCAACATTAAATGGTAGATTAAAATTACCACCTAATTCAAAACCATAACCTTCAACATTTGTTCGATTTAAAGATTCTACAGGAATAGAATAAACGAAATCAATCATATCACTGTAATAATTATAAAATATATTTGTGAACCATGTATAATTTTGGTTGGCATGGTTTTTGAAACCGATTTCCGCTGCAGTTAGGTATTCTGGTTGCAATCCTGAGTTTCCTCGAAATTGTAACCCATAGCTACTTTCATGTTCTAAGAATAGTTCGGATATAGAAGGAGCCCTAAATCCACGATTTACAGATAGATGATATTGTTTACCAGGCGTAGATTGAAAATAGATATTGAATTTTGGTGAGAGAGCTTGAAATATTTTTTTTGGATATTTTTTTCCTCCCCGCACCCAGCGGTAATCATATCGTATGCCAAGATCCATCTTCCAAAGCGCATTGATATTCTTTTTCAATTGACTAAATGTTGCTAATGTACGTTGTAAAGGTTGTGAATAAATTGAGTTAATCACATCTGCTTTTGATTGATCGTTTCCAAATTCTGCACCTATTGTCAGTATTGATTTATTATTAAAGAAATGTTGGTACTCACTACGAAGCAATAGCATTTGGTCGTTATAAGTAGTCTGTCTTTGAATTTTTTCAATAGGGGCGTCATTTCTATCTTTATATATAGTATGAAATTGATTAAGTCCAACTGAAGAGGATAAATAGCCATTATCAAAAATTGGGAATGAATAGAATAATTGGATATAACTACTTACCCTTTTTGACTGTCTATATGAAATTAATTCAGGATTATCAGGGTATATAAAACCAGGTTGGCCATTATTAGATTTTGTTATAATAGTAGACAAGGACCATTTTTTTTGATTATTCGAATTGCTCTTAATTTTTAATGATCCTCTAATATTATTATGGTCTGCATTAAATCGGTGCCCATTGGAATAATTATAACCAGCGGAAGTGAAAACTTTTACGTTTTTTATATCTCGACTATAATTAAGGTTTAGAATATTGATATTAAAACTTCCAACTCCAGCATCATAAGTAAGAGATCTATTTGGTGCATTTGATTTTGTTACCATATTAATTACACCCCCCATAGAATTATGACCATATAAGGAAGATGAAGGACCTCTTACAATTTCTATACGATCAATATTTTCTAAAGGAATAGCATTCCAATCAGGGGCGCCTGAATTTGGCATTGACACTGGAAAGCCATCAATAAGAAGAAGAACTCTATTATTGTAACCACCAGGCTTATAATCTGAAGAACCGCGAATAGATATATTAACATTCCTACCATGAGCATGTGCCATCTGCAGATCAAAACCATGTATTGATTTTAACAATCCAGATATGCTAGAGATGTTTTTTTGTAATAACGTTTTGTTATCAATGATTTGTGTGATTTCAGGTGAATGTTTAGATGGAAACATTCCCACAACATTTATTGTTTCCCATATAATAGGCTTTCTCTTTAAAAAAATAATTAAATTTAAATCTTCATCTTTTTTCATTACGATAGATTTTGAATAAGCTTCATAACCAATAATTGAAATTTGAAGATTATGTTCTCCTTTATCCATATTTGAAAAAACAAACACACCATCACTATTAGTTGAATTACCAATTGCAACGTTACTTAATAATACATTTGCACCGATCATTGGTGAATTATCTAATTCATCGATTACAATACCTTTTATAGTACCTGCAATAATGGAGTAGGAAGCCAATAATAAATAATAAAGAATATTCTTTATAGACATGTTACTGTTTGCTAATTAAGTTGGTTAATAACACTTCGACTTCATCCTCTGATATGGAGTTCTTCTTTTCATCACCAAAGAAAATTAATCCAGTAAATAAACCGCCTATAGCTTTAAACATTAGATTAGTGTTTAGTTTTGGAAATTCTTTATGTTTTATACCGTCATCTAACAAACCCTTTAGTATAGAATAAAGCTGACTTTGGTACTTTTTCCACTTCTGATCATCAAAGTCAGTGAGATTTATTGCCTTTGGAGCCTGGAAAAGAAATTCATAAAGATTGGGTCTTTGCTTTGCATTATGAGCTATCTGGACCAAAATTTTAATAAAAGTTTTCCTAGGACTTTGTTCTTCTTGAATAATGACTTCCAAACTTTCCATTAATGATTTCCATCCTTCTTCCATGACACCAAGGAAGACTTCTTCTTTTGATGAAAAGTAATAGTACAGTGTAGCTTTGCCAAATCCTGCATTTTCAGCAATAGAATCCATTGTTGCACCATCTAATCCATTTTCTTTGAAAACTTCAAGGGCACTGGAAAGGATACGTTCCTGTCTAAGTTTTCGTTCTTCTAGTTGGCGTTCTGAAAGCATTAGTTTATATTTCGACTAAGGGTCGAATATTAGTAATTACTTTATGAATTATACTAATAGAATTTTATATAATTATTGATTAATTAGAAAAGAAAGCGCTCTTTAAAACAAATATAAAGATGTGATTAAATAAACCATTCTTTAATACTTGTATTTATATAATTAAAAAGTATAAATAAAATTAATTTCAAATTATTCCAAGTATATATAGAATGATTGACTTGTTTTCCGTCGATCCATGTACTTATAACATTTATATTTTTTATCTCTTCATTTTTTGTTCCAAGTGGATTATGAGATAGGATTACAAGATCAGCTGATTTGCCAATTGTTATTGATCCTCTGTTTTGTTCTTCAAACAATTGCCAGGCAGCATTTATAGTAATTGATTTTAAAGCATCATATACTGAAATCCGTTCATCTTTTCCCAATATAAATTTATCATTTTTTGTTTTTCTTGTTACTGCTGTTGAAATTGCTCGAAATGGATCTACAGGTGTAGCAGGATTATCCGTATGGATTGTAGCATGATGGCCTACAGATATTGCAGATTGAATTGGCATAAATCTTTCTGATCTTTTTGAACCAATAATATATTCCAATTGATCTCCATAATAATATATATGATCTATAAAGAAACTTAATGTAATGCCAAGTTCTTTTGCCTGTACAATTTGTTCTTTTGTGATTAATGCATTATGTTCAATTCTATGTCGATGATTAGATCGTGGATAATTATATAGAATTTTCGTGAACGCATCTAATATTCCTTGTATGGCAACTTCACCTTGAGCATGTATTGCGATTTGATAGTTATTTGTATGGTAATATGTCAAGGTTGTTAACAATGAATCCTCTGTAAAATTTATTGAACCGCGATGATTTCTTTTCAATCCCATTCGATTTAATGTTAAATCAGTATTTAAATATGGCTCTGAAAAAGCTGCTCCACCAGTATACGGTGAGCCATCCATATATAGTTTTATTCCTTTTATTTTAAAAAAATCATTTCCATAACCATTGAAAAAAGTAGAGCCATCTAACTGTTTCTTTATTGGATAAACATATGATCTCACTGCAGAACCATTATTGGAAAGGTTTTCCATAAATTGTAATGGATTACCTGCAATATTTACTGGACCTAATACAGAAATAGAAGTATAACCTGCTTTAGCATATTTTGTATATTGTAGATTAAGTAATAACTCTGCTGTTCCTTGAGGCGTTTTTGGCATCTTATCAAGTATATATTGCAATGCGCTAAATTCGTAAATAATCCCATTTAAATTGCCTTGGTTATCTTTTTGAAATACTCCACCTCCAGTTGGATTTGGAGTGTCAATTGTTATTCCAGCTGCTTTATACACAGCGCTATTAACAAAAGCATGATGCATCATTTGAGTTAGAATAAAAATAGGAGTATCCTTTGATATACTATCTAATTCAGCTAAAGTAGGCTTGTGTAAATCAGACACTAACACTGGATCCCACCCAAAAGCTAATATCCACTCCTCTGGAGAAGCCTTTTTAACTGCTACTCTAATTGAATTTAAAATTTCTGATCTAGAATTGTAATTAAATCCGCTAATATCAACAACCTGGCTTAAGATAGCTGTCGCAATAGGGTGACAGTGAGCTTCAATGAATCCTGGCATCAATGTTTTTCCTCGTAAATCAATAACTTTTGTTTTCCATGTTCGCAATTTCATTATCTCATCCTTTTTCCCAATAGAAGAAATTTTACCATTGTGAATTGCAACTGCTTCATTCAATGGATCCTCTTCATGCATAGTTATGATATGACCACCAAAGAAAATTAAATCCACTGCAAATAAAGGAGCGATTGCCAGTATAAATTTGATTAAAAGTTTCATTTATAATTATGTTACGATAACATCTGTCTATTACAATAATTGTTTTATTTTATCAAATTTAAGTTAATCTCACTAACCGCTTGTTGATTATTTATTATAATTAAAATATGATAAGAATTATTTTGTATTTATCTAATATTATTAAATAAATATAATAATTTATTAAAATTCTATTGCAGAATAGTGATTATATATAATAATATAAGAAAGGAGGAGAGCAAATTTTTTAATGAAAATCGATGATTTAGATAGAAGGATTCTGGATTTTTTGCAACTAGATGCGCGTATTGCAGCAAGTCATATAGCCGACGAGCTTAAAATTTCAATACCAACAGTAACAGAAAGAATAAAAAAGTTGGCAGAAGCTGGAGTAATCAAGGGGTTTCACGCAAGTATAGACCCTAAAATGTTAGGTTTAGATGTATCTGCGATCATTACAATTATTTCTGAATCCTCAGAGCATTATAAAGAAGTTATTGATTTGGCAAAAGAGACATCCGAGGTCATTCAATGCTTTAGTACAACTGGAAAAGGGTCTCACACTTTAATTGTGATTGCCAAGAATTCTCAGGCTCTTGAAGAATTGTTAAGGAGAATACAAAGTTGGCCAGGTGTTTCAAGAACAGAAACGCAAGTTATTTTATCATCGTATGATCTAAATAAAAGTAGTTATGAAATTAATTAATAATCAAATAAGGAGTTAACAAAGTGAACAAAGTTAAAGCTGAATATATTTGGATGGATGGGCATGAACCAACACAAAAACTAAGATCAAAAACAAAAGTTATTGATGGATCATTAAGTAGTTTAAATGATCTCCCAATCTGGGGTTTTGATGGTTCAAGCACTAATCAAGCTGCAGGAGATAATAGTGATTGTATGTTGCAACCAATATCGTATGTTTCTGATCCAATTAGGGGAGGGGATGATGTTTTGGTTATGTGTGAAGTCATGAATGCAGATGGTTCCTTTCATTCAACAAATACAAGAGCACATTTAAGGGAAGTTGATAAAAAATTTAAAGATCAAGAATCGTGGTTTGGTATTGAGCAAGAGTACACATTGTTTCAAGGACGAGTTCCATTAGGTTGGCCTGAAGGTGGATATCCTGCTCCTCAAGGTCCTTTTTATTGTGGCGTTGGCGCTGATGAAGTATATGGGCGCGATATTGTTGAAGAGCATCTAGCGCTTTGTCTTGATGCAGGTTTGGAAATCTCAGGAATAAATGCAGAAGTGATGCCTGGGCAATGGGAATATCAAGTTGGACCGTTGGGGCCTTTAGATGTGGCAGATCAGTTATGGATAAGTCGTTGGTTGCTATATCGAATAGCGGAAGATTATGGTGTTAGCGCGACCCTACATCCGAAACCAGTAAAGGGCGACTGGAATGGTGCAGGGGCACATACAAATTTCAGTACAAAATCTATGAGAAATGATGGAGGTTTGAAGGTGATAGAGTCCGCATGTGAGTCTTTAGGGAAAAAACACGATAAACACATAGCTGTATATGGCGCACATAACGAGGAAAGACTTACAGGATTACATGAGACCTGTTCAATACAAGACTTTCGGTATGGCGTAAGTGATCGCGGTGCATCCATAAGAATTCCAATGGCTACAGCTAATGATGGCAAAGGTTATTTAGAAGATAGAAGGCCATCTGCAAATATGGATCCCTATAAAGTATGTTCAATATTAATTGAGACAACATGCGGTTAAAATAACCTTGTGAATATAAAAAAGGCGCTCAAAGCGCCTTTTTTTATTGCAAAAAAAGATGGTGATAAAGGTCGGGGTAAAATATTTATACTTCCTATTGAGGAATGTATTCGAATACGCACAAGTGAAACAGGATCAGATGCTATAGGATAGTTTTTAATATTTATAATAATAATGTTAGTGCAGGTGTTAATTTTCTCAACCTTCTTAAGCTACCAACTTAATAAAGAGATAATAGGGAAATCTTTCCTGTTCATATTATACCTGCACTAAATCTATTTTATTAATCTTTTAAGCTAAACTTTATCTAATGCTTGTTTAAAATCATTAATTATATCATCGACATTTTCAATACCAACAGATATACGTACTAATCCATCCGAAAAACCATGAGATAATCGAAATTCTTTTGGAACGTCCCCATGCGTCATTGATGCAGGATGCAATACCATTGTTTCTACAGATCCTAGACTCTCAGCTAGAAGTGCAAGTTTTACTGAATTTAAAAACTTTTTCCCTGCAGCCATACCTCCCTTTAATTCAAATGATATCATTCCGCTAAAACCACTCATTTGCTCTTTTGCAACATGATACATTGGATGAGAGGATAGACCTGGATATGTCAACGATGTGATTTTGGGATGACTATTTAAAAATTCAGCTACTTTTATTGCATTTTCTTCGTGCTTTTTCATCCGCACATCTAATGTCTTAACCCCTAATAAAGTTAACCAACAGTCAAATGGACTTGGAATCGCACCAATAGTTTTTTGAACGAATTTTAATTTATTTGCTAAATCTTTTCTATTAGTTATAAGAATGCCGCCTATAAGTTGACTATGTCCAGTTATATATTTTGTGGTACTATGCATAACTAGATCTACTCCAAAATCTAGAGGTTTTAGGAAAACCGGAGTACTAAAGGTTGAATCAACAGCAAATAATAAATTATTCTTTTTTGCAATCTTAGATATTGCGTTTAAATCAGTGATTTTTAATAAGGGATTAGTAGGAGTTTCAACCCAAATTATTTTTGTTTCGGGAGTTATCGCATTTTCAACTTTATCAGGAAAAGAAGTATCAACAAATGAGAAATGTAAATCATAATTAATTAATAGTTGATCAAACAGTCTGTAAGTTCCACCATACACATCATCTGAGCAGATAACGTGGTCTCCTGATTTTAATAATTTTAAACAACTATCAATTGCGGCCATCCCGCTGGCAAAAGCTATACCATATTTTCCATTATCAAGCGCTGCAAGATGATCTTCCATGATCTCTCTTGTTGGATTAGCTGAACGAGTGTAATCATATCCTTTATCTTTACCTACTTTCTCCATTACATAAGTAGCTGTTTGATGCATAGGTGTTACTATTGAGCCGGTATCAGAATCTGGTTTAATAGCTGCGTGAATAACTTTTGTGTCAAATTTCATTTTCATTTATTATCCCTTTTCCTTCTAATTACATGTAAAATAATACTTTAATTTATTGGTTATTATATAATATCAAAAAAATATTATATTCAATGCTCATAAATTTTATAGGATTATTCATTGAGTAAAAAGATTAATATAGCACTTTTTGGTTTTGGCCGAATCGGTAGGAATATTTTTAGGCTTGGTTATTCTAATCCAAATTTAAATTTTGTTGCTATTAGCGATCTTGGACATGCCGAGGCACTTCATTATTTATTAATGAGAGATTCAATTCATGGATCTTTTGATGATCAAATCAAAGTTGATGGTAATTATCTTATTTCAGAAGATCAAAATATTAGAATTCTATCTGGCGGAAAACCTGGGACTATTCCTTGGGATACTTTTGATGTAGACTTTGTTATAGATGCTACTGGTAAATATCTAAATAAAGAAGAATTAGAACAACATTTACATTCTGGCGCAAAAAGAGTTTTAGTTACTAGAACACCAAATGATGATATTGATCGAATAGTTATTCCGGGTATTAATGAAGAGACAGTTAGTAAAAGTGATAAAATAATTTCTGCAACTTCATCCACTACGCAAGTATTGGCTTTAATGTTAAGAATTTTAGATAAACATTTTTCTGTAAAGAAAGCAATGATGACTACTATACATGCATATACTGCTGATCAGCCACTTGCAGATGCTGTAGGGATAGATTTAAGACGTAGTCGTTCCGCCGTTGAAAATATTATCCCTAACACTACTAGTGCTCCAGAAATAATTGAAAAATTAATGCCTGAATTTTCTGGCAAAATAGATGGCATAGCATTTAATGTTCCCGTTCCTAATGGTTCATGCGTTGATCTTACTACTGAACTTCAAACATTGCCAACTATCGAAGAGTTGAATCGTGTTATGAAAAAAAATTCAGAAAATGATTATAAAAATTTATTAGGATATACTGATGACCCTATTGTATCAAGCGATGTTAATGGTAGAGAAGAAACAATGGTTTACGATGCAAAAGCAACAATGATTACTGCCAACAAATTATTAAAAACTATATGTTGGTATGATAATGGATGGGGATTTTCCAAAAGGATAATTGATACAATTGAGCTTTATGCTAAGTGTGATTCATGATTAGAGTAGCTATTAATGGGTTTGGGCGAATTGGACGTTCAGTATTTCGAGTATTGAATAAGAGAAAGGATATAGATCTAGTTGCTATAAATGATATTTTTGATAAAGAAGCACTTGTTTATCTATTAAAATATGATACTGTAATGGGGCGTTTCCCTGGCCATGTAGAATTAAAAGATGATATGTTAACAGCAGGGGATCAACATGTGAAATTAATCTCTGAGAGGATACCTGAAAATTTACCCTGGAAAGATCTTGGAATTGATATTGTTGTAGAATCAACTGGTATTTTTCGACAACGAGAACAACTTCAAGCACACTTAAATGCCGGTTGTAGTAAAGTAATTTTAACAGTTCCCCCAAAGGATGAAATCGATTATATGGTTGTTATTGGCGTTAACCATGAAGGACTGCGAAAAGAGCATCAAATTATTTCGAATGCAAGTTGTACAACAAATTGTTTAGCCCCAATGGCAAAAGTATTACATGAAAATTTTGGTATTGAATTGGGTGTAATAAATACAATTCATGCTTATACAAATGATCAAAGGTTAGCAGATGTACCACATTCTGACTGGCGAAGAAGTAGAGCAGCTGCTGAAAATGTGATTCCAACAACTACAGGAGCGGCTCGAGCCGTTGGTAAAGTTTTACCGGAATTAAATGGAAAGCTAGATGGAATAGCTATGCGCGTTCCTGTTCCAGATGGTTCAGTAGTTGACTTTAATGTAAGACTAAAACAAGATGTAACTATTGATATGATTAATGATGCCGTATTAGCTGCATCAGAACATGGACCAATGTCAAACGTACTAGAATATTCAGATCTACCAGTTGTCTCTACTGATATTATTGGAAATAAACATTCATCTATATTTGATGCACCATTTACAAGAGTTATTGACAGTACTTTTGTTAAGACCTTGAATTGGTACGACAATGAATGGGGCTATTCTAATAGAGTAGTAGATTTGATGGGGCTTTTAGGAAAATTATTATAATTAGATATCTATAAATGAAACAAAAAACCCTATCATTTGATAGGGTTTTTTGTTTAGAGATAATTGATATTTATCTCTAGCGGGACCGAAGGGACTCGAACCCTCGACCTCCGGCTTGACAGGCCGGCGTTCTAACCAACTGAACTACGATCCCTATACAATCTAATTCCCACGATAAATTAAACTGGCAGGAACAAAAATAATATATCCTAGGAACAACATAATTGGAGCTAACGTCAAACTTTGAAAACTATTTACTGTTCCGGCTGCCATGATAATATATCCAAATACAATAAAAAGAACCCCAATAAAAAATATGATATAATTGACTCTATCAAAGGACCACCCTTCAATTAATTGTATTTTTTCAGGATTTTTTTCATTACTCATGAGGCGGCAAAATTACATTATCATAATTGGCATGACAACGTGTTTTTCCTCATACATATTATTATACACCAATCATATAAGATTGTAATAAGATACTTTAAATAAAAAAATAAATTTAAAATAATTGTTGACACATAAATAATATTGTTTTAATGTTGGGGTGGAGAGGAGCATCCATAGACGGTTATGGACTGTCGGTGGGTGTTTTTTTCATTTTTTTGATAAAAAAATTAAATAAGCAGGAGGCGTATTTGCCATGAAAAAGCAAAATAATATGCTGTTCTTTGTAATGTCATTATTATGTATGCAGATGTTATCTGCGCAGGCAATGACTGTATCAGGAACAGTATCAGATGCCCAAACAGGAGAAGCACTTCTTGGTGCTCAAGTATTTGTTAAAGGTACTTTTGTTGGGACTACGACTGATGATAACGGTGCTTTCTCACTAGATGTTGAGTCAGGTGCTACATTGGTTGTTAATTATATTGGTTATAAATCTCAAGAAGTAGGCGTTTCTGAAGGGCAGGCTTTATTAAGTGTGCAACTTGAAGCTGATGTGCTAAAGCAAGATGAAGTGGTTGTTACTGGTCTTGCATCCTCAGTTAAGAGACGTAACCTAGCTACTGCAGTTGCCAAATTATCTGGCGATGAATTAAATGGTTCACCAAGTCAATCTTTAGATCAAGCTTTAGGTGGAAAATTTGCTGGTGTTCATATTCGCAGAAATACTGGTGCTCCAGGTGGTGGTATGAGTGTGAATCTTCGTGGTGTTGCAACGATAGCAGGTGAAACACAACCATTGTATGTTGTGGATGGTATTATTGTTAATAACTTTGCTAATCAATCAGGACTTGATGTTGTAAGTGCAGCAACAGGTGCTGGTAGTCCAAGGCCTCAGGGTCAGCCATCAAATCGTATTGCCGATATAAATCCTAGCGATATTGAAAGTGTAGAAGTTCTTAAAGGTGCAAGTGCTGCAGCTATATATGGTGCGAAAGCATCTAATGGTGTTATCATAATTACTACAAAACGTGGTACATCTGGTAAAACTAAAGTGAACTTTTCACAACGATTTGGTTCTAGAAATATAATAAATAAACAAGGTCATCGAGTTTTTGAGACCTATCAAGAGGCAGAAGATCAGTATGGTCCAGATATTGCAGCATTAGGAAATGATGCTGGTGGAAACTGGGCGAATAGAGATATTGATTATGAAGATGCATTATATGGAGAAACAGGTAATCTTAAAGAAACATCATTAAGCATAAATGGCGGTAATCAGTCAACTCAATTTTTTCTTTCTGGTCAGTATCTTGATGAAGGTGACATTATTGTTAATAGAGGTTATGAACGTGTTTCTGGTCGTGCTAATATTGATCATAGAGTAAATGATAAGTTAAAAGTTGCCACAACAGTGTATTTATCTAATTCATTTTCTGATAGAGGTATAACAGGAAATGATAACACTAATAAATCTTTTAACTTCTCTTTTGCCTTTACTCCAAGTTTCTTGGATATTCGTCAAAATGAAGATGGGTCTTGGCCAGATAATGCCGCAAATCCTTCAAATCCATTGCATACAGCAGCTGTCCTTACTAATGAAGAAACAGTCAATCGTGCAATGGGAAGTACAAGGCTTGATTATAATCTGATGAGAAACTCAGATATGAGTCTTGATTTGATTGGAACTCTAAGTGCTGATTATGTTGGTCAGGAAAATACAGTGTTTTCTCCTCCTGATCTTCAAGATGAAAGAGGGAAGTCAAACCCAGGAACATCTGTTTTAACGAATCATAATAGTTTAAATACGAATGCTTCATTTAATTTGGCGCATCGTATGTCTTTGGGTGGTGCGAAACTTAATACGACTGCTGGATACCAGGCAGAAACAGTGGATTATAATAATTCTATGATTATTGCTACTGGTATGGTAGTTACACAAACAAATATCGATCAATCAGCAGCGACCTCTGCGTTACAGACAAGACGTAAGCAACAGGATCGCGGTTGGTTTGTTCAAGAAGAAGTAGCCGTTGGTGAAAATATTCATGTTTCACTTGGGGTTCGTTCTGATCGTAGTAGCACACTTGGTGATACAGAAAAATCACATATGTATCCAAAGTTTGCTGCTTCGTATCGTACTGGCGAAATAGCGATATTTGATGATTTAAAAGTTAGAACTTCTTATGGTGTGACTGGTAATATGCCATTACCATTTGCTAAATATACTGCAATGTCTCCTTTGAATATTGGTGGTATGTCTGGTTTGGTTACCAGTGGCCTGAAAGGTTTAGACGGTATTGAACCAGAGGAAATGACAGAGCTTGAATATGGTTTTGATGGTTCTATAATGAATGGTTTGCTTGGTTTTGAGTTCACATTGTACAATCAAAATATAACAGGTTTATTGTTAGAAGTTGAAGAAGCTCCTTCAACTGGTTATACAAATAAGTGGGCAAATGCAGGTGATATGAAAACGAATGGTATGGAATTAGATCTTGTATTAAATCCAGTGAGAACGAGAGATTTGAACTGGGTAAGTAGACTATCTTACTATACGACTTCATCAGAAATCACTAGACTTGAGGTTGATCCTTATAACACAGGTGGTTTTGCAACATTTTTAGGCGCCTATCGTATCGAAAAAGGTTGGTCGCCACATACAATGGTTGGAGCTGAATTGGATGCTAATGGTGTGCATACAATCTTAGGTAATGAAACACCAGACTTTATTATGGGTCTTAATAATAGAGTCCAGTTTGGTGCTTTCAGTCTTGTAGCACATATTGATGTCAAGCAAGGTGGAGATATAATTAATCTTCAAAAATTGATTGCGGATTTAGGTGGTACAACTTTTGACTATGATGATCAAACATTAGATCTTGATGGTGATGGAACAAAATCTGGAAATGGTGATGAGCGTCTGACTGTATTGGGTGGCGTTACTGCTCCATATATAGAAGATGGTAGTTATGTTAGGTTATCCGAATTGAGTTTTAATTGGGATGTTCCTAAATCATTTCTTGCTGGAAAGGTTTCTAGTATGCAGGTAGGTGTCTCAGCCAGAGATTTATGGTTGAGCACTGACTATACTGGTTGGAATCCAGATGTAAGTCAATTTGGTAATGTAGCCGTTGGTGGATCTGTAGATACAGGCCCTTATCCAATGTCTAAAGCATTATACTTTAATGTTTCAGTAGGTTTATAGGAGGTAAATAATGAATAACTTAAAAAATATATTACCCCTACTTTTAGTAACTTTATGGTTTGGATGTGAAGATCTAGATTTTCCAGATCCAAATGCACCTTCAACAGATGTTGCAACTGTACAAACACTTGTAACAGGTGCGGAGGCAGGTATGCGTTCATCGTATGCTCTTTATCTTCGTGAAGTTAGCTCAGTAGGGCGTGAAACGTATTACTTGGAACCAGCTGACCCTCGGTATACGGGAGAATTACTTAGAGGTCCTCTTGATCCTGGAGGTTTTTTGGTATACTCACCATGGGCATCTCGTTATAGAGTAATAGCAAATTGTCGTATACTTATGACGCAGTTTGCTGATGATGCTGGTGCTTCAGGCTTTGCAAAAACGATTGAAGCATATCAGCTATCATTAATTCTAAATATGCAAAATGAAAATGGTTGTAAAATAGCGCCATATAATGGCCTAGAGTCAGACTTTGTTTCTAAGGATGCAGGTTGGGCAGAAGTTGCTGCATTATTAGATGCTGGGTATAGTGAACTTAATAGTGCAGGTAGTTCTTTTAGCTTTACGCTTTCCAGTGGTTTTGCTGGATTTGATACACCTGCTACGTTTGCGCAGTTTAATAGGGCTTTAAGGGCAAGAGTAGCGGTTCAACATGATGATTGGTCTACTGCTCTTACAGCTTTGGATAATTCATTTATGGACCCTGCTGGAGCTATGTCTCATGGCGTTTACCATGTGTATAGTTCTGGTCAAGGAGATGGTGGCAATGGTATGTATGCGGATCCCACTGCTACATTTGTTAAACTGATGGCACATCCTACCTATGAAACTGATGCAGAAGCCGGTGATCCACGTTTTTCTAGTAAAGTAGTTGAACGGGCTACCGAAATTACGTATGATGGGTTAACTAGTGATTTAGCGCCAACCATGTGGACAGGTGATTATGATCCAGTTGCGATGATCCGTAATGAAGAACTAGTACTTCTTAAAGCAGAAGCAAATATTGGTAATGGTGGAGATGGACTTGCAGAAATTAATGTTGTACGTGCTGCGCATGGTTTAGCAGATGCTTCAAGTGGTGGTTTATCACAATTACTACATGAAAAACGATACTCCTTATTTCTTGAAGGTCATAGATGGGTTGATATGAGACATTATGGTCTATTAGGTGAACTTCCTATAGATCGTGATGGTGATGAGGTTTTTACATCATATCCACAACCTGAATCAGAAGTACCTGGTAGTTAATTTCATAATAGATACTAATTATGTTAATAAAAGAGGCTCTTTTTAGAGCCTCTTTTATTTTCAGTTCGTAACGATTCTTTTATTATTTTGTTTATTTACTTAAAGGAGGTAACTATGAAAAATTATATTTTCATTTTGTTAACATTAACAATTATTTCTTGTTCCGAAGAATCTGGAATTGCTCCAGATTATGTTCTTTCTGCAGAACAAAAACATAACAAGTTTAGTAGTTCTATTCCACCTGTTGTAAGGGTTCCTACAGGATCAGTTATTAAAGTCGATACCCATGAGGCATCGGATGGCCAACTTCATAGAAACGCTAATATTGATGATCTAAAGAATATTGATTTTGGACCGATTCACCCACTTACTGGCCCAGTATATGTTGAAGAAGCTGAAGTAGGTGATATATTAGCTGTTGATCTTCTAGATATAGAATTGCATGATTATGGTTGGCAGGCAATTGTGCCTGGATTTGGTTTTCTTTCTGAACGTTTTCCTGACGCAAAACTTACCGTACATAAAATTAACACTCTTACCCGTACCGCTACTTTTAATGATAAAGTACAATTAGAATTAAGCCCATTTCCTGGTGTAATGGGAGTCGCACCTGCTACTGATGAAATGTTAAGTACTATACCTCCTAGAGCAAATGGTGGCAATATGGATGATCCAAACTTAACTGAAGGTACAACTGTTTATTTTCCTGTCTTTGTGAAAGGGGCTCTATTTTCTATTGGAGATACCCATGCAATACAAGGTTTAGGTGAGGTATGTGGTACGGCAATAGAAGCACCTATGACTATTACATATAGGCTACGTGTAATAAAAAATAAACCTGCAATCAAAGAGCCTCAATATGAAAATGATGATATTTATGCTGTAACTGGATTTGGTGAGACCATAGATATTGCTACAAAAAAAGCAGTTAATTATATGATAGATCATTTAACTAATAATTATGATATAACAGATGAAGATGCTTATATGTTATGTTCTTTAGTTGGCGATCTTCATATTGCTGAAGTAGTTGATGTACCTAATATGTTAGTTACAATGCACTTTCCTAAGAACATAATTAAGCAACTATAATTAATAAATAATCTCAAGTATAATTGTAATATTTAAAATAAAGTCAATTTTTTATTTTATTACAATTAATTGACTTTATTTTATGTATATCATTACCTTTCCGCCCCACAAATGCTGCAATTAAAAGAGTTTAACCCGGGGTTAAAAACTGTAGGAAGTATTGCTGGTATATTGATCGCTAGCATATTAGCATTCTATTTACTAGTTATTTATTGGCCTCAGTCTAATCCTTATGAACGTGTGGAAATTAATATTCCCAAAGGGGTCACTTTGTCTGAGATAGGTGATATTTTAAAAGAGAAAAGTATTATATCAAATAAAAGAACATTTACAATGGCAGTAAAATCATTAGGGCATGAAAAGAATATTCCTGCAGGAACATATGTTTTAAATAATGCAATTAATAATAACGCTATAATTAATCAGTTGGTTTATGGAGCTCCATCATTAAAAAAAATAACTGTATTAGAAGGATGGACTATCGAAAATATAGCTAATCAATTAGAAGCAAAATTAAAAATAAATAAAAAGAAATTTTTAAAATTATGTCACGATAAAAGAATGGTAAGATTATTTAATCTTCAAGGGAATTCATTTGAGGGATATTTATTTCCTGATACTTACACATTTGCTGAAGGAGTTGATCCATATTTAGTTCTTACTAGGATGGTGAATGAGTTCAGTAATAATGTGTCTAAATCTATGGAAGTACAATCTCAAGATTTGGGTATGTCAATGTTAGAAGTAATTACCTTAGCATCCATTATTGAAGGTGAAGCGATATATGACTCTGAGAGGTCAATTATTTCTTCAGTATATCATAATCGATTAAAAAAAGGTATGAAATTGCAAGCAGATCCTACTATTCAATATATTATTGATGACGGCCCAAGACGTTTACTTATTGATGATTTAAAGATTAAATCAAATTATAATACGTATTTATATCCAGGTTTACCACCTGGCCCAATAAATAATCCTGGAAAAGAGTCAATTATTGCAGCATTATATCCCAGTGTTAATGAATATTTGTATTTCGTTGCTAGAGGCGATGGATATCATACATTTACCAAAAATGAAAAAGAACATATTAAGGCTAAAAAGAAATTTCAGGAAGTTCGTCGCCGAGTTCAACTAAAGAAGAATAAAATTGAACCTGAAAGGAAATAATTAAATTCTATGGATTTGAAAAAATTAAATAATAATCAAAAAGCTGCTGTAGAAGCAGTAGATAAGCCAATTTTAATCTTTGCTGGAGCAGGTAGTGGTAAAACAAGAGTTTTGACTTACAAAATCTCTTACCTAATCAAAGAAGGGATTGTGAAACCAGAAGAAATATTAGCTGTTACTTTCACTAATAAAGCCGCTGCAGTAATGAAGCAACGTGTTGCTGCTTTATTGAAAAACAATGTTCAAGATATGAATATTGGAACTTTTCACTCTATATGTGCAAAATTACTTAGAAATGAAATAAGACATTTAGGATTTACAAAGAATTATGCTATTTATGATAGATCTGATCAAATTTCTTTAATAAAAATTATTATGGCAGAAATCAATGTATCTAAGAATAGTGTTATGCCAAAGACAGTGCGTAATAAAATTAGTTATTATAAATCTAAGCTCATAGATCCTAAATCTGCCTTGAAATCTGTAAATACAATACAGGATAAAATCATAATTGATATCTATATTATTTATAATAATTCACTAAAAGAGAATAATGCTGTGGACTTTGATGATTTATTGAATTTTCCATTAGAGATTTTTAATAATAATCTTAGAATACTAAGTAAATATCAAAAGTTATGGAAATATATTTTGGTTGATGAATATCAGGATACAAATAAAGCTCAATTTTTACTTGTTAAAATGTTAGCTGAAAAGCATAGAAATATTTGTGTCGTTGGTGATGATGATCAATCAATCTATGGTTGGCGTGGTGCAGACATAAGGAATATCCTAGATTTTGAGAAAGATTTTCCTGAATGTAAAACTTTTACTTTAGAAAATAATTATAGATCTACTAATCAAATTTTACAAGCTGCGCAATCTGTTGTTCGCAATAATACGGATAGGGTTGATAAGGATTTATTATCGGTAAACGGTGATGGTGATTTGATTGGCGTTATTGAAACGCATGATGAAATGGAAGAAGCCGATGCTGTTATTAATGCATTACAAAAAGAAATAAAAATGAAAAAGCGCACATTTAATGATTTTTCTGTACTCTATAGAACTAATGCTCAATCTAGAGCATTAGAAGATAGTTTTCGTAGGAGCGCTATCCCTTATAAAATTATTGGTGGAACACGGTTTTATGAACGTAAAGAAGTTAAAGATGTTTTAGGCTATCTACGTTTAATAGTCAACATAGATGATACAATTTCATTGAGAAGGACAATTAATTTTCCTCCTAGGGGTATTGGTTTAAAGACAGTTGATAAGTGTTTTATTCAATCTATTAAGGATAATAAAAAATTGTTTGATGTACTTAATAACCCGGAACCCATGAAAATTCGTGGAAAACAAGGCGATTCACTGATTGCTTTTCATAAACTAATAAATAAATATAATGAGTTATTAATAAAACTAAATGCTAGTGAACTTGCAAGAGCATTAGTAGAAGAAGTAGGTATTTTAAAATTTTATAAACAACAAGATAATTTAGAAGATAATGACAGATATGATAATGTTTTAGAAATATTGAATTCTATTGATGAGTTTATGGATAGAAAACCTGAAGCATCAATAGCTGATTTTCTTGAAGAAGTTTCATTATTGACAGATATAGATGAATGGAATACTGATGAAAATTATGTAACAATGATGACAGTTCACTCTTCAAAAGGACTTGAGTTTCCTGTCGTATTTTTAACTGGTCTTGAAGATGGATTATTTCCGTTATCAATAGCATTGAATGAAAAAGAAATAATGGAAGAAGAAAGAAGATTATTTTATGTCGCTTTAACACGATCCCAGGAAATGGTTTATCTACTATATGCTACTGATAGAAGAAGAAGTGGTTCAGATAGTTGGGGAGGTCTTGCATCACGGTTTATTAAAGAGATACCAGAGAATTTTATGGAAAATATATCTTTTTCTTCAGCAATGACAAGAAAGATCGTTAATACAAAAACTGGCGCTATAAAGATGAAAATAAAACGAACAATTACAACTTTTGATGATTTTAAAGTAGGAGACTTGGTGGAACATGCGATTTTTGGTGAAGGGAAAATTATGGCATTAAGTGGTAGTGGTGAAAATCAAAGAGTTGGAGTGGCCTTTAAAGATGGATTAAAAAAGAAACTTATAGTTAAATTTGCAAAACTGAAGAAGATATAAAAAATAAACAAAACTTTGTGAGTAATAACTTAAAAACATTAATGGATGCATTGCGAAATGAAGGTATGCGTTATACAAAACAAAGGCAGATTGTTTGGGATGAGATATGTCGAAGCAAAGATCATCGAGATGCAGAAGAAATTTATTTTAATATAAATAAAACTGGTAGAAATGTATCCAGAGCGACTATATATAGAACAATTGATGTTCTAGTAAAAAATAATCTTGTAAGACAACTAGAATTAGGTGATGGTAGAAAGCGATTTGAAAATAAACTCGATAGCACACATCATGATCATATTGTTTGTCTAAGTTGTGGTGATATCCAAGAATTTTATGATGATCTTATTGAAGCACAGCAAGACAAAATAGCAAAAAAGTATAATTTTAAAATAGTGAGACATATTCATCAACTGTTTGGTGTTTGTAAGAATTGTAAATAATATTTTAATTATTAACAATTTCCAATTTTATCGCATATTTAGCAATTTCTCATAATAATATAATTTTTATTTGATATTCTTGACTTTGCATAATCTTTTTGGAAAATTCATATGCCATGAAATCTATTACATCTATAGAAAAGTTTAAAGAAGGAGATTCCATACAAGGGTTTTTTTTGTGTTTCGAAAAACATATTAGACACAGCCGCAATGGTGATTTATATATTGATCTAAGATTACGTGATAAAACTGGATCAATAAATGCAAAAATATGGGATAATGTAAATGAATTAAAAAAGAAATTTAAATCTGGTGATCCTGTAGCTGTATCTGGTAATGTAGAATTATTCATGGAACGACCACATTTGATAATTAAAAAAATTAATCGTGCATCAGTACAATATTATGGACGCTATGGATATGATCCATCTTTAATTGTGTCTTCATCAAAAAGAAATGTACCTGAGATGTGGAAGTCTATTGTAAAGATAATACGATCAATTAATTCTAGCTATCTAAGAAGACTAGTTAGTATGATATATAAGGAAAATAAAGAAATCTTAATGATACATCCTGCAACTGTGAACTTACATTATAATTATCGTTCTGGCTTTATAGAGCATATACTATCAATGGCTAAAATTGCTGAGCAATTAATTAAGCATTATAAGGTAGATCGCGATTTATTGCTTGCGGGTATATTTCTCCATGATATAGGAAGACTTGTGGAAATCTCCTCTGGTCTTGAATCAAATTATACGGATCAAGGAAAATTTATTGGTCACATAATTTTGGGTAGAGATATTGTAAGAGCTACATCAAGAAAAATAAAGAACTTTCCAAAAAAAGTCCAAACTCAACTTGAGCATATTATGATTTCGGAACTCAGTAAATATGAGTGGGATAATAAAATGAAGCCTAAGACACCAGAATCATTATTATTACAACTTATTAAAAATATAGATTCAAAAATGAACTTATTTACTTTGGCTATAGATGAAAATAGTGATAATGATAGTTGGACAGATACTCATAATATTTTTAGAACTTCACTTTTTAAAGGGAGTGATGATTCAAAATAAATTTAATGTTTTTTATATTTATTATTATTGTCTCTGCACACAACATTTCTTAGTGTTCTTATTAAAGGATTTGTATTGAAAAAAATCTTATTTCTGTTAAACATTTTTTCTATATCTATTTTTGCTAATGAATATATTAACTACCCTTTTGACTGGACTAATCATTTTGGACTTATATCTAAAAATGGACGTGTTATATGGAATGATGATTGGATGTATGGAATACTATTTTTTGATGGAACATTTTCAAATTATCCTAAGCGCTATGGATTAGATCTTAATAAGAATTTTACCTTAGTTAATACTGGTACTTTTCCAAATCAAGAATTCGAAATAGATACAACTTTTGTAAATACTCGTATCCAATATACACAAGGGGATTATTATCTCGATATGTTATCTATTAATACAACATATGCAGATAAAATAAGATTATTGACAATGAATGGATATAAAAAAACATATACTGGACCTTATGCGGACTATAGTTTGGGTATTCTAAATCCAATTCAACAATCATATTACATTGAATACAAAACAAATCACTTTCAGGCTGCAATAGGTCATTTTGTTACTTCTAGTGGAATACCTGATAGTAGCACCAATGGTTCTTTAAATGATAGAATAATTAATGCAAGCATTCAAACTAAAGGGGATATAGGTAATTGGCGATGGATATTTCATGGATCTCATTTTAATCAGAAATATGCAGTCCAACATTCATCATGGAATAATCCATCAATGCAATATCTAACTAGATCAATGATACAAGCAAAAATTATTAATGAGATAAAAGATTCAATTCTGATTGGTTTTGGATTTTCAGGCAATCTTCGAGCACTTTCTGATATTGATTCTTTTTCATCAAAAGAATGGAGTTCTATATACTCTAACATATCTATAAACAACTTCAAGATTAAAGGAGGGTTTTCTTCCATAAATAACGAATATAATCCTTTTCTAAGAGTATTATCTCATTTTGGAAGAAAAAATAAGGGATTTTCTATTGAAGCAAACAGGAAAATAAAACCTGGTTATGAATTTATGCAGGTAAATGATATTAATTCAAAAGTTGAAAGAACAAATTCTGTCAATATTATTGCTTGGTATTCTTTGACAAGATCTACAATAAAGATAAAAATATATTCGCAAAATATTTTACAAACAAACAATGATAAAGTAGAAATATTAGGTTCTGACATTAATTTAAATTATAATATTTTTGATAATTGGATTTTATCTGGCTATTTACGTCATTTGTCAAACCCAAATATCCTTTCTGATGGTATAGGCGAATTTTTAGAGTTCACTTTATCTGGAAATGAAAATTTATTTAAAAATAATATGATATTATTTTTTGAATTAGGATTTACTGGATGGGTTAATCGTAAATCTAACATTAGTTTTAACCCATTTTATTGTACGCCAATTTCGATTTCAGATCCAAATTTTACACTTAAAGATCAATGGAACCTAAATTCTGCAATATCTTTAAAGGTATCATCTTTAAAAGTGACATGGAAAATGAATAATATATTGAGTGCATTACAATCAAGGATTGATAGCATTAATGAAGAAAAAACTTTTATTATAAATAACTACTTATTGCATCAAAATAATCGCAATATGGGTAGATTGATGGAGATTCATATTGATTGGTATTTCTCAGATTAATTAGATGCTTCCCAAATTGCATAGTCTCCAGGAGATGCATCTACAATATAGGTAAAATTATGTTCACCTAACTCATTATGAATATATACTGTGTCAGGTCCATTAAAGTCACTTGTAGTTCCCATAAAAATATAATCACTATGTGCGTCCGCTGAATAAAGACCGTTGGTATTATATGAGCCAATTTTTGCAGTTCTATTTATTGTAAGATCAGATTTTATTGGAGCAACTCCACCCTCATAAGTTCTATATGTTTGTTCATTAATTTTCATCATGTCTCCACCACATACGATTCCAGCATCATATTCTTTTATTTGTATGGCACCTGAGAGGATATCTATCTGACTTGTACCATAATAAATCTCTGTCCAATCAGGACTGTAATATGTTCTTGATATCCATAACAAACTACCTTCTATCAGCATTTGTTGTGGGCCATTGCCAACGTAAAATGTCTCCACAATTTGTTTTGAATTAATTTCTATTTTTTCAATAGTACTTCCTGAACTTATTGCAACCCATAAATACGAGCCATCAGAAACAATTCCTTCAGGTGTCCCATCTACTCTAATTGAATCTTCAATGAAATAAGTTTCTAAATTTAAAATTTTAATATTACGGCTATTCCAATTAGTGAAATATAAATAATCATCAACAATTACCATTTCTCTTGGGCCAGAGTTATGAGTATTAATTTCTATACCAGGCAAACTCAAGCCTGATGATGTAATAGTATATATTTTTATTAAATGACTATTATTTATTAATACAAATAATTTATCGTCATGTACCTTTATAGATTGAATTACATCCCCAATATTTGAAACTTTTTGTATTTGATTAGGTCCTTGGAAAACTGAAATAGAAGCATTGCTACTTCCAAAATTTCCTTCTGATGCTATGAAGGTCAATCTTTTCTCATTATCAAAGCCCGAATTATTATCACAAGAAATAAACAAAAATAAGATTATAATAAATTTATTCTTCATTATTTTCCTTTTTTAATACTTGGGGATAAAATTTTAATTATTAAAAGCTGCTTTTATCTCGAAAGTACATTAAAATATGAATAATTATTTAGATATCCTGACTTATGTCTTAGCAGAGTCAATTTACCTTCTCACCTTAAAAGAAAATGGCATGATAAATTAATCTTAAGCAATGACAGAAGCGGGAACTATGATCGAATTACACGGTCTTCCCTAAATAACTCTTTCTCAATTATCATTTAAGATTAAAATTATTATACAAATAATCATACAGCTATTTTATAATATTATTTTTTTATGGAACTCTTGTTATATAGAAAGAGTGTAGAATAAATTCCTTAACGAATTTTTCATTTTAATAACCATGAAGACAAATTATTTTACAATAAATGTATCTGTTGCGAATATATATAATAAACCTGATTTTACATCACAAGTAGTAACTCAAGGTTTATTAGGTGAGTCTTGCAACATTTTGGACGAAAGTGATGATTGGGTTAAAATTCAACAGTGGGATAATTATAAGGGTTGGATTAATAATAAGCAGGGTGTGTATTCAGAAAAAAAATATGATTCTAAACTAACTGTTTTTGATATGGATGGAGTGGTAATTCAAAGAAATAGTAATAATATTATTAGAGATCTTACTTTTGGCAATAAACTTGTTGGAAAAGCAAAAAATGGAGGTTTTGATTTGGTTCTTCCTGATGGACAAAAAGGTTGGACTGATACTATATTAGGGAATATGACTGAGAAGCCTAGCAGGAAGAGCATTGTTCGTCTAGCACGATCTTTTTTGGGTACTCCTTATCTCTGGGGAGGAAAATCACCTAATGGTTTTGATTGCTCCGGATTTATTCAATCCATTTATTATACTTTTAATATAGAACTACCAAGAGATTCTTTTCAACAAGCTGAATTCTTAGATAAATATAAAATAAATAGAGATGAAGTACAGGAATGTGATTTACATTTCTTTAATAATAATAATAATAAAGTTTCTCATGTTGCACTTGCGGAGGACAATGCATATTACTTGCACTCTCAAGGATGGGTCAAACAAGAAAGTTTTGATAAAAAATCACAAAATTATAATCAAGATTTAGACTCTAAATACACTTTTTCAGTATCAATGAAGGAAATATTAGATTAATGAATAATTATGCTACTAAAGAAGGCTCATTACTTAATCGAGTTGTACTAGTATTAAATTCAAATTATGCTCCAATGACAATTACTACATCAAAAAGAGCTATTTGTTTATTTTTCCTTGATAAAGTCGAAGTTATTGAAACGTATGATGACCGTATTCATTCTCCAAGTAGAACTTTACAACTACCAAGCATTGTTAAAGTAAAAGATTATATAAATTATAACAGTATGAATGTAGTATTAACTAGGAAAAATATATTATTAAGAGATAAACAACAATGTCAGTATTGTGCTTGTAAATCAAATATATTAACTATTGACCATATTATTCCTAAAGAAAGAGGCGGTTATGATTCATGGGATAACCTTGTGACTGCTTGTCAGAATTGTAATAGAAAAAAAGGAAATAGGACGCCAGAGGAGGCAAGAATGCCTTTATTAAAACATCCTAAGAAACCTAATAGAATTCATTATTTTCAGCAATTTATAAAGGAATCTCAACGAAATTGGAAACCTTATTTATTTTTAGAGGCATTTTGAGGTAATCTTTGAAAAGAGTGTTAAGCGGTATACAGCCTTCAGGATCATTACATGTTGGCAATTATTTTGGTATGATGAATAGAATGATTAAATACCAGGATGAAAATGAACTATTTTCATGTATAGTAAATTATCATGCATTAACAACAATAAATGACCCGGAGGTTTTAAGAAATAATACAATTAATGCTACTATGGATTTTTTTGCGTTAGGCTTGGATCCTGAAAAATCTACTTTTTGGATTCAGGGAGATGTCCCCCACGTTACAGAGTTTACATGGATCATCTCAAATGTTACAAATGTCGGATTAATTGAGCGTTCTACTTCATATAAAGATAAAATTTCAAAAGGCGTTATGCCAAATATGGGCTTATTTAGTTATCCTTTACTCATGGCATCAGATATTTTGTGTTTTGGAAGTGAGATTGTGCCTATTGGAAAGGATCAAAAGCAGCACTTAGAGATTGCCCGAGAGATTGCTATAAGATTTAATAATATATATGGTGATATATTAGTTATTCCTGAGGAAGATATAGATAAAGACACTCAATTGGTGCCAGGCGTCGATGGTCAAAAAATGAGTAAATCATATAATAATATTATTCCAATATTTGGTGATGAAAGTTTTATCAAAAAACAGATTATGTCCATAGTTACAGATTCTACGCCTGTTGATCAACCTAAGGATTTAAATTCTCCTTTATATAGATTATATACATTATTTCTCAATGATAAAGACATAAAAATATTAGAAAATAAATTTCTTAGTCCAGGACTACAATATGGCAAAGTTAAAGCAGATTTATTTGATACTGTTATTGAGTATTTTCGACCATTTAGAGATAAAAGAGATTATTTATCTAAAAATTTAGATTATGTTTTAAATCAGTTAACCGTTGGATCAGAAAAAGCAACTTTAGTCGCTGATCAAATTATTGATAAAGTAAGAACTGTAACTGGATTAAATTATTCTATTAAATAAATGTATAAAGTAAAATTAGAGAATTTTAGCGGACCGCTTGACTTATTATTATATTTTATACGTCGAGATAAAATTGATATTTATGATATCCCTATTTCATCTATAACTAAAGAATATATGGATACATTGGAAGTGTTAGAAAACCTGAATTTAAATATTGCTGGTGAGTTTATTTTGATGGCAGCTACTTTAATGAGGATTAAGGCAAAAATGCTTTTACCTAAGCCTGAATTTATTGATTTAGATGAAGGATCTGATCCCAGAGTAGAGTTAGTTCAACAGTTACTTGAGTATCAGAGATTTAAAGAGATGTCTTTTGATTTGAAGCAACTAGCTGAACAAAGGAGTCATTATCATCCGCGTGGCATGGAAATGAAATCTCCTGAATATAAAGAGAACTTAAGTGCACAATTAAAAGATGTTACAATTTTTGAGATAGCTCGTATTTTTAAAGTTTCTATGGAAAATATGCCAGTTATTCAACCGTATGAGCTTCATAGAGAGCAGATACATTTAGATGATCAAAAAGCAATAATATTGAAATCTTTTGATATGCAAGGCTCACTGCGATTTTCATTTTTGTTAGATAAGTTAAAATCAAAAATTGAAGTTGTTGTGACGTTTTTAGCTATTTTAGAATTAATCAGAATGCGCAAAATAGTTATTATTCAAAGTGAAATTTTTGGTGAAATAGAAATGCAAAGAATTGAAGCCGAAGCATAATTATAATGAACGTATCTGAAAAATTACAAATTCTAGAAGCCCTCCTTTTTGCTTCTCCTGAGCCATTAACTCAAACCAGAGTAAATTTAATTTTTCAAAATGATGCACCAAAATTAGATAATGCAATTAAAAAACTTAATACACACTATGAAAAGAATAATAGATCATATATCATTCAGTGTATTGCAGGAGGTTATCAAATAACTACTCTTCCTAAGTATGATAAATGGATTAAAAGAATGTTTGATAAATCTGGAAAAATCACATTATCTACAGCTGCAATTGAAACTCTCGCAATCGTAGCATATAAACAACCAATTAATAGATTCAACATTGAGTCTATCCGTGGTGTTGATTGTAGTGGAGTTATTAAGACTTTATTATCCAGAAATTTAATTAGAATTAAAGGACGGGATGATGCGCCTGGACGTCCACTTTTATATTCAACTACAAATAACTTTTTAGAAAATTTTGGATTAAATCGAGTATCTGATTTGCCAAGACTAAAAGAAGTTGCAGAATTAACTGATCAAGATATGTTAGAAAAAATGAAATTAGATAGTTTGCAATTGCATCAATCAGAAAATTCTAATGATATATCCACGGATAATTATTCTGCAACTAATTCATTGCCATAATAATTAATGCGTTTAAATAAATATTTAGCTCTATCTGGAGTAGCTTCTAGGAGGATGGCAGATAATTTAATTAAAGCTGCAACTACTACTGTTAATGATATTGTTATAACAGATCCAGCATTTCATGTAAAAAAAGATGATGTGATTAGATATGATGGCATGAATATCAAAATTAATCAAAAATATTTTGTTATAATGTTTAATAAACCTTTAGGTGTAATTACAAGCATGCAAGATCCGAAAAATAGACCAGTTATTGCTGATTATTTTCCGAAGAAGATGAGGCTTTTTCCTGTTGGTAGATTAGATAAAAACACCACAGGTTTATTATTAGTAACAAATAATGGAGATTTAGCTAATAAGCTTATGCATCCTAAAAATCTTATCCCTAAAATTTATGAAGCTGAAACAGATTCACTACTTGACGCTAAAATAATATCGAAGATAAAAAAAGGGGTTTTCATTGGGTATAATCAATGGGCAAAAGCAATAGTCGTTAATCAAAAAAAAATAAAAAGTAGAATTCTTGTTACTTTGCAATTACATCATGGTAAGAATCGAGAAATCAGAAGATTATTTAATAAAATTAATAGAAAATTATTTAGCTTAAAAAGAGTACGATATGGTGATCTTGAATTAGGAAATTTGCCATTAGGTATGTTTAGGGAATTGAATAAAATTGAATTGAATAAGGTTCAAAAATCTATATATGGTTAAATCCATAATTATTCCAATTTTTAAAATATATTCCATTTCATTGGTTTTCAATAAACTCAATAGTAAATTTGCCAGCTTTTTGAGAAGGTGATTAAATGATAATCGCTATTGATGGACCTGCTGCCTCTGGCAAAAGTACAACAGCTAAATTAGTTGCGAAAAAATTAAATATAACTAATTTAGATACTGGTGCGATGTATAGAGCTGTAACTTTACAATTATTGAGATCTAATACTGATTTTGATAATATTGATAAAGTTTCTACTATTCTTGGTAATCTCAATATTGATATGTATGATTATAAAGGTAGAAATATCATAAAACTAAATAATGAGGATGTCACAGAGGAAATAAGGTCAAGTAATGTTACTAAATATGTTAGTGAAGTTAGTGCATTGCTTACTGTTCGAGAAACTATGGTTATTAAGCAACGAGAAATTGGATTTAAAACTGACTGTGTAATTGAAGGGCGAGATATTGGAACCAAAGTATTTCCAAATGCTGATTATAAATTTTATATGATTGCAGATATAAAAATGAGAGCTAATAGAAGATTAAAAGAAATGAATCAGTTAGGAAGAATTAAATCATTTGATGACGTTGTCTCTGATTTAGAGATAAGAGACTATAAGGATTCCAATCGAGAGAATTCTCCCCTGCGTAAAGCAGTGGATGCGGTTGAGATTGACACTTCAAATTTATCTATTGATGAGCAGGTTAATAAGATCATTAATCATATAAAAATAAATAAATAGGAATAATATGTCTAAAGAAAATAAAAATGAATTGACTATTGAAGAGGAAGAAGTAAATATTTCTGATTTCAGTAATGATTCTAATAATTTAGAAGATTTACCTTTAGTTGCTGTAGATAATAAAAATGACAAAGGTGATAGTACGTCTGATATTCAAATAGATTACTTAAATCCTAAATTATTTGAAGATATTCGTACTGTTGATATAAAGGATCTGCTTTCTAACACAGATGAATCTTCTGTAAAGGATGAAGTAAAAGATCAATATCTTGGTTCGATTTCTGATATATCTGAGAACCAAGTACTTTCTGGACGTGTAATTGGAATGAATGAAAAAGTTATTTTAATTGATATTGGATTCAAATCTGAAGGACTAATTGATCGTTCAGAATTTCCCGAAGATGCAATCCCTCAGATTGGTGATCAGATTGATGTTTATCTTGAATATCTTGAAGATAGAAATGGTAATTTAGTTCTATCAAAAGAAAAAGCAGATTTTATGCGAAATTGGAAAGAGATAAGAGAGTATTATGATACTGGTGAAATATTTAGTTGTAAAATTATTAAAAGAATTAAAGGTGGTATGATAGTTGATATAAATGGTTTGCCTGGATTTCTTCCTGGAAGTCAAATAGATGTAAGACCAATCAAAGATTTTGATAATTTTCTTGATAAAGATATTGAAGTCCGAGTTGTTAAGCTAAATGAGGCCCGAAAAAATATAGTTGTATCTCATAAGGTAATAATAGAAGATAGTCTTCAAGAAAAAAGAGAAGAATTTCTTTCTAAGATTAAAGTTGGACAAATAATTGAAGGAAGAGTTAAAAATATTACTGACTTTGGTGTTTTTATTGATTTAGGAGGAATCGATGGTCTTCTACATATTACAGATTTATCTTGGGGTAGAGTAAACCATCCTAGTGAAATTGTTGAGTTAGATGAGACCATTTCAATTAAGATTATAGATTATGATGAGAGTAAGCAACGAGTGTCTCTCGGTTTAAAACAGCTTATGCCTCATCCCTGGGAAAATGTTGAAGATACGTATCCAATTGGATCTAAGGTTAAGGGGAAAATTGTAAGCTTGACAAATTATGGAGCATTTGTTGAATTAGAGGCCGGTGTTGAAGGTTTAATTCATGTTTCTGAGATGTCTTGGACACGCCATATTAAGAATGCTTCTGAAATTTATTCTATTGCTGAAGAAGTAAATGCAGAAGTGCTTTCAATAGATAAAGATGATAGAAAAATAAGTCTTGGTGTTAAACAATTAGGACCAGACCCATGGGATAATATTCAAGAAAGATATATAATTGGAACTTTACATAAAGGTAAAATTATTAATATAACTCAATTTGGAGTATTTGTTGAATTAGAAGATGGTATAGAAGGCTTAATACATGTCTCTGATTTATCATGGACAAAAATTATTCGACACCCCAAAGAAATGGTACAGAAAGATGAAGATATAGAAGTGAGTATTATTGAAGTTTCTCGTGAAAAAAGAAAAATTTCTCTTGGTTTAAAACAAATATCGGAGGACCCTTGGCCAGATTTAATTAAAAAATATGAAACTGGAAAAGAAGTTACTGGAGAAATAATAAAAATATTAGATAAAGGTATTATTTTGCAATTAGATGGTGACATTGAAGGAATTGTTCCATTTGGCGCTAGGTCGAGTAAAGGCCGCAAAGAAAAATTATCAAAATATAACTCAGGAGATAAAATAACTGGTTTAGTAATGGAAGTGAAACCAGATGATAAAAAGATTGTAGTTTATATTGAAGATTTATCCGATCAAAAAAATTCTAGTTCTAAGGGTGATGTTGAAGAATATTTAAGTGGACAAGATGAACCTGCTGCTCAAAAGATTGAAATACCTGATGAATTGACAGAAAAATCTTCCAAAGAAGAGTCAGCTGAATAATTTTTAAAATATTGTTTAAAGTTGGTTGATTTTTGAAAGAATCAAATTTCATAACTTTTTTAAATAATAAGCAATTTGGTGCACGTATAGCCGCCTTTGGGCTAGCAGTATTTTTGTGGCTTTTTGTAGTTAGTAATAATAATTATTCTACGATTATTAATATCCCAATTGAAGTCAGAAATCTTAATGAAAGAAAAAGAGCCTATAAAAAAGAAATTCCTCAGATAGCAAAAGTTCGTTTTAAAGGAAAAGGAAGATCTATAATAAAGACATTGCTATTAAAAGATTTTGTAAAAGATTTTAAATTAGTTATCGATCTTGATAGAATTTCTGAAGAATACAACTTTTTCTTAAACGATTATTATAATAAGTACCCTCAAAAAGTTTCAATTCCATCAACATTTGAATTACAGTATGTTGAAGTCATCTATCCAGATTCAATACATATTAGTTTAGATGAGTATATGGTTAAAAATGTTCATATTAAATCTAACATAGTGATAAATCCTAGTCCGGGTTATATAAAAGTTGGCAAACCATATCTTGATTCAAGTTTAGTAACAATTGCTGGTGCAAAAAATGTAATACAATCAATTGATTTTATCTATACAGAAAATGACACTTTTTATAATATTGATATTCCAATCAATACAACAGTTTCACTTAAAAGAATAAATAATACACTCATAGAATATTCGTTTTTAAAAGTTAATTACACGCAAGATATTCAGGCTATTAGCGAAAGAATTGTAAGTAGTGTGCCAGTAATGATTAAAAATAATTTAAAGGGTTTGGTTGTAAGAAAAAACCCTAGCACAGTATCATTAACTATAGTTGGAGGTATAAATTATATTGCAAAAATAGAACCAACTGATATTATTGTCTCGATTGATTTTACTTATCAGTGGTCCCCAAAAAAACAATTCTATGAGCCTGCAATTATAGTTCCAGATGGAATTATTAGTTGGAAAGATTTGACACCAAGAAACATTGAACTAGCAGTTGCAAAGGAATCAGATTGATAATCTTAGGAATCGAGTCTTCCTGCGATGAATCTGCTGTATCAATTTGTAAAGATGGAAAAATTTTATCAAATGTTGTTAGTTCTCAACAAGTTCATAAAAATTATGGTGGAGTAGTCCCAGAAATAGCTTCTCGTGAACATGACCGCCTATTAAATCACTTAGTCATAAAATCCATAAATGAAGCTAATATTTCTTTGAATAATATAGAAGGTATTGGTGTTACAAAAGGACCTGGTCTAGCAGGAGCATTATTAACTGGTGTAAGTTTTGCAAAGGGGTTTTCCCAAAGTATAAATGTCCCAATCATCGGAATTAATCACCTGGAGGCTCATATTTATGCGAACTTTTTAACTTATCCTAAGTTAGAATATCCATTAGTTTGTTTATTAGTTTCAGGAGGGCATACGCAGATTTGGTATATTAAGAATATATTTGATTATGAACTATTAGGTGATACTAGAGATGATGCTGCAGGAGAAGCTTTTGATAAAGGAGCAAGAATCTTAGGTTTAGGATATCCAGGAGGACCAGTGATTGAAAAAATTGCAAATAAAGGTAATAGCAATGCGATTAATTTCCCTAGAGCCCTTATGGAAAAAGACAATCTTGAGTTTAGTTTTAGTGGTTTAAAAACATCTTTACTTTACTTAGTTAAAAAAGAACAATTATTTGATGTTGAGGATATTGCTGCCAGTTATCAAAAAGCAATTTTAGATGTTCTTATCACAAAACTATTAAGAGCTATAAACATTAAAAAAGTTAATACTTGTATTATAGCAGGAGGAGTTGCAGCAAATAAGTGCTTACGTAGATTGGTAAATGATAAACTAAATAATAGAATCAATGTTTATTATCCTGATATTAATTTATGTACTGATAATGCTGCGATGATTGCTTTCCTTGCAGAGATTTATCTTATGAAAGGAATACGAAGTAGCATAGATTTTGAAGTTGTTCCAAATTTAAAATTGAAATAAAATGGAATTATCTTTTTTAAAATCGGCTGATATCTGGTTTTGGTTTTTTGTTATTATTTCATTTATAATAGTAGCTTTCTCCTTCATATTTATAAAAAACCATTCCGAATTAAAATTGTTAATCATCTTGAGAAGCATAACATTTATAATAATTACCTTCTTACTATTACAACCAAAATTTTCGTGGATCCATTTTAATTATAGTAAATTAGATTGGAATTTATATGTTGATAATTCAGTAAGCATTTCATATCACCCAGCTTTATCATTTCAGACTATTAAAACAGAGCTTGAACAAATTATATTAAAAATTTCAAAAAACATTACTGTCACAAATCTTTTTTCTTTTTCTGATGAAGTAAAAAAAATTGAAAATACTAATGAAATTGACGGTTCTGGATCTTCAACAGATTTGGGAAGAGTACTTAGTCATATTCAGATAAATCAGGACAACTTAGCTGGTGCAATAATTATCACTGATGGACAAAATAACCATGGAATTGACCCTCTAAATTTGATAAAAAATATAAATGTTCCAGTTTTTACTTTAGGTGTAGGTGAATCAAAGCCATCAATAGATTTAAGTATAGAGAGCGTGGATGGTCCAACTGTAGCTATTAAAGGCGAGAAAGTTAATATTACTATAACAATTCTTTCTTTTGGTGATTTAAGGGAAAAAGTTAACGTAATGCTGTTTAGTGAAAAAAGAATGATTGGATCAAAATCTTTAAATATAAATGGACAAGGATCTAGCAATGAGGCGCGATTTATTTTTTCACCTATTAATCTTGGAGAAAATGAGTATATAGTTAAAGTTTCAAGTTTGGCTGAGGAAATCAACATAGATAATAATCAACAAACTTTTTTCATCACTATTTTAAAAGATCGTTATAAAGTAGCTCTAATTACTGGTGTACCAAGTTTTAATACTGGAGTAATAAAAGACTATATTAATAATTATCCACGCGTTGAACTTGATCACTTTATTCGATCTAAAAATGGATATTCTCCCTCATTAAAATCATTCTGGTCAACACCTTATCAATTAATCGTTTTTGATAATTATCCTATTGATGTCTTAAAATCTAAGACACAGAAAATATATTCAAAAAAAATAACTTCTGAGAAAGCTTCGCTTTTATGGGTCATAGGTCCAAATGTAACTAAAAAATCTTCCCAGTCACTGACACCTTTTTTTCACTTAGATTTAATAAAAGAAAATATTAATTCGGATAAGATATCTTGGTATTTTACTGAAGAAATAATAAATAGTAATGTTATTCAGGGTTTATTAACTATTCATGATAGTAATCATTCAGATATTTTTCCACCAATTATAACACCCTATAAATTTAATAGTAAGCATGATAAAGTAATACCAATTGCATACCTTGAATCTGAAGAAGTTATTCCAGTGCTTTTTATGGGTGAAGTAAAAAACATCCGTAGTATTGTATGGACATCAAACGATCTTTCTACTATTAAGTATAATATTTCTAATTCTAATTCAAATAATATTTTTCCTGAAATTTGGTCAAAACTATTTTCTTGGTTATTGAAAACTGGTGGTGATAAGAATCTATATTTTCGTTTAAATAAAGACTCATATCAGCAGGGTGAAGAGATATTAATTACTGGAAGTAGCGTACAGGATTATATTAACAATCAAGCATTTATAACTATAATTAATGATAGTATTGAGATTAATTCTTTTGAATTAAGGTTTAATCCTGAGACTGTTCGATGGGAGGGTAATTTTTGGGCTCCTAAGCCTGGTGATTATAACTATAAAATTGTAATTCAAGATGGACTAACTGATCCAATGGTGCAGAATGGAAAATTTATTGTTGAAAAAAGCCAGATAGAATTAAACCAAGTCTCTTTAAATTTTCCTCTACTTGCAAATATTTCAAATATTACAGAAGCTGAATATTATTCTTGGAAACTTCGATCACAACTGGTTGATAAGATTACACCTATAGAAAGCAAACGTAAGATAAATAAATCCATTGTTTTAAATGAGAATAAATGGGTGATGATAATGTTGATTATATTATTAACTATCGAATGGGTTTTTAGAAAAAGAATTGGTTTACCTTAGAATATATGTAATAATTTATTAATGAAAAAATTATGGGGTCTATTTAGTTAATTATGAAAAAAATTACAATAATCGGGACAGGATATGTTGGCTTAGTTAGCGGGGCTGGACTTTCAGATTTTGGTAATAATGTATGTTGTTCAGATATTAATAAAGAAAAGATCGAATTATTAAATAAAGGTGTGATTCCGATTTATGAACCCAGTTTGTATGAATTAGTTAATAGAAATGTCAAATCAAAAAGATTGATATTTTCTGATAATATCGAGGATTCTATACAATCTGCTGAAGTAATATTTATTGCAGTTGGCACGCCTGAAGGCAAAACTGGAAATGCAGACATAACGACTGTTTTACAAGTTGCAGAATTAATTGGGAAAAATCTGAATAACTATAAAGTTATTTGCACAAAGAGTACTGTACCCGTAGGCACTGGAAAGAAAATTATTGATGTAATAAATAAATATAATCAAAATAATATTGAATTTGATTACTGTTCAAATCCGGAATTCTTAAGAGAAGGTAAGGCTGTCTCGGACTTCCTTCATCCTGATAGGGTTGTTCTAGGTGTTGCTAGCAAAAAAGCTTATGATTATATGAAAGTTGTTTATCGTACGCTATATATTAATAAAACACCTTTAATTCAAACAACAATTGAAACTGCTGAAATGATAAAATATGCTGCTAATGCATTCTTAGCTTTGAAAATAAGTTATATTAATGAGGTAGCGAATCTTTGTGATGAAATTGGTGCA
>Ga0257111_1000018_pt1 | contig 63190 bp, 51 predicted proteins | sample LP_taG_6_FD_191567 | JGI IMG/M metagenome (GOLD analysis project Ga0257111, IMG submission 191567) | Marine microbial communities from Northeast Subartic Pacific Ocean, Canada - LP_J_2015_P26_500m | ecosystem: Environmental > Aquatic > Marine > Oceanic | place: Canada: Northeast Subartic Pacific...
TATATCTGCTTGGTTGCTTGGAATATCACAAATCCCGTTTATTATTAATATTTTTTATAGCCTTAAACGAGGGGAAAAAGTAGATCGCAATCCATGGGAGGCTACCACTTTAGAGTGGGTTGCTCCTTCACCCCCTTTACCACATATAAACTTTGAAACTCTTCCTGAAGTTCATAGAGAAGCATATGAATATAGTGTTCCTGGACGTAATAGAGATTTTACTCCGCAAACCGAGCCTAAAAAAGGGTAAGAATTATGGAAATTCCTTATACAGTTAATGAAAGACCCGATACCGGGATATATAATGCTAAATTAGGTATTTGGTTATTCTTAGCATCTGAAGTTATGTTATTTGGTGGTTTGTTTTCTGCGTATGTCTTTTTACGATTAGGTGCTTCTGTTGGAGCATTTCATGAATGGGGACAGGAATTAAATATTCCACTAGCAACTCTGAATACATTGATATTGATTTCTTCTAGTATGACAATGGTAATGTCATGGGTTTCATTAAAGATGAACGATTTTAAAAAGTTTAAATTATACATGGCTCTTACTTTACTTTGTGCTTTATGTTTTTTAGTAATAAAATATTTAGAATATAGTGCAAAGATACACCATCATATCTATCCAAGTACGAATACATTCTATGCAATATATTTTACTCTTACAGGTCTTCATGGTCTTCATATAATCGGTGGAATGGTCGTTCTTTTTTATCTTTTGGTTCCAGGTAGTAATATGTGGAAAATAAAACCCGAACAATTTACAAATAGAATAGAAATAGTAGGTTTATACTGGCACTTTGTTGACTTAGTATGGATATTTCTTTTTCCAATCTTATACTTGCTTTAGGAGGAATGTGTTTATGAGTAGTGGACATGATGCAGATATTCAAAGCCATATAAAAATCTATATGATGGTTTTTGCTTCATTAGCAGTATTAACTATTGTTACTGTTGCCGCATCTTACCTTGATTTGACATCTGGAGAGGCAATATTCTTGGCTCTTATGATTGCGTCAGTAAAAGGGTCTTTAGTTGCTTGTTTTTTTATGCATCTTATTTCGGAAAAAGCATTTATTACCTGGGTTTTAATGCTTACAGCGGGCTTCTTCTTTATTCTAATGTTTATTCCTATGGCTTCATTTATAGATCAGGCACAAATAGGATGATATCACTTAAGACATTTCATATATTTTTTATTATTATATCAATAGTTTTATTTACATGCTATGGAATGTATGAAATGAATAATCCTTCATTTAATGGTACTCTTTCTTTTTTCCCTGCTGTTCTTTCGTTCATTCTTGCTGTCGGATTAATTTTTTATTGTAAAAATGTGTTACAGAAATTCAAGACATTATGATTAAATATTGTAATAGAATTATTATCGGTGTTTTTATGATTATGAATAATTATTTACTAGCCTGCGCAACATGTTATGGGGCTCCAGATGATCCTGCTTCTAAGAGTCTAAATTATGCTATTATTGTACTTTTAGCATTTATTGGTAGTGTGTTATTGGGGTTAATTTTTTCTATACTTTCAATAAGAAATAAGACTAAGGCGATTATTTCTGATTAACAAATTTTATGGCAAAATTTTATAAATGATTGATATTCTACGAGACCTTGGATTACCAATAAGTATATCATCAAATGGTCCAGTGATTGATGAAACAATCGCTCTAATGCACTGGCTTATGTTATTCTTATTTATTGGTTGGGGAACATTCTTCATTGTTTCTTTGGTAAAATTTAGAAAATCAAAAAGTCCGGAAGCAGATTATAGAGGTGTTAAGTCTCATATATCTACAGTTTTCGAAGTTGCTGTTGCCCTAATAGAAATTGTTTTACTAATTGGTTTTTCATTTCCAATCTGGGCAAGTAGGGTAAATGATGTTCCAACCTCTAATGAAGGTATTATTCATGTTCGAGTTGTTGCTCAACAATATGTCTGGAATATTCATTATCCAGGACCAGATGGAATTTTTGGAAGCACACAATCTGAACTTGTAGATGAAGTTAGTAATCCTGTAGGATTAGATCGATCTAGCCTTGGTGCTTCCGATGATTTTATTACAATCAATCAATTACATATTCCTGTGAACAAAAAAGTTCGGATAGATTTAAGCACTAAAGATGTGATACATAGTTTTAAACTTCCAGAATTAAGAGTTGGTCAAGATGCTATACCAGGAATGAGCATACCATTGCATTTTGAAGCTACAATGACATCTAATCAGTTCTTGAAAAAGATGGTTGGTACACCAAGAGAAGGTAAAGGGTTAGAAATATCCTGCGCACAATTATGTGGTCTTGGCCATTATCGGATGAGGGGATACTTAACAGTTGATACTGAAGAAGAATATAATGATTGGTTAAGTCTGCAGGCTGAATATTTGCTAGAAGATAATGAAGAAGATGAATGGGGTGACGAGGAAGACTGGTAAATCATTTAATGTCTTTAGTGGATGTACGCTCAATTTCATTTGATATCATTGCTAAAGTACTATCAAAGATACTAGTCTTTTCAATTCTTGTATTGATCTTTGCTGGAGCTTTAGTTAAAAGTCACGAAGTTGGTTTATCGGTCCCTGATTGGCCGACAACTTATGGATATCAAATGTTCAAATTCCCTTTTTCAGATATGGTTGGAGGAATATTTTATGAACATGGACATAGAATGATTGCAACTGTTGTTGGCTTTATGACTTTAGTCCTATCCGTCATAGTATATTTGAGTAATAATGATCTTTGGTTAAAGAAATTAACCTTTCTAGCTTTAGGACTTGTGATTCTACAAGGATTATTTGGTGGATTAACTGTTCTATTATATTTACCTGCGTATATATCTGTTATACATGCAATTCTTGCGCAAACTTTTTTTGTCTTAATAATATTTATTTCTTTCAGTTTATCAATAAAAGATAAAGAAAATTTGCAAAATCCATCCAATGTCTCTGATTTAAAACTACCCGCTTATTTTGTCTCCATAACTATTTATATACAATTAATCATTGGTGCAATAATGCGTCATACAGAATCAGGATTAGCTATACCTGATTTTCCACTATCTGGAGGATATATTATTCCATTATTTAATCAAACAATGATTAATTCAATAAAATCAATGCATTTTGACGCTGGACTACAGTTTGTCGAATTATCTCAAATTATTATTCATTTTGCCCATCGTATTGGAGCTTTTATTGTCGCTTTATCAATTGGCTATTTATTTTTGAAATTGATTCAACTAAAATTAAAGTTTTCAATTATTCATAAATTAATATTATCAATTGTTATTTTATTAATTATTCAAATCTTTTTAGGTGCAATGACAATATGGACAGTAAAGAATCCTTTAATTACAAGTATTCATGTATTAAATGGTGCTATTATTTTAGGTGCTAGTTTATTGATAATTTTACAAGTGCGACCATTAAATCAAATAAAGTAGATTATAAGTAATGAAAAAAACGTTGAATAAATATTTAGCTATAACTAATTCATATATTGATTTAATGAAGCCAAATATTTTGATCATGGTCTTAATTACTACCATATTAGGATACTTTTTAGGTGCTGACGGCAAGATATTATGGAATAATCTAACATGGATGTTAATTGGGACTACTTTTTCAGCGGGTGGTTCAGGTGTCTTAAATCAATACCTTGAACGTGATCAAGATAAGATTATGAATCGCACATGTAATAGGCCTATTCCCTCAGGAATAATTTCTCCTCAAAATGCACTTATATTTGGGATAATAATAGTTATAGTTGGAACAATAATTTTAGCAGTAAAAATAAATCTTCTTACTGGATTTTTATCATTATTAACAGCATTTATGTATGTCTTAATATATACACCAATGAAAAGAGTTACTTGGCTAAATACATCTCTGGGATCAATACCAGGGGCCTTACCCCCTATTGGTGGGTGGGCAGCTGCAACTAATAGTATTGATTCAGGAGCTTGGATTCTTTTTGCTATACTATACTTATGGCAACATCCTCATTTTTTTGCAATTGCTTGGATGTGTAAAGATGATTATGAAAAAGCTGGATTTAAAATGTTGCCGGTAATTGAACCTGATGGCAATCGGACAATACGTCAAATATTATGGCATTTAAGTTTGTTATTTCCTATTTCGTTGCTTCCAGTCATAATAGGAATGAATGGAAATATATATTTATATGGAGTATTGATTATCACTTTATATTATTTTTTATCTGCTTTTCCAATGTTGTATAAAAAGTCTTATAAAAATGCTTCTCGAATATTGAAAGCATCTGTTTTATACTTACCAGCTTTGATGATAATCATTATTATAGATAAAGGAATGTGATAATGACTTTTAAACCATGGGTATACTTATCAACTTTATTAATTGTAATTATATTAATTATAATTTTACAGCCAGATGAAAAAGTGAAAGAACTTCCTGTTATTGGTCAAATACCTGCATTCAACTTAATTGATCAGGATGGAAAACAATTTACTCTAGATGATTTAAAAGGTAATGTATGGTTAGCAGACTTCATTTTTACAACTTGCGCTGGTCCTTGTCCTATTATGACAGAGCGTATGAGTGCAGTTCAACATGATTTAATTGGAATAGATAAATTGCAATTTGTATCATTTACTGTTAATCCTGATTATGATACACCTGAAGTATTAAAAAAGTATGCAAAACGATTTGATGCAGATATTAATACTTGGTCTTTTATTACAGGAAAGTATGAGGAAATTCAAGACTTAATTGCAAATGGATTTAAAATGGGAGATGAAGAGGAAATAGTTTTTCATAGTACACGCTTCGCATTGGTTGATCATGAAGGTAATCTGAGAGGATATTATTCTGCTACAGAGCCTAAAGATCATGAGGATCTCACTCGGGATATTCATTCCTTAATAAAGGGAATAAAATAATTTGTTATCTACTAGAAGTGATAATTTCTGGCTTCGTATTATCTATATTATATCTGTTCTTGTATCTGCATCAGTTGCTTTTTTAATACTGGGTCCTAGACCGGATGGGATAGAAGGGACATTAGATGTAACAACCCTTCCTAAACTCAATGCAATCTTAAATGGTTTGACTGGAATATTCTTATTAGTTGGATATGTATTAATTATCAATAAAAAGAGGCAAGCGCATAAAAACGCTATGTTGCTCTCTTTTGCCAGCTCTACTGCTTTTTTGATTAGTTATATTATTTATCATTGGTTTAAAAGTGGTCCAAAGGAATATCTTGGAGATCTACATATTTTCTATTATTTCATTTTAATTTCTCATATTGTACTTGCAGCAATTATTATTCCACTTGCACTACTAACAATGTATCATGGATGGAATGATCATATTGGAAAACACAGGAAGATTGCAAAAATAACTTTACCATTATGGTTATATGTATCTGTTACAGGTGTCATTATATATTATATGTTATACTGGTAAGTCTATCTGTTCAGTCTCTACTATATTTTTGACTAAACCACCAAAATTACGATCAATTTTAAAACCATGTTTATAGAAGAAATCTTCTTGAAAAAAACCAGCTATAACAAATTGAATTCCTTTGTTTCTTAAACGGCTAAATAATTCATCCATTAAGCGGTTACTCAAATCCTTTTTTCTATATTTTGATCTAATTACAATCCACTCAAAATGGGCAATAGTATCTTTTTTAGATTGTTTCCAATATACCCCTCCAACTAGTCTATCTTTCATATCAAAAATCAATAGAAATTCATGATCACCTTGGAAAATAGGTTCAAGATTTGATTTTATAAGGATTGAATGGAAACGTGCAATTTCCTTAGGGTGGAAGGGGGGTCGTATTCTATACCCATTTCCATCATTGTCTTCGCAAAGCATTACAAGATCAATTCGGCTATTATCACCTTCGTTCATTGTTACTAGTTCTATATAGTCTGCAGCTGCTAAATGCTTAAAAACTAAATGTGTTAGAAAAAACTTTTCTTCATCTGATACTTCAATATTTTCATGTATATGATGTAGCCTATTTTGAAGATCATCTTCAGTTACTTTTTGTGACCGCAATTCTTTAATTAGGTCTCCTAATAATTTCTTTAGATTCTCATTTGAATCTTTTAAACAAGTCATCAAGAAAAAACGTACTCTTGTTTCAGGGTATTCCGTTAATAGTTCCCCAAGCTTATAATCTTGATATAATTCTTGTAAAATAGTTGTTCTTGCCCTCAAGGTAGCATTATGATTTAGGTCAAGCCATCGTTCGTATCTTAAAGCAGCAAAAACCATCCTTTTTGTTAAAACTCCTTCTTTTTCAATTTCAATGAGAAAATCATCAATTCTTTTATCAGTCAGTCCATATTTTTTAGCTATTCTTTTCTTATCTGTATTATTATTTATTTCATCTTTGAATTGTTTTATCAATGGGATTCCATATTTAACTTTTGTTTCTTGCATAATCACGGAGAATATTAATTCCCAGTCTGCCATGCGTTTTAAACCAATATATTCATTTTCTGTATCATCTATAAAATTTTTATATATGCTAAATAAAAGATTAGATACTTCCGATGTTTCTTCCCTATTTGTTATAGAAATTATCCTTGTTCCAGAAGCATAATCATGTTCAGGTATGATCAAATTCTTTGGAGAGGGATCCCCAATCTGCACTTTTTTATCTGAGCGCCACCAAAAATTAATATATGCTGCAGTCCCACTCCAAATAAAGTGGAGCCAACGCATTTGCCATCGATCGGGAGCAGAATTTTCTTCAATTTCATTTCTGTTTCTTTCAAGATATTGCGATAGAGTTTCACCGGGAATATATTCTTCTGTATACAGATTGTATTCTGGCCAATAACCTCCAAACTCTTCAACAAACTTTTGACCATGAATAGATGTACCCATAATTATTAACCATTTAATTTCTTCTTCAATAAATTCTTTTTCGTGAGTTTCATTAATATTGATTGCAAAATTATAGGAATCATCATTCTTTGTTTGAACTAGTATTCGCAATACAGTTTTACCATGACGTTTTCCTAAAAATGTTACCCAAATCCCTTCGGGATTAATATCATTCAGCTCTATTAACCTATGGTCATAAAAAAGAAAAATTGTTTCTTTAATTAAAGCTGTATTTGTTATTGCATTAAGTAACGCTTCTTGTAAGGTTGGTTCAATAAGCTCATCGAATGTAATTACATCTTTCCAATTGTATTCTGAGTTATCATTTCTGTTTATTGCTAATTTTCTATTAGGTCCAATCCATGATCTGAACCCATTAATAAGTTTATAGTGTTCTTTTTGAGCAAGTGATAGTGTCCTTTTTGGACATTCTACTATTTGCCACCAATATAATTCTGATCGTGCCCAAAGATATTTTGCAGGATGGTTAATGCCATAATCTGCTACAATGGGTAATAAAATCTGTATAAATGCAAATTGAACTTTCTCTATAGATTTGAGATCTTTTCTAAATTGACCAAGTTGTGATAAGACAGCTTTAAAATGTTCATTTCTTAATAAATTTACATTTATTGAAAATTCATCCTTTGATTTTTCATCATTATACTGTTTGAATGTATCAAAAAGTAATTCATAAAATAATTCTCCAGATAATTCAGGTAGTATAGTTTCAATTGCCCTTAGCCGAATAGAAATATTATCATGTTGCCGAAATGATAAGAGAATATTAAACGCAATCTTTTTTAGTTGTTCTTGATTAGATCGTAATAATCTATTATATGCTATAAAACCATTAAGATCTCCATTATATAATTTCTCTGTAGATTTGTGCAGTTCATATAGATCAATAGCACTTTCAAAATCATCTATATTTATTGCAAATTCTGATGATTTATTATTTAATGGAAATAGTAGTTTAATAGAATCATTCTGCTCAAATCCGGTGATGCGGAATACGCTTTTACCGATAAAATCTGTGAAACTATTATTTCCCAACCATAGTTCTGGACAAATTAATATATTTTGTAAATCAATAATATTATCAATTGTATTATACGTAAAATCTCCAATAATTAAGCTATCATCATTCCATTGAATCTTAATATTTTTTGCATTATTTCTTACTGATAGAACAGAACCATCCCAATATATATCATTTTTACTTATACCTTTCTCACGTAGAAGCCAGTTAGGTATATAAATTTGATATTTATTATATGATAAAGTGACATAATTCTTTTGATACATTGGAGATATAATTGTATCAAAGTTTTTTATTATAATTTTTCTCTTAAATGTACCTTTTTGTGTTAATTCTTCATCTTTTATAAAGGTACGTTTTATAATCGCAAAATTGATCACACGTTCATATGGAGCAAGGAAACTATTAACTGATTGGACTAATGAACTATAATAGTCTCGAATAGATGAAATATTTTCCTTTGAGAATTCTATTGGCAGTGTATCATAGTCAGGATAAATAAGTAGAGTATTAAATTCTAAACCATCACCAACTAAAAAAGCACAACTAATTCCATCAAAATCTTGAAACATATTTTCTATCTTTTGAGGTGAAATTGTTTGCCCTCTAGTATTTTTATAAATTTCTTTTTTACGATCAATAATATATAAATGACCATTTTTTTCTTTGAAGATGTCACCAGTATGAAACCATCCATTAACTAGTGTCGAATTATTTGTTTTACTAAAATAGTATGATGATACATATGCTCCTCTAATAAGTAGTTCACCATCTTCAGCTAATTTCGTATTAATACCAGGCAGCGACTTTCCAACTGAATCAGGTTGATAATCATTCGGGGGTGTCATTGTAATTCCTCCAGTTGCCTCAGTCATCCCATATCCACTAATTAGATTAATTTTATTTTCTTGAAAAAAATGAAACACATCTGGATCTAAATAACCAGCAGCTGATAATCCAAATTTTAAATTTCCACCAGTTATTAATGATACGGCATTGCTTATTTCATCATTATCATACTCATCCATTGGATTAATTGAATTAGCATGCTCCATTAACTGGATCCACCTCTTTGGAACGCTAATAAAGATTGATGGTTTAGATATCTGAAAATCCTTTAATAAAGATTTGAAATATGGTGATTCTGCAAAAGTATAGGTTGCACCCCAAAAAATAGAACCTAGTAGTTCAAAGTATCTTCCAAATGTATGATACAAAGGGAGAAAGCATAAGAATACATCATCACTTGAAAAGGAGGGAAGAGCTAAAGCTCTTGCAAATCTTTTTGATATAATATTTTCCTGTGAAAAAACAATACCTTTTGGATTATCAGTTGTACCAGAGGTATACATAACTGTAGAGATATCTTGCATATCGCAGTCGTTTATTCTTTTTAAAACATTAATTTCATCAAATTCAACTGATTTTGAGATAAAACTTTCCCATTGCTCAGCATGAATAATTGCATCTGAATGATCATCTAAATGATAAATAACTAATGAACCTTGATCAACTTTAGAATCTCGCAATATTCCTTGAACTGAAGTACCTCCAATAAAAAGGTGTGTGATTTCAGAATTATTTATAATGAACTCTAAATGTTCAGCTGTGGTTGTGACAGGTATTGGTACTATTGGGAAATGAAATGACAGACAAGAAAGATCAATTAAGCCACCTCTGAGTGAATTCTCAGTAAATACCCCTATAACCATATTGTTATTATATTTTATTTCTATGTTTGATAGAGCCTGAGCAATTTGTATAACTCTATGCCATATTTCTTTATAGGAAAAACTCTCAATAGTATTTCCATTAATTACTTTAAAACATTCTTTTTTATCATAATATCGTGCCCGCTGATTAATCAAATGGCCTACAGTTAGTTTTGATTTAATAATTAGTTTGTGAATTATTTCAAACCATTCATCAATTTTATTTGAATTACAAATTTCATTATTAATAATGGGCAGATGACCTAATTCTAAAAAATCATGTATTGATTTTTGTTTTGCATCTGATTCAAATAAATCTGATGCTTTTCCCAATAGCTCTTCAGCGTTCGGTTGGTGACCAAAGATTTTTTCAATATAAATTAGATGTTCTGATAATGGTTGATTCATCTATTTGAGTTTAATATTATTTTGAAATCAAAAAAAAAGGCCTTCTTTAAGAAAGCCTCCTTTTTGAATATTCTTAATTAAAGTCCGATTGTAAAAGTTAATCTAGTAACCTCTCCTAATATTCCCATATCGGAAACCGAATAATCAAGAGTAAAATTATAAGGTATAAATGGAAACATTATTGATGATAAACCAAACCCAAAAGCTGTTTTATTTATATAACCATGAGAGTTATCTTTGTCAAGCTTATCTGTCAAATCATTAGAATCCATACTATCATCGTGTGAATCACTAAACTGAATGAATTTATTTTCTAATCCCATCCGAAGGTAAAGCCCGCCAAGAACTTTAATTTCTAGGCCACCAGCATAATATGGATTGTAATCCCTAGGGTCATAATAGTCAACACTCACTGAAGCTTCAACAGTTTCATTCTTTATTAAAGAAGTTGGGCCAATAGGAGTAAAAGCAACACCAACTCGAAAGGACATAGGTAAGGGCCATTCTTCTGTTTGAAGCTGTGCGATTACATCGGGATTGGCATTTTGGTCTTCATATGGATCTGTATCTACTTTCAGATCAGTTCCTTCCAATTTCATCTTAGTACCAAAGTTTGTTATAGCCATTCCTAGAGTTAATCCAGAAAAATCTGTATGATATTGAGAACCCACATCCAATCCAAATGCAGTTGCATTGGAAAAGGAGATAGTCTCTCTTACAATCTTTCCATGTAGACCAATAGAAAATCGATCAGAGATTTTTCTACCAAATCCAAGACCGAGGGCAATATCTGATGCGCGAAAAACAACTTTACTATCTTGTTCAAATTCTGTTGTTTTTTTCATTTCACCCATATCTAGATTATTCAAACTAATTCCTAAATTACCAAGTGAACCTACAGGAATAACTAATCCAAAATAACTGTGCTTCATATCTGCAATCCAATTGTATTGGGAAAGCAAAACCTGTATATCTTTAGCATGTGCTATTCCCGCAGGGTTCCAATGCAAGGCAGAGGGATCTTGGACATTTGCAGTAAATGCTCCACCAAGAGCCATTCCTCGACTTCCTATACCTATTTTTAGAAAGTTAGCTGCAGATGTACCAGCATTATCAAATTGTGCTAAAATACAACAGTTTATAGCAATAAAAGTTATGATTATGTTTTTCTTCATTTTATCACCGCAAGTTTACCAGTGAATTCTTGATCATTTGAGATTACATGAAAGATATATACCCCAAAAGAAACTTCCTGGTTATTATAGGTTCGTAAGTCCCAAGCTTCAATACTAGGCCCCCTATATCCAGGACTGTTCACATCATGTTTAATTACCTGCACTAATTCACCAGCCGTATTGAAAATTCTTATCAAACAATTTTCAGGAAGACCTATAAATTGCACTTCTCTAATAAATGCTATATGTTCGTATACAGATGTAGCATTATATGGATTTGGAACTACCAGTATTTCATCGAGATCACCCTTACTTATTGTATAATCATCAGCAGTTGTTTCTATGGTATAGGTATCCCTACCAGCTAATAATGGATTACGGAAATATACTTTCAATTCATCACCGTCTTTGAAACGAGAATAGTTCTTATTGAATTGTAGCATCCAACCAATGTTGGTATTACTATACCAATCTGTTAGTCCTACACCAGTATAATCTTGATATAAAGGCATAACAAAGAAGTTCTTAGTGAACTTATAATGCCCAGGATTTTCGGCGTCTTCCTCATATATTGGTTTTGACCCTGCTGCCATATAAATAACTGCATCAATTTGTTTATTATCTTCAGTAGACCAAACTTCAAATGGGATTTCAACAGTTTCTATAGTAGTAAGCTGTGAATTGAAGTATGTGGCAACTGAGCCACCGGATGTAAAACGAAATTCAATATCTTTCTGTAACAAGTCTGCTTCTGGTCTTTCAGATGGTTTCGGATCAAGAGGTGTAGTTTCTACAAAACCAGCCCATGTTCCATCATTTGAATTTGGATTAATCCCTCCAAATGATAATGAAGTTGAAGTATCTTGATTTACAGTTTGTTTTACGGAATCATAGGTAGATATATTCCATGAGGCAGTTGTAAACATAGGTATAAACCCATCAACTAAATGCTTTAACTGCCCTGACTCTACATCAGTATCATTTGCAATAACTGTATCACCTGTTGAAGTATTTATCATACTCCAAGAACTAATTGTTAACGTATCACCAATTGATCGCTCACCAAATACGACGTCATAGTTATAACCTTTACTATTAAAATCTTTGGCTGATAAAGAATCGCCATGAAATTCAAGAGAAAATGCGTCAGTCGGGATCAAATGTAAAACAGCATCTGATTCCCCAGAAGAATGGACTGCCATATCTGGGATAGAACCTTTGCTGTATCCAGCAGCTTTCTTTTGCGCAACAACTGCAACTGTATTATCATTATCACTATAGAACGCATTTTTTGCTTTTGGGTTTTCCATAGGATCAATAGGAGCACCGGCCCAATCATCAACACCATCATAAGCCGAAACAGCATACCAGTATTCATAGCCGTTTATAATATTATTATCAACAAAGGAATATTTTATGCCAGAATTAGAACCTAGATTATAATAAATGAGAGGATCAGTCATTACATATGGCCCACTTTGATTATCATCGTAGTCATATATGGATAATGGTTTATAGAAGTCTGTTGGGTCTCCATTCACATCAGTAATAACAGTTCCCCAAGTATTTCCTCTATCTGTGCTGCGATATACTCGATATCCTTGAAATGCATTATTACCTGTGACTGGATCAATGGAAAATTCACTACGGTTATCCCACACAAGGACAACCCGTCCTTCATCAACTGCAGTTTTGACAATTGGTTGATCTGGTGGCTTTGGAGTAGCACAATTATTATTATAAAGTGATTGAAATAGCTTTGCATTTCGAGTTAAATCAGTTTCATTTATTCCAACAAAATCTGCAAATGTAAATATTACTTGTTCACCAGGCGCAACCGTCATTGGTCCACCTGCAATTACCCAAGTAATATCCGGACCATAACTATATGATTTTTGAAAAATATCAGATGGATGTGGCTCAGTATTTTGTGGGGTTTGAATTCCATGACGCATCTGTTCATTATATGCTTGAGCATCACTCTGGGAATCTTGACTGTATTCAAATGTATAAAAAGTGCTTATACCATATGTTGAATCAGTTCCATCACTATTGTATTTTGTTAAATCAAGAAACTTTGCACCAACCCATCCAACGCCAGATGTGAGATATCCTTCTGTTGCATCATCTGCATCATATACAATAGCAAAGTTCTCTAAGAGATGAGCATCAGACGTGTCCACTAATTTTTCAGCTATAAGAGAATCGTTTTCAGTAATTAATAGAGCCATATCATCTGTCCATTCTGCTCCTCCTTGCTCTGGTGCGTCTGGATCTCCAGCAATACCCATATATAAATCTTTAAGGGTGTCTTTACCAACATTGGTCATTTTTTGGATAAATATTAGACCATCATTTCCAAATGTACTGGAATAATTCAAAACCCAAACATCAAATCGAACATTTAATGGTCCAACACCTTGATTACTTTCAAAAGTATTACCTTCTTGTGGATCGTTATCGGTCACTACGAAATATGCTTCACGATCAGCTTGAACGCCTATTCCACAAGGAGCATCAGGAAATCCATCTGGTCCAAGTTCAGGCTCAATTCCTGGGAAATATAATGTATCTGAAGAACCATCAGCATTAAATATGACTGATTCAAAAGTCCCTGTAGGATCTGACTCTCTTGGCCAAAGTGCAGGCCATGATTCTGGAACATCGCTGAAAGCTATTCCTACATTATTATCTGTATCTGAATAACCAGCGTCATATCCTGATAATGGTTCAAACTCCTCTTCGTGATCACGAACACTTCCGCGCACACCAACGGAAACGGAAGGTAATCCATCAATCAATGCACCAACCATAGGAGATTGTGTCCAATAATATGTGCAACAACCTGTTTTTGCCATGCTTCCTGCAGGAAACTCATGGTTGAGTCCCCATCTATCATACCCATAGATTGCTGCATTTGACATGCGCAAAACCATGTTTCCTTTATCCAATACTGACAACTTACGATCAGCATAACCCATTGTTTTATTCAATCGTTCTGGAATTCTACCCTTAGCAGGAGCTACGTAATAATCATAGTAATCTCTCTTAGAAATATTTGGTATTTCCTCAGCAAAGATATTAGTTGATAATAGAAATCCGGTAAGAATTAATATATTATATTTCTTCATAATTATAACCTCACTGTAATGCCAAATTCAATATGCCTTGGTGCTTGCCAATAGTATGGACGATACATGTACATTGGGGATGTGTTTGGATTTGTTGATTCTGTTGGCGTACCCGTATCAGTAAAAACATTATAAATATTTGTTCTATCTAGCAAGTTATCAATGTCTGCATAAATCCTTAAATTGGCTGATTTGAGGGATACATCATAATATGCTCTCATATTAACCACTGAAGTACTTGGCATTCTAGCTGAATAAGGATCATCCACTGGTCTTCCTCTAGCATCAGATGGAGTATAGGGTAAGCCACTTCCATAATTTCCGATTAGATTTAATCCAAACCCTTTTGGATGTTGATAATCAATCCCATAGTTAACCACATGCGTTTGATCCCATGACATATTAAATGTTCGATTATAGTCTCTCCAACCATAAACTGATGCTAGGTACGCTACATCCCAATGAAAAAACTCATTTGGAGCACTACCCTCTGCTTTAGAAAGAGTATAATTCATATACCAGGCTAGATTGTTTTTAAAATTCTTTCTTAATTCAAGTTCAAACCCTCTTACATTTGCGTAATCATGATTTTCATATAATGAGTATTGTGCAGGGTCTGCATCATAAATAGTTGCGGAAATAAGATCATAAATATCCTTGTAATAAACTGTCATGCTCAAAATATAGGTTTCAGCAATAAACGATCTAAACCCAAATTCATACTGAACAGTTCTTTCTGGACGAACATTTGGACTTCCAATTGCTGGTATATAAAAATCCGCAGTATTTACTGGAAAAGGTGAATAAGAATTTCCAAAGTTGAAGTTGTCCACATTAATACCAGTTAAACCTGGGGCTAAACCACTAGCACCATTTGAATTAGTATACGCGTATGCGCTGCTCAAGTTTGGATAATCAAAAAATTGTCCATAGCTGGCATGAAATGCTATATTATCAGTAATTGGATAACCAAACCCTATTCGTGGACTCCATTTTTTCTTGTAGCTAGCCCATTTAGCTGGCTCAAAAATATAATTTCCATCACTATCAGTAGCAGGGATTCCTTCATCATCAAGGGCAGCATAACCCCAATCAGCTTGTTGCATTTGTTGTTCATTTAATTGGCTAAGATCAGATGGTTCATATGCTTGACCATCATATTCATATAATAATTTCCTACTTGGATCCGGATACCGTGAGTTTGGATCCAGTGCATCATAACGCAATCCAACATTAATTATAAATTCTTTGTACTCCATCTTATCTTGTATGTAAAAAGATGCTTCTTCAGGTTCAAACTCGTACATAACCCAGCTTGGATCAGAAGTATTACCAAAAGGACCACCACCTATATTTCCACCTGAAAAATTTGAAATTTTATGCTTTTTACTATCAAAACCACTTTTAATTTGATGTACATCATTCAATTGCCAGGTAAGCTCTGCTCCATATTCGTTATAGCTGGTACCATACCATTGATAATCATGATATGTGGAATATCCATCTCTTATTGTGTCTCCAAAGAAGTTAACTACTGGATAACTTCCATAAAATTCATAGTTGGAGGTACCATTATAGGCATCACCTTCTCTAAGTCTTGGATCTACACCAATACTATAAGAGCCATCACTATCAACATCAATGTATGGTTCAGCATCAGGTATACCATCGCCATTTGCATCCATTAAAATTGTCCAACTACCATCGCCATTCCAATCATTATAGTACTCTCCATCATCCCATGTCCCATTACCATTACTGTCTTTCCAATATTCAGCTGCACCAAATGGACTGTATTGCCCATCGCCATTCCAATCAGCATAAGGTTCAGCATAATAACTAAACCAATTCATGTTCTCACCAGCAATCACTGTTCCTGGTATATAATCTCCCCAATCAGATGGTATTGAAACTTCCTCGCCCCAAAGTTGATGTTTTTTATTTAATAGTGGCTTATATCCATTGTGACGATCCCGTGAGTAATTCTGCGCTTTTACAGTTAAATAAATTTTATCACTTATTGCATAATTTAATTTGAAATTAGTTTGTGCTGTCGTTCCAAAGGATGTAGAGTAGCGGTCCGGAAGTTGTCTATAAGACATACTAAAACCCATTGCTTCGGACTGATAATAATTTGATCCTAAAGTAATTTTTGCATTTTTGATTGGTTTAATAACTAATTTTCCTGACACTCTTTGATAATCATTAAAAGTACCTGTTTCTTCCCATGCACCTTTTGTTAATTTTACAGTGTCAATTGTTCCATTCGCGGTTATATCTGCCATTGCATACGTGTCTTCTCCATCATCATAAACCCCATCACCATCTATATCAACCGTTAACACATCACGAGGGAGTTGATTTTTCCATAGATTACCTCTTGATTTATTAATATCAGCAGTAAAATTAAAATTTGCAATTTCACCCATTCCTGGAATAACTGGACCACTTACATTTATTATATTCCTACTTGTCCCCCAATTATTTTTATTACCTCCAAATCTATCCGTGGCTGTTGTTACGCCCGCATGATAGTTCGGGCTTCCTTCCTTTGTCACAATATTTACGATACCACTCATTGCTTTACCGTATTCTGCATTAAATGCTCCTGTAATCAATGATAATTCTGATATGGCATCTTTTGGTATATCCATGCTCATTCCACCATAAAGAGCATTTTCAATTAGAAATCCATCTACTAAATATGATATTTCTCCAGTACGTCCTCCACGTAGATGTATACCACCATCAGCATTGTTGTTTTCAACAACACCAGCCATAGTTGTCATAATTTCATCAAAAGAATTTACAGGCATATTTACTATATCTTTATCTTCAATAGTAGTTGTGGAAGCAGTTTGATCTCTAACAATTGGAGGTCTTTGTGCTTGTACAATCACCTCTTCTCCTTCAACAACAGAAACTTCCAGTGTAAAATTAACTATGGTAGTATGATCTGCATTAACACGAGTATCTGTAACGTTAATTGTTTTATATCCAATATATGATGCGGTTATTGTATATGATGCTGCAGGAACATTTAAAATGATATAATTTCCATCGGTATTAGATGCGCTACCCATGGATGTTCCTTTTAGTAAAATATTAACTCCAGAAAGCACTTCGCCAGTTTCGGAATTGGTAACTTTCCCAACTATTTTACCAGTATCACCTGCAAATAATAGAGAAAAACAAAGGAATAAAGGATAATATAATTTTATATTCATAGTCTTGTTCCTTTCAACTATTAAAAAAAGGTTTGAGATAATTTAGTTAAATTTAATAAATGCAGGGGACAATAAATAATTTTGAATATAAAACATTCACATTGAGGATAAGGCACTCTTGAGGTAACTTATTCAAAATTATTTCTAGGAAAAATAGATGTCAAAGAATCATAGAATAGATAAAAAACAGAAGGTATTATTTTCTCAAGTAGAGATAAATAAAATGCTTGAGTCCGTACCTTCAAATATTCGCAGTTATATTGATAGTTTACAGAATCAAATATCAAATATGTCTGCTATTGGCTTAGCTCTTTCAAAAGAGAGAGATATGGATAAATTGTTGGAAATGATTTTACTTGAAGCAAAAAGGATTTCTAATGCTGATGGAGGGACATTATATATGATGACAGATGACCATAGGCTAAGATTCTCTATTATGATTACAGATTCACTTGATGTTCATATGGGTGGAACATCTGGAAAAGATATTCCATTTTATCCTATCAAATTATATAATAATGATGGAAAACCTAATGAAAACATGATTGCCGCAAATGCAGGTATAAATGGTAAAACAATTAATATACCTGATGCATATAAAGCAAAAGGTTTTGATTTTTCTGGAACAAAAGCTTTTGATGAAAAAACAGGTTATCGATCAAAGTCTTTTCTAACGGTACCATTAAAAAATCATGAAGAAGAAATAATTGGTGTGCTTCAATTATTAAATGCTCAAGATATAAAATCAAAAAAAGTAATTTCTTTTTCCCAGAGAGTACAAGAAAGTGTGGAAGCTCTTTCAAGTCAAGCTGCAGTAGCAATTACTAATAAAAATTTAATTAAAGATCTAGAAGTATTATTTGAATCATTTATTAAGTTAATTGCTTCAGCAATTGATGCAAAGTCTCCTTATACGGGAGGTCACTGCTCACGCGTACCAGAGATAACCATGATGCTTGCTGAATCGGTCAATGATATTAATGAAGGACCCTTTGCTGGAATTCAATTCTCAGATAAAGAAATGTATGAATTAAAAATTGCAGCGTGGCTTCATGATTGTGGAAAAGTAGCTACTCCAGAGTATGTTGTTGATAAGAGTACAAAATTGGAGACTATCTATGATAGAATCCACACTGTAGCAACTCGGTTTGAAGTAATTAAAAGGGATGAAGAAATAAAATTTCTAAAAAAACAATTATCTATACAAAAGAATAGTTCTTTATCTGATATGGATAAAAAAGAAGCTATAAAAAAAGCGAGAGTTCTTTATTTGAAAAAAATCAAACAATTAGGGGAAGATAAAACTTTTATTGAAGAGTCAAATTTTGGTGGAGAATTCATGTCTCAAGATCGAAAAGATAGAGTTAATAAAATTGCCTCATATCGTTATAAAGATAATGGAAGCGCAAAGTCATTTTTAAGTGATAATGAAGTTTATAATCTATGTATTAGTAGAGGAACGTTAACTCCAGAGGAAAGAAAAGTCATTAATGACCACATTGTAGTTACGATTGATATGCTTGAACAGCTTCCCTATCCTAAGCATTTAAGAAATGTTCCTGAATTTGCAGGAGGACACCATGAAAAACTTGATGGTACTGGTTATCCAAAAGGATTAAATCATGCTGAGATGTCTGTCCAAGCAAAAATTATGGCAATCGCTGATATTTTTGAAGCTTTAACTGCAAGAGATAGGCCATATAAAAAAGGTAAAACTTTGAGTCAAGCAATGCGAATACTGGGCTTTATGAAAAACGATGCTCATATTGATACAGAATTGTTTGATGTTTTTGTAAAAGAGAAGATTTATCTCAAATATGCACAGGAATTCTTAGATCCAGAACAAATTGACGAAGTTAAAGATTAGTATTTAATTAATTGTTATTACTATGATTTAATATATAATGACTATTGATATCTTTATTGTTTTATTTATTATTCTATTGGCATTCATTTTATTTGTTAGTGAGTTATTACCAATGGATGTTGTTGCATTAACAGTATTAAGTTTACTTTTAATAACTGGACAACTAAATCCCAGTCAGGGAATTTCGGGTTTTTCTAATCCTGCAGTAATAACTATTGCTATTCTATTTATATTAAGCCATGCATTACAAAAATCAGGAGTTTTAGAATATTTAGTGATTAGAATAAATCGGCTTGTTAGCAAATCATTAATTGGCGGGTTGTCGGTTTATTTAATATCTATTGCATTTTTATCAGCCTTAATAAATAATACTGCAATTGTAGCTATATTTATGCCAGTAACAATTCGAATGGCTGAAAAGTATCAAATAAGTCCATCAAAAGTTTTAATGCCATTGAGTTTCTCAGCTATATTAGGAGGAACTTTGACATTAGTTGGTACATCAACAAATTTAATTGTTAACTCAATTTATATTAATAGTGGTGATTATACCCCATTAGGTATGTTTGAATTTTCAAAGTATGGAATTTTCATATTAGTTATTGGATTAATTTATATAATCTTTATCGCTTATCGATTTCTTCCATCAAGAACAGTTACCTCTAGCTTAACTAAGAGCTATCATATGGGTGGATATTTAACGGAGTTCAAAATTGGTAAAGGCTCACCTTTAATAGGAGTTACTACTCTGGATAGAGGTATTAATAGAAATTATGATATTACAATTTTAGGTATTCAAAGAGGGAAGAAGCTTCTTTCAAAAAATTTAAGAGAAACGCCTTTAAAAGAAGATGATATATTACTAGTTCGAGGTTCAGTGGAAAATTTCTTTCGCATGAAAGAAGTCGAACATGTCTTTATGTTGACCGATGAAAAGTTGAATCAGGAAGAATTAATTAAAGAAGAAAACTTGCTCGTTGAGTGTTTAGTAACTAATCAGTCTGATTTAATTGGCAAATCATTAAAGGATACTAACTTTCGCCGAAGATTTGGAAGTTTTGTTTTAGCCATAAGACGCGAGGGAGGTATTGTAAAAAAGAAGATAGCTCATGTAATCATTAGAGCTTTTGATACTTTGTTGATCTATGGATCTAAAGAAAAAATTAATGAGATGCGGGATTCCGGCGGATTTATTTTATTAACACAATTAGATAGATCTCTTAGAAAACATCGTTTTTGGTGGTTAAGTATTATTGTTATTGTAGGTGTGGTATTATTAGCAGCTTTATCCATTATGCCAATTTTAAAATCTGCAATTATTGGTTTAGCAATCATACTAATATTTAAAGTCATTTCACCTCTAGAAGCATATAGTTCCATTAATTGGCAGATTATCATTTTGATCGGCTGCCTCATCCCATTAGGAATTGCTATTGAGTCCAGCGGTACTGCAAAATTAATTGGAGACACTTTAATTAATTTATTAAAAAACATACCTCTTGATAAGCAGGCAATTTTCTTATTAGCAATGATTTATTTGATATCAATGATTTTAACAGAAGTTTCTTCAAATGCAGCAACAGCAATTATTATGACTCCAATAGCCATATCTGCATCTACAAAACTTGGATTGGATCCAAGGCCTTTTATATTTGCAATATGTTTTGCTGCCTCAGCTTCATTTATTACACCTATTGGTTATCAAACGAACTTAATGGTATATGGACCAGGTGGTTACAAATTTTCCGATTATATAAAGATCGGTCTCCCTTTATCTATTACATTGTGGATTATGGCGATTCTATTGCTTCCAAAATTGTGGCCATTCAATCCAATATAATTATTGTTGTTTTTTCCTAGTTCCATAGAACATTGATCATAAATTCGTTGTAATGGATCTCGGACAAAAAGAAGAATCGCGCTTAAATAAATTTCTATCCAATCCTTCAAGAGCTTTATGGACTTTGGCTATTCCAATAATGGCAGGCATGGGAATCCAAACATTTTATAATATTGTAGATATGATATTTATTGGTCAATTGGGTGGCGATGCTATTGCAGGAATAGCATTCAACATGCCACTTTTTTTTCTTGCACTTGGTTTAACTATGGGATTAGGCGTAGGTGTAACATCTTCGATAGCTAGATTTATTGGTAAGAATGATAAATCAGGTGCAGACAATAGCGCTGAGCACGCAATTGTAATTGCATTTTTTATCAGCTTATTATTATTTATAGTTGTCGCAACATTTGGAAGAAATATACTATTCATTTTTGGAGCGGAAGGCTCAATACTTTCCTTGGCATGGGACTATCTCCAAGTAATATGTATTGGACTTCCATTTATGGTATTTTCAGGTTTCTTTCGGTCTATTCTGGCAGGAGAAGGAGATATGAAACTTCCAATGTTAGTTGCAGGATTAGGAACAATTATTAATATTATTCTGGATCCATTATTTATTTTTGATTTAGATAATTTTGGTGGAATAGGTTTTGGAATGGGCGTAAAAGGCGCAGCAATAGCAACAGTAATTAGCCAATGCATTGTTTTCTCTATATTTGTTTACATGTTATTTGTTAAACAACATGCCTATATAACATTTCGTATTAAAGACTTTTCGTTTTCTAGTGAAATTATATGGGATATAATTAAGGTGGGTTTGCCTGCATCTTTGTCCATGATTATCATGGCAGTGGGGCAGGGTGTTTTTAATAGAATATTAATATTTTTTTCAACTGACACAGTTGCAGCTTACCAAGTAGCAGGTCGAATAGATATGCTAGTATTCCTACCTATATTTTCTATCGCAGCAGCATTAACTACGCTTGTTGGGATGTTTTTTGGGGCAAAGAAATTTGATATTCTAAGATATACTGTAAAGTATGGTATTATCGCAGCATTTTCAATAACTGTAATAATGTCCATTCTACTTTATATATTTGCGCCTAAAGTTATTGGGTTTTTTACTACTGAGATTGCAATAATAAATATTGCAGTTACTTTTTTAAGATTATTTGCATTTGTGTATCCCTTAATTGCTGTTGGAATTACTACAGGACGTGTACTTCAAGGGTTAGGAAAAGGATTACCTGTATTACTAATTACAATTATTAGAGTTTTAGGAGTTTCAGCTCCTCTAGCCTTAGTTTTTATTTTTAAAATGGGAAAGCCCGTTGAATGGGTGTGGTACGCGATGATGATTTCCACAGGAGTTGCATTTATAATTGCTTGTTATTGGTTATTTATATCAATGCGTGAATTAAATAAAATGGAATTAACATGAGCCTATTGAGTTTTGAACAAATAAATGATGAATTGGATAATATGGATGGATGGATATTTAAAAATAATAGAATATCTAAATCCTATCATTTTGATAGCTATATGGAAGGAATAAAATTTGTAAATATTTTAGCTGAGAAAGCTGAAGAATTGAATCATCATCCAGATTTAATTATAGGATGGTGTGAAGTATCTGTTAGTTTTACATCTCATGATCAAGGTGGTGTTACATCTGCATGTTTGAAAATGGCAAAAGCTGTTGAAAAATTGTAGTTTTTTCTATCATTTTAACCGATGATTTATTTATTGGTAATTGATTTGTAAATTATTCAATTATTGAAAATACATATGTCAACTGATAATATTATTGGAAAAAAATATGAAGCTGATTATGAAATCAGTTTTGAAAAAATAAAAGAATTTGTTGAAGTATTAGGTGATAAAAACCCCCATTATACAGATCGTGAATTTGTAAAGTCTATTGATGGAGGGCATCCATTTGCACCTCCTACCTTTGCAGCAATTTATTGCCAACCAGCATTAAAGAATCTTTATTTAGATTCTGAATTTTCGAAACTTGTTCCCAGATTAGTTCATGGTGAACAGGAATATAATTTTGGAGATCCCGCTCGCGCAGGTGATCTTATTCATACAACTGTTGAAATAGTAGAACACTTTAATAAAACAAATCGCTCTGGAAAAGTTCACCAGATTATAGAGATTATGACTACTTCTACAAATCAGAACGATAAGTTAGTTTGTACTGCAACTTATAGATTGGTTATAAGAGGGGAATAATGGCGATTAAAGACAAATCAAAAATTAGGATTGGTAAGTACATGCCATATTTTTATGCTGGTGCAAGCTTGGATTATAATCTTATTCACATTGATCGTGAATTTGCAAAAGCGAATGGTTTACCTGATATTATTCTTCAAGGCATGTGCACAATGGGCTTAACAGCAAAACATATCATTGAAAATGATCATCCTTCTAAAATGGAAACTTTCAAAGTTCGTTTTTTAAATCCTGTATTACCTGGTGATGAACTCAATTTTAAAAGCGAAAAAAATGATGCTGAAATTAATGTAGAAGTGACTAATCAAAATGGCAATAGAGTGTTGAGAGGACAGGCGACAGTAAGATGACAGATATCCTTTCGGGCTTTGGTCAAGAGATAATAAGTGGTATTGCATTAGGATCAATATATGCTCTTATTGCTCTGGGCTTTACGATGATATTCAAAGCTACTGAAGTAGTTAATTTTGCTCAAGGAGATCTAATGATGGTTGGCGCCTACGTCAACTTTTTTTTTGTATCTACTTTTTTATCTAATAGCGGAGAGCCATCTGCTTGGACTTTTATGGTGGCATTGCTATGTAGTATAATATTTTCTGTGCTTTTTGGTTTGTTGCTTGATTTCATAATCAATAGACCATTGAAGGATGCACCAATCTTCTCCGTTATTATGGCTACTCTAAGTTTAGCCATAATTATGCGCGCATTAGTTGCAATGATTGCTGGACCCATCAGCTTAATGCCAATCTCACCATTTGGTGACAACTCGATAACAATCGGGAATATAGTTATATCTGTCCTTGATTTATCTATTATTGCAAGTGCAATTATTTTAGTTATCATATTTTATTTTATTTTTCATTATACAAAGTGGGGAATAGCTATGCAGGCGACATCAGAAGACCCAGTTGCTGCACAACTTATGGGTATTCCTATTAAAAAGATATATGCATTGGTTTGGATTTTTTCTGCTATAGTAGCAACACTAAGTGGTGTTTTACTTGCACCGAGAATTGCATTATTGGATACATCGATGGGTTTTTTAGGCTTAAAAGCATTCCCGGCAGCAGTTTTAGGTGGTTTTGGATCAATTCCAGGAGCAATTGTTGGCGGAGTGATTCTTGGAGTGATTGAAACTATAAGCTTGGGAACTTTATCATTTCATTTTGAATGGATAAAAGAAATCAATGATATTATTGCCTGGTTCGTACTTATTGCAGTTTTAATGGTAAAGCCAAATGGTTTATTTGGTATCGAGAAAGTGAAAAAAGTCTAATGAAAGACCGCTATGATCATGAAAATATTTATTGGATTCCCATTCTCATTATATTTGTATTTCTATTACCTCTTATATTAAAAGGTATTTCATTTAGTTATAAATATTATTTATTTGTTTTGAATTTGGCAGGTATCTATATCATATTAAATGTAGGTTTAGATCTTCTTAGTGGGTTTACTGGACTTGTATCTTTAGGTCATGCTGCATTCCTGGCGGTTGGCGCCTATACATCAGCTATAATGGTTGATCAATTAGGTGTTCCTTTTTCATTATCTTTAATATTATCCCCAGTTATAGTGGGTTTATTTGGGTTTATAATTGGTTTTCCTGCTCTGAGGATCTCAGGTATGTATTTAGGTCTTACAACGATGGGTTTTGGTTTCATTGTTAAAAGGATTATTATTTCTTTTCGTGATTGGACTCAAGGATCAGCAGGCCTAGAAGTATCATCTCCAGTACTTTTTGGATATACAATTAAATCGGATTTAGATAATTATTATTTGATATACACGTTTGTAATTGTGGCTATTATAATCGGACGTCGTATTGCGACATCAAAGATAGGTAGATCTTTTATGGCTATAAGAGATTCTGAACAAGCAGCCGAAGCTTCTGGGATAAATTTATCACAATATAAAATGTTAGCTTTTTTTATTTCAGGATTATTTGCAGGATTTGCCGGAGTATTATTTGCTCATACAAGTTCATTTATTTCTACAGATCATTTTGACATTTTGTTATCAATATATTTCATAATTATGGTGCTTGTTGGCGGTGCGAGTTCTATTTATGGCGCAGTTCTAGGATCTCTATTTATTGTGCTTTTAGATAATTTGTTTGTCCCATTAATTGAAGATCAAATTCAATTATTATTTAATACTCAGGCAGGTGATATTCAATCACTCATTTTCGGACTTATTATGTTTTTGTTTATTATATTCCAACCCATGGGATTATATGGTATGTGGTTAAAAATGCGCATATATTGGAAATTATTTCCTTTTAATCCGAGGCAACGATTTACGTAATAATTTAAGAGGAGGAGTTATTATGAAAAAAATAATAGGAGTACTTATTGTAATTGGGCTATTTGGTTCAGGTTGTGTAAAACGTGCACCATCTCCCGGAATTACAGATTCAGAGATTCTTATTGGTAATGTTCAAGATCTTAGCGGTCCAATGAAGGAGCTTGGTGCGATTATACCGAATGGGTCAAATATGTATTTTGAATATATTAATGATCAAGGTGGAGTGCATGGAAGAAGCATTAAAATGCTTATTGAAGACCATCAGTATAATCCACAAAAGGCAGTTGTAGCGACAAAGAAGCTGATTGAAAAAGATCAAGTCTTTTGTATGTTTCAAGTTATTGGTACATCTCCATGTGAGGCTATTCGACCAATCTTAGCAGAAACAGGCACACCTTTAATTGCGCCAGCAACCAATTCTGGTACAATGTCCGATTTAACCAAGCAAGCTGGGGATTTGATTTTTCACACGGACACTGGATATGATAGACAAGCAGAAATACTAGTTGACCATATTATGGAAAAAAATTCAGATGCTAAAATTGGATTGGTATATCAAGATGATGATTATGGACAGAACGTACTTTTAGGGATATCTAGAGCAGAATCAAAATATGGTGTAACAGTTCAAAAGGAATCATACCAACGCGGGGCTGTTGACTTTAAAGGTCAGACTATGAATTTATTAAAAGGTGGTTTAACTGATGTTATTATTGCTGGAATTGTTCGGGAACCTGTGGTTATTATGAAAACCGCAGAAGCAATGAATTTTAAGCCAAACTTTTATGGTACTGGTCCAACTATTGATGCCAGAGTTGGAAAAATGGCAGGATCAGCAGGAGAAGGATTTACAGCCACAAACTGGTCATATATGTGGAATTCAGATTACCCTGGACCAAAATTGTATAGAGATTTATGTGAAAAATACGATATTCCTCAACCTTATATTGGATTATATCATTATTATGGATTTGCTACGGCTATGGTTTTGGTTGAAGGTCTAAATCGCGCTGGAAAAAACCTTACACGTAATAGCTTGATTAAAGGATTAGAGTCATTCAATGAATGGGAATCAGGTACATTTCCACCTATTACATATAATCGGAATGATCATGCAGGAGTAGATAAAGTACAACTTGTTCAAATGCAGAATGGCGAGCAAGTCGTCATTTCTGATTGGCTCGAATAAGAAATAGTTAGCATATTAGGGCTCGGTGAGAACAGAGCCCTAATTCTTTTATGCCAGACCTCATTATTGATAATTTAACAATGCGTTTTTCCGGATTGGTTGCGCTTGACGAGGTTTCCTTTTCAGTAAAAAATAACGAAATATTTTCTCTTATTGGCCCAAACGGTTCTGGTAAAACTACATTATTTAATTGCATAAATGGATTTAACAAACCTCAAAATGGGAAAATATATTTTAATGGCGATAATTTATTAGGTAAAAAAGCACATCGTATTATTCATTCTGGTATATCACGAACTTTTCAAAATGTGCAGAATATTCCATTTATGACAATATTAGATAATATCCTTTTAGGGGCAAATAGTAGAATTGATGCGCTAGATACGCTAAAGAGATGCGTGAGTAGAGATCAAAGAAAAACGGAAGAATCGATGGCTCTTGAAATCATGGATTTTTTGGGAATGGCAAATTATGAGCAAAAATTTATGATGGGACAACCATTTGCTATTCAAAAATTAGCTGAAATTGCTAGAGCTCTTGTATCAAAACCAAAATTAATTTTACTAGATGAACCAGCAGCAGGGATGAATGATCAGGAGACTAGAGAAATAGCAAATATTATTAGAGACATAAGAGATGAACTTGGAGTAACTGTATTATTAGTAGAGCATGATATGAATTTAGTTATGAGTATATCTGATAGAATATGTGTTTTAGAATCGGGAAAAATTCTTGCTCTAGGAAAACCAAATGTGGTTAAAGATGATCCAAAAGTAATTGAGTCATACTTAGGAGAACCTCTTGATGCTTAAACTAGTTGGAGTTGAAACTTACTATGGAAAAATAAAAGCGTTACATGGAGTTTCACTCAAGGTTGAAGAAGGTCAGCTTGTAACTATTTTAGGAGCTAATGGGGCAGGTAAGTCAACTATTTTAAAAACTATTAGTGGATTGGTTGAGCCTGAAAATGGAACTATCCATTTTAACAATATTCGGATCGATAGAAAAGATCCAGAAAAAATTGTTTCTATGGGTATTAGCCATGTCCCTGAATGGAGGAGAATATTTCCAGATTTGACAGTGTATGATAATCTATTTATGGGAGGATTTTTAATTAAGGAAAAAGAGTTATTAAGTGAAAGAATGGAAGAAGCTTACGCTCATTTCCCTATATTAAAAAAACGTAAAGATCAATTAGCTGGTACATTAAGCGGTGGAGAACAACAAATGTTAGCGATTTCTCGCGCATTAATGATAAAGCCTAGATTATTATTGTTAGATGAACCATCAATGGGTCTATCACCATTATTAGTTCAAGATATTTTTGCTACTATAAAAGAATTGCATAAATCAGGTGTCACAATTTTATTAGTAGAGCAGAATGTTAACCATGCATTAAAAATAGCAGATTATGGATATGTATTAACAACAGGTAAAATTTTCTTAAGCGGCACCTATGATGAGTTAATAAATGAGGAAAAAGTACGTGAACAGTATTTAGGTGAGGGGAAATATATTCGCAGAGAAAAATTATGGGGCGGATAATGGAGATGATGGATAAACCAGATACTAATATAGTAAATACAGTTCCAAAATTATTTTGGTATAATGTTGAGAATTATGGAGATGATATTACTATGTGGCGGAAAAATAAAGGAATTTGGGAAAGTCACACTTGGAATGATTATGGAAGCTGGGCAAGAGATTTAGGACATGCATTAATTGCCGAGGGATTAATAAAAGGAGATAAGGTGTCTATCTTGTCTGAGACAAGATTAGAGTGGGTTGTAATAGATATGGCTATAATGGGAATCGGATGTATTACTGCGCCAGTTTATGCATCAAATACTGAAGATCAGGTTAAATATATTGTGAAACATAGCGGAAGTAAGATTGTATTTGTTGAGGACCAGGAACAGTTAGATAAAATGTTGACAATCTGGGATGATCTATCTGAAATAAAAAAAGTAGTGGTCATGGATAAATATATTCCAGATGAATTGCCTAATGTGCTGTCTATTGAAAAGTTTAGAGAATTGGGAGCATCTCATCGTGCTAAAAATATTGGCAATTTTGAGAATAAATTACAATCTGTTAAGCCAGATGATATTATCAGCTTTACATATACTTCTGGTACTACAGGGAATCCGAAAGCTGGTATGTTCAATAGTAATAATGTTATTTCTGTTGTAAAAAATTTACCTGACTTATTGCCAACTTATAGAAATGATCTAGGAATATCCTATTTACCTTTATCTCATATTGCTGAAAGATTATTAGGTCATTTTATAAAATTGTATTCAGGATTTGTAACAGTTTATGCTGATAGCCTTGAAGATATGCCATACAATCTTCGTCAAACAGGACCAACGGTTATGTTTGGTACTCCCAGAGTATTTGAAAAATTTTATGCTAAGATTTCTATTGCAATCAAGGGTGCAACAACTTTTCAAAAAACAATATATAATTGGGCTATATCTGTAGGGAAAAAGTATTCAGAATTGAAAGACGCAGGTAAAGAACCAAGTCTTTGGATAAAATTAAATAGATTATTAGCACATTTTCTTATCTTTAGAAAAATTAAGGATATGTTTGGAGGAAATATTCGCTATTTACTTTCTGGCGCAGCGCCTATCTCTCCTAATATTATAAGATACTTTCATTGGGTTGGACTTGATATTTATGAAGGGTACGGAATGACTGAAACAACAGGAATTGTGACTGGAAATAAAATTGGTAAAGCTAAGATTGGATCAGTTGGTCAAGCTTTAGCTAATACGGAAATTAAGATTGCAGCTGATGGTGAAATTTGTACAATGTGCCCACAAAATATTTCTGGATATTATAATAACGAAGAGGATACAAAAGAATTGTTAATTCCTGATGAGAATGGAGATATTTGGTTACATACAGGTGATATTGGCTATTTAGATGAAGATGGATATCTATTTATTACTGATAGAAAGAAAGATATTATTATTACGGCTGGTGGAAAAAATGTTGCTCCTCAAAACATTGAGAATCTATTGAAAACAAGCCCTTACATTAGTCTTGCAATGGTTTATGGAGATAAAAAACCATATTTAACGGCTTTAATTACTTTAGATGAAGATGAAATTGCTAAGTATGCCAAAGATAATAGAATAATGTATCAGGATTTATCTGATTTAACAAAAAAACAAAAAGTCATTGATTTATTAAAGGCTGAAATCTCACAGTTAAATAGAGATTTAGCTAGTTATGAAACAGTCAAAAAATTTCGTATTCTGGAAGAAGAATTAGATCAAGATAAGGATGAAGTAACTCCTACATTAAAAGTGAAAAGGAAAGTAGTTATAAATAACTACCAAGATTTGATAAATGAAATGTATTCCTGATTATTGCTATATAAAGAAATCTGGCATTAATTCACTATCGGATACATTAGCATAATTACTAAAATCAGTTACTCCTTCAGATCGTAATATTTCTTCATCTATAAAATAATTTCCCGAACACTCAGAACTTTTTTTACTTAATATAGCAAAAGCTGCATCACCCATTATATCGGGTTTTCGAGCTTTTTCCATTACCTTATCACCCCCTAATAGGTTTTGTACAGCAGCAGTTTTAATAACAGTTTTTGGCCAAAGAGCATTAACTCCAATACCATCTTTTTTTAATTCCCCTGCCATTCCTAATACACACATGCTCATTCCGAATTTGGACATTGTATATGCTACATGGGGCGCAAACCATCTTGTTTCCATATTCAATGGTGGTGATAAGTTTAGAATATGTGGGTTATTTGCATCCTTTAAGTATGGTATACATTGTTTTGAAACCATATATGTTCCACGGACATTGATTTGATGCATAAGATCATATCTTTTCATTTCAGTTTCTAATGTCCCTGTAAGTTGGATTGCACTAGCATTATTAATTAGAATATCTATACCGTCAAAAGTATCAACAGTCTGTTCTACTGCATCTTTAACTTGATCTTCAAATCGAATATCAGTACAAATTGCCAATCCTTTTCCACCAGCATTATCTATTTCATCAGCTGCTGTAAAAATTGTTCCAGGCAATTTTGGATGAGGATCTACAGTTTTTGCAGCAATTACTATATTTGCTCCTTCACGAGCTAGTCTTAATCCTATTGCTTTTCCTATTCCACGGCTACCACCTGTGATAAATACTGTTTTATTTTTTAAAATACTCATTACTTTTCCTTTTTTTATAATTCCACCTAGATATTGGCTAAACCCCGCATGATCTGTGACCTGTCAAAATCAAGCTTCTTCTCATTTATCCAAGTAAGGTCTGATTTCATTTTCAACAAATTTCTGAACTGTTTTAATATGGCTTTGTGTTTTTTGTGAATCGTATAGCGTATCCTTAGAATGTAAATTATCTTAGGGATATCAAATGATTATTTTATTTCACACTACAAATCCTGGTTTCCGTTTTTCAAGAAATGAAGCAATACCTTCACGACCTTCATCACTTAATACCCGTTCAGCAAAACTCTCACCTGCTTTGGATACAAATTCTTCCCTTGGTATATCCGTAATAAGGCTAATCAACCGTTTTGTTTCCGCAACTGCACCTGGTGCGCATTTTAATACCTGATTTTTAATTTTTTGTTCAAGATCGTCAAGTTCAGACTCTGTATTACCAGCAAAATCAGCAAGACCAATATTTAGAGCTTCTTCTCCATTTATTTGTGCTGCTGTTAGCATTAGTTGTTTCCCTTTTACAAAGCCCAATCTTTGTATAACGAATGGTGAAATTTGTGCAGGCGTAAGTCCAATCATCGTTTCTGTTAAAGAAAAACGAGTATCCGTATGTGTAATAATAAAATCACCACAGCAAGCCAGACCAAGACCCCCAGCCATGGCGGCTCCTTCAATCACCATTACAGTTACTTGTGGCAAAGTATTTATAGATTCAAAGAAATTTCCAGCTGCAATGCTAAATCGAATAACATCTTCTTTTTTTGATTTTCCATCAAATATAGATTTAATTGCTTTTAAATCAGCACCGGCACAGAATACTCCTTCTTTACCCCGAAAAGTAATTCCCCGTACAGAACGGTCATCACGAATTGAATTAAAAACATTATTGAAGTCCTCAATCATATCATTGGTAAGAGCATTGCGACTATTGGGACGATTAAGCCAGATAGTAAGCCAGCCATTTGAAATGTCTAATTCTAGATTTTTTGTATGTGGTAGATTAGTCATGATTTTTTTTCGTTTCCTCAGCAATTATATGCGGAACTGGTATCATTATATCTAAAAGTTGTTGAGCATATGCTTTTCCTTGAGGGTCTACATTTAGACTGGCCATACCACCACCACCTAATGAATTCTTAAGTAAAAAATTTAATCCGTTAATCCCGGGAACATCCCATCGTTCAACTTCGCCTTTTAGAACGTGAGCAAAATATTTTGCTACTATTTCTATTGAAAGTGCCTTTCGAATATACGGTAAGTATTCAGCCCTTCTTGCTATGATGCCAATATTGGCATGATCGCCTTTATCACCACTGCGTGCATAAGCTAAATTTATCAATGCTACCTCCGTATCAGTAGTATCTATATTATCAGATAAACCAGATATTTTTGTGGTGGTATCCATATGATTCGATTTTGCTGTATAGGTTTCTACTTCAAACTGTTCATCATGAATATCTACTGTAGCAATTATTTGTTCTTTTGGTATTAAAAAAGAAAATAAGCGTATGGATGGCGATACGGAAGGTCTTCCTCCAAGCATATTGATAAACCCAGGAGTCATTCCTGTTGAAGCTTGTGCAAGCTCTCTTGAAAGCAATATTAATGCATCTTTTTGTTTATGTCTCGCAATAATTCTCAATAATACTTCCCGTGGCTCAGTTTTAACTCCATTTTTTCCATAAGTTGTTTCAGTTCCGATTATTGATATATTTGTATCCATATAATCTCCCAATCCATTCTCCAAAAAAATGCGTTTAGTCTTTTTAATAATTGCGTCAGCACTAACTTGGGCTTTCTTTGGAGCATTTATTCCACAAATAATCACAGCTATTGTAATTCGATAACCATGCAAGTATGTTGCCGATACTTTATATGTATTTGTTGGTGCAAATCCTTTTGCTCCCTTAACCAATACTTTTTCATGATCTACTTCTTCAATATGAACATTTGTAAAATCACATGTCACATCAGGAAGGAGGTAGGACCCAGGGTTACCAATTTCATAAAGAAATTGTTCTGCTACAGAGCCAAATGAAATAATTCCACCTGTTCCTTTTGGTTTGGTTACAATGAAACTTCCATCGGATGCAACCTCGACAATAGGAAAGCCCATATTGTCAAAATTATTAACTAAATGCCAATCGGTGAAATTTCCTCCAGTACATTGTGCTCCACATTCAATGATGTGACCTGCTAAGCTCCCAGCAGCAAGCTTGTCATATTCATTATGTTTCCAGTCAAATTCATACATTAATGGACCTAACACAACAGCGCTATCAACACATCTACCTGTGATAACCATATCTGCACCATGTTTAAGCGCTTGCCTGATGCCATAAGCGCCTAGATATGCATTGATACTAACTATTCCCTTTGGCATAGCTTTATTAGTTTCTAATTCTTTAACTGGTAGTTCTCTTAAAACATTCTCTTGATTAATTAGATTATCACCTTCAACAATTGCGATATTTAATTCTATTCCTGCCTTTTTTGCTTCTTCTAAAACAGCCTTTCGGCATGATTTGAGATTAATTCCACCTGCATTACTAATAACTTTAATACCTTGTTTCTTTATATCAGTTAGAAGAGGACCAATATGTTTGATAAAATCAGTCGCATATCCTAAATCAGGATTCTTTATTTTTGCCCCAGCTAGAATAGACATGGTGACCTCTGCAAGATAATCAAAAACAAGATAATCTATATTTCCACTATATACTAGTTGTGGCGCAGCGCTACTTGTATCACCCCAAAAAGCAGAAGCACAACCAATCTTAACTGATTTATTCTTTTTCATAAATTTTTTTAAAACATTTCTTTTTTGGAAGCCATTTTTTTCAACATTCTTGGAGGATTAAAACGTTCACCATATTTTTTTGCTAGTTCTTGAGATCTTTTTTCAAATTCCTGAATTCCATAGTCATTTACAAACTGTAGCGTTCCTCCTTTGACGGGAGCAAATCCCCAGCCAAAAATACTTCCAATATTAGCATCAGCAACAGATGTCACAACATTTTCTTCATAGGCGCGGATTGTTTCTATAGCTTGTATAAATAATATTCTTTCTATCATTTCATCTTGATTTAGAGGATCTTTAGCAGGAGGAAAGTGGGTTTGTAATTCAGGCCAAAGATATTTTTTCCCATTTTCTGGATACTCATAAAAACCTCCACCATTTGCTCTCCCTAAACGATTCATTGTTTCGGTCATTAGATCAATTACTGGATCAGCAGGAACTAATGGTAGTTCTTTTCCTTCAGCAGCAAGATCTTTTCTAGTTTGATTTCTTATTCGTGCAACTAAACCAAGATTCACCTCATCAATTACGGCAAGAGGCCCCACTGGCATTCCAGCCTTTTTTCCGGCTGATTCAATTTCTTGTGGATGGTTTCCTTCAGCAAGTAACGCTAATCCTTCATTTGTATACGTACTAAATACTCGTGATGTATAAAACCCGCGACTGTCATTTACAACAATTGGTATCTTTTTAATTTTTAATACATAATCAAAAGCTTTTGCTATTGTTTCATCATTGGTTTTTTCACCTTTGATGATTTCTACAAGTTTCATTTTATGAACAGGAGAAAAAAAGTGTATACCAATAAATTTCTCTGGGCGAATAGATTTTTTTGCAAGACCAGAAATAGGCAGAGTAGAAGTATTAGATGCAAATGTTCCATTTCCATCCATGATTTTTTCAGCTTGAGCTGTAACTTGTCCTTTCAAATCACGATCTTCAAATACTGCCTCAATTATTAAATCACAATCCTGAAGGTTATTGTAATCATCTGTTGCTGTTATGCGATTAAGAATTTTTTCTGCATTTTCTTGTGTTGTTCGACCCCATTTAACACTGTCATGTAAAATATCTTTTATTCTTGAAAGCCCTTTTTCTGCATTTTCTTGAGAAGAATCAGTCATGACTACTTCAATTCCAGATAATGCTGATACATATGTTATGCCATGTCCCATTAATCCAGACCCTAGAACTCCAAGTTTCTTTACTGAAGTTTGATCTACATTCTTTGGTCTACTTGCACCAGAGTTAATTTCATTTAGTTGGGACCTAAAGGTATTAATCATTATTTATGATTTTTGCCAGTAACCAATTTGGTAAAATATCTGGGTTCAATTATTCTTTTCATAATTTCATTTGTTCAACCATATATTGGTTGAAATCGAGCATCAATGAAAGTTTTAACAATCGGGTATTCCTTATATAACCATAGCCTCCATGAAGTTGCAGTAACGTAAGTTAAAAAAGCAAGTTACTTTAATTCTTTTTGATTAGGAGTAAATCTATAAATTAAAAATCGAGGGAGAATACGAAATATTGGGATGATAAACTTCCATTGCCAGGGTAAAATTAATTTGCGTCTTTTTCGTTGAATTGAATTAGCGATGATTCTTGAAGCTTTATCAGAGTGCATTAAAAATGGCATTTTAAATTTATGATCTTTTGTCATTTCTGTATCTATATATCCCGGAAATATTGTAGTCAATGATATTCCATAAGGTTTTAAGGTGTAATTCCAGCTCTCAGTTAAGTTTCGCAGTGCTGCTTTACTAGCAGAATAACCTCCATGATGAGGCAATCCTCGAAAACCAGCAATAGAACTAATTATTGCAATCCTTCCTGAATGTTGTTCTTTCATTTTTGGAATGAATGGTATAACACTGTTAGTTACCCCAAGTAAATTAATTTTAAGTATACTATTTATTTCAGAAGGATCACCACTTAAAATATTGTCATCACCTCCAACACCAGCATTTGCTATTACAATATCTATACCTTTATTTGTTGACATAAAATCTTTTGCTGCATCTTTACATTTTTCTTTATCTGATACATCAATATTATACACTATTGGGTTTCCACCAAGCTCGATACATTTATCTGTGACGGTTTGTAAACGATCATTTCGTCTTGCCGCTATACCAATTGTATACCCCTTCCGTGAATAATAATATGCTAGTGATTCTCCAATGCCGCTACTAGCACCAGTAATAAAGATATTTAAAGACATAGTTATTTATATTTTAATAAATATTCTTTTTCGGTAAAGCCAATATAGGATTAGCCACCACACTAATACATGAGTTAATGCAAATAGGAGCGATCCATTGATATTTCCTGCCAAGGGTTGAAAAAAAGAACTATATAGATAATTATAACCTGAAATCAAATCTCCTTTAAATATAAACTTTATATTTATAATTGCTTTCACCCATATGCCAGAGCCAACAAAAACAAAAATAGAGTTAGTTCCAAAAATCATTAATGGCCAAAACGGTTTTCTATAATTTTTTATATCTATAAGAAATATGAATAGAGCTAGGAAGAAAGTTGCTATTCCAGCAGTGTATAAAACATAACTGCTGGTCCATAGTGGTTTGTTAATCGGAAAGAAAAATCCCCAAATCCATCCAATTGCTGCAATTTGCGCAGCATGTATTACTAAAGATTTTACAAGTAAACTTTGATTTTCATTTTCTTGAATAAGCATACCTACATAATATCCAATAAGAACAGTAACTGTTGAAGGTATAGTACTTAATAATCCTTCTGGATCAAATGGTACTCCATTTCCAAGCCAGAGATGCTTTTCACCTAATAAAGTTATATCAATGGTGCGCACAACATTGGTATTAAGTCCATATGGGTCATTCCCTCCAAATAATAATAATATCCACCAGTAACCAATGAGAATGACACTGCAAGGAATCCATATTTTATTATCTTTTATGTACAATGAAATTATTGATGCCAATCCGTATGCTAAACCAATGCGCTGTAAAACACCCATAATACGCAAACTAGACCAATCCCAATCCTGTCGAATAAATGGATATGCATTTAACATTAAACCAAATGCAAAAATTGTTACTGATCTCCAAAAAACTTTTTTAATGAGGTTTGCTGATGGTTCGTAATTGTATTGTTTGAATGAAAATCTCATTGCAACTCCAACAATAAATAAAAAGAAAGGAAAAACAAGATCTGTTGGAGTACACCCATGCCATTTAGCGTGCCGTAGAGGACTATAAATATATGACCAGCTCCCAGGAGTGTTAACAATAATCATAAAAGCAATGGTAAGTCCACGTAAGCAATCAAGAGCAAGCAGTCTATTTGGTTCATTATTCATCATGAATGATAAATTGTTGATATCCCTGCACCCAAAAGAGCAGAATTATCTAAGTTTGACGTCATAATAAAACCTTTCTTCAGGGCACTGTCTTCAAAAAGGAAATTTTTTGCTTCTAATGGTAACACCCTAGACTTCTGTATCATATCATGTATATTATTATGTAATGGATCCCAAAGTAAAGGTGTATTTTTTGATAGATGAAATAATTTACCAAGACCTTGTCCTATAATTATGCGTTGTAACAAATTATTTCTGTATGGGTGATTATTCTCCAAAATATTATGTTTAGGATTTAACAGTTGAAATTTATTTTGCCAACCACTAAAAATTGTTTCAATACGTTCTACAATTAAAGTAGACATATATCTTGTTATATCTGCACAAGTTAATAAAGCTGCTTGTTCATTTTCTAATGCTCTTGAAAAAATTTGATTTGCATAAATTGACTCATCCCGAAGCTTATTGATTGGTATCTTGGAATAGTAACTATATATAGATTGAATACCTTGAAGTGATGTGTACATCTCCATGGAAATATTATTTCCATTTAATATTTCCCATGTCTTAGCTATCCATGAAGATATATTATCAAAAGGGATCAATTCATTTTCAAGTTTTAATGCGTCTGCTGTACCTGTACCACCACCTATATAGTAGCCATTCTGAATATCTTTGAATAAACCATCTTTTCCATATTCTTCGCCAATTCCACAGTTATCAGCATCACTTCCAATATATTGAATTGGTTTGTATAAATGAATGTTTGATTCATTTAATTCATTCTCTAATTGGAAGCAAAATTTTGGCATTCTTGGTCCATTAGCAATTGCCCCGACACCTCTCAAATCTTTTGTTTTTAAACCTACCATCCCAATTCCTATCAATATGGGTTTTGTAATATTTAGATTTATGATAGAGTTATGAAATGATTCTATGATTGCGTTTCCTTGAAGAATCTCATCGTTATTTACATTGTATTGTTCATTATTATATTCATTTAATTGGATATCCATAGCCACTGGACAAAAGTCAGAATTAAATTCTGATGACTCATTATAATATTGATGTGATAATGATTTGATTGTGAAAGTTGATATTTCATTAGATTCTAAAATACCTGCAGATACTTTAGATCCACCTCCATCAACTCCAATAATAGTATATTTTTTTTCTTCAGATGTCATTAGATGTATCTATAGTCTCTATGTAGATAATAATTAATTAGTGAAGTAATCTATTTTTAGTCATTAAGTTATACAAGGATAGAATTGAATGTAGAATGCTTGATTAAGAGCAATTAACTTTGAAGCCAAATGAAAGACGATCACATAACTTTTTCTAAACTTATTCTCTTATTATTATGCTTATTTATAACAGGTTGTCAACTCTTTGTAAGCAAAGAAAAAGCAGAGATTATCCAGGAGCCCTGGGAAAAACTTTCACTTGATAAAAAAATAGCTCAGATGATTGTGTTTCGATTAAAAGGAGATATAACAAACGACACAACATTTGAATATAAACAATTTCATAGATGGATAAATGAATTGGGAATAGGTGGAGCAGTTGTTTACGGAGGAGGATTAGAAGAAACATTTAATCGCATACAAATAGCTCAAAGTTGGTCAGAGATTCCATTGTTTATTGCTGCTGATTATGAAAGAGGACTCGGCCAATGGTATGATGGCGCAACACTATTCCCAACAAATATGGCTGTAGCAGCAACGGGTCGAAATGTTTTGGCATATGAGCAGGGTATGATTACTGCCAAAGAAGCAAAAGCTTTTGGAGTTAATATGATATTTGCACCAGTGATGGATGTAAATAATAATCCGGATAATCCTATTATCAATTTTAGATCGTATGGTGATGATCCACGTATGGTTAGTATTTTTGGAAATTCATTTATTCGTGGCGTTCAAGAGCAAAATGTTTACGCTTGTGTTAAACATTTTCCAGGGCATGGCAATACAGCAACAGATAGCCATACTCGATTGCCAATAATTCCAGGGAATAAAAAGGACTTATCTAAAATTGAGTTACCACCATTCAAAGCTGCAGTAAAAAATGGTGTAAAAATGGTAATGACGGCACATGTAATAACACCTGGTATAGATCGTTCGAAAAAACCAGCAACTTTATCTTCAGTAATTACCAATGGATTGTTGAGGAAGAAATTAAAGTTTGATGGTTTAATTGTTACGGATGCCATGGAGATGGGAGCTTTAAATAACATCAAATCTTCTGAGGCTTGTGTAAGAGCAGTAGAGGCAGGTGCTGATATTATTTTATTACCTCTTGATGTAGACTCAACAATAAATGCAATAAAAGAAGCAGTTCTATTTGGACGTATATCGGAGGAAAGAATAAATGAATCTGTAAAGCGAATTTGGCTGGCAAAGGAAGATCTTAATCTATTGTCAGATAGAGGTATAAGAGATTGGGAAGAAAGTAATTCTATAATTGGTAATCCTAATCATAAAAGGATTGCGAATAAAATAGCTCAGTTATCTATTACGGTTGTTAAAGACAAAGATGACTTATTAAGCAAAATATCAGATTATAAAAAGATTGCTCATTTGGCAATCACTGAGGATAAAAACTCACAAAAGTATTTGTTCCCTATGAAAGATAGGTTAAAAAGATCTTATCCAGATTTAAAAGAAATTATTGTAACTGAAAAAGTGAATAATAAAAAAATAAATGAAATAACTAATAAGTTAAAGGATGTTGATTTGGCATTCATATCTGTAGTTATACGAATCCGCATGAATAAAGGAATAGCAACTATAGATCCTAGTTATGCAGACTTATTAAAGAAGTTACATGAAAGAGGAATTTCTTTTATTGTAACCAGTTTCGGTAGTCCTTATTTACCAAACTACGATTATATTGATACATATATTGCTGCGTATGGATACGGTAGTGTTTTGGTAGAAGCTGCCGCTAATGCTTTATTAACAAATATTGATATCACAGGTCGTTTACCGGTTGACCTAGATAAAAAATTAATAAGAGGCAGTCAAATTCTTGTTCATCGAGATGATTCTATATTAGAGAAAATTGATGTTTCTTATTCTTTATCAGTTATAGATAGTGCAATAGAAGCTAAAATTTTTCCAGGTGCACAAGTATTTATTTCTCAACATGGGGAAATACTCGTTTCAAAGGGATTAGGATACCATACATATCATAAATCGAAAGAAGTTTCTACAGAAACTATATTTGATCTTGCATCAATAACAAAGGTAGTATCTGCAACTCCAATTGTAATGAAGCTAGTTGAGGATGAAGAGCTCTCTCTCGATCAGCCTATTAATGATTTTTTCCCAGGTTTTTATAAATCTGGAAAGGATACAATCACAATTCGCCATTTATTAATTCATGAATCAGGATTAAGCGCTTATCATCGATATTTTCTAGAGAGTAAATATAAAGGAAGGGGCGATGTTCTTGACAATATAATTAATCGGAGACTCACATATAAGCCAGGAAGTGAATACAAATACAGCGATTTAGGCATGATACTATTAGGAACAATTTTAGAAAGAATAGGAGGTAATAATCTTCATGCGCTTGGAAAGAGTTGGTTCTTTTCACCGCTTGGAATGAATAATACATTTTATAATCCTCCTGCAAATCAATGGAAAAATATTCCACCAACTGAAAGAACAGTAATACCAATTGGAACTTCCAATGATTCATTTAGGAGAAAAATTGCTTATATAGCTACAGAATTATTTGGTCCTATGAAATCTCTATCATATGAACTTTTTCCCAGAAAAACTGCTCATGGTTATGTCCATGATGAAAATGCAAATTTGCTTGGTGGAATCTCTGCTCATGCAGGATTATTCTCTAATGCAGAGGATCTGGGGAAATATGGTCAAATGTTATTAAATAATGGAATGGTCGGAGATAAAAAAATTATTGATAAAGATTTGTTATCATTATTTACTGCAAGACATAGTACAGTTGATGAAGCAAATAGAGGATATGGATGGGACAGACCTGATCGTGATGGAGCAAGCAGTGCTGGCGATTTTTTTTCTGATAAGGCTTTTGGTCATTTGGGTTATACGGGTACTTCTTTTTGGATAGATCCGGAACAAGAGTTAGTAGTTGTATTACTTACAAATAGAGTATATCCGACACGAAAAAATCCTGGTATTAAGCAAGTTCGTAGAAAATTTCATAATACCTTAATAAAATCAATACTTCAATTAAATTAGATTTATTACTACAATAGTAATCACTTGATTTTTGATTGATTATTATTAAATCTAAGTAAATTTTTTATGTATTTATCTTCAAAAGAAATAATACGAACTGCTGGTTTAATGACAGGCACTTCAATGGATGGTCTGGATATTATTATTGCAGATATCCGTTTGAATAATGATGTGCATTATCAAATAATTGATGATATATCTATTCCATATCCTAATGATTTGAAAGACAAGATTAGACAAGCAGTTTATAATCCAGAATTAGATTACAATAAATTGGATGATTATCTTGGGCAATGGTATGCAGATACATTATATAATCACTTACAAAAAAAAGAAATAAATAATTTAGATCTAATTGGTTCTCATGGTCAGACAATTCATCATATTAGCGGAAAATCCTCTGTGCAGATTGGCTCTCCTCAATACTTAGCGGAAAAATTAAACGTTCCAGTAATTTCAGATTTTAGATCAGCAGATATTGATGCAGGTGGTACTGGTGCTCCATTAATGCCAAAAATAGATGAATGGTTATTCCGAAATAAAGAAACTTCAGTAATTACATTGAATCTTGGTGGAATAGCCAATGTAACATTTTTACCATCAAAATCTAATGATGATATAATAGGTTTTGATACTGGACCTGGAATGTCTTTATTAGATGAAGCATATCTTAGTATGTTTAAAGATGGATTTGATGATAATGGAAATGAGGCTCTTAAAGGTAATGTTGATAGAGAATTGGTGTCTACATGGTTGAATCAATCATATTTTATCCAGGGCCCACCAAAATCAACAGGAAGAGATCAGTTTGGCTTGAACTGGCTAAATACATACATAAAAAATATTGATAAACATAATTTTGAAGATCAATTGGCGACATTATCTTTTTTTACTGCAAAGTCTGTATTTTTAGGATGTAAGGGATTCATTAATGATTACAATGTGAGTAGATTAATTGTAAGTGGTGGAGGTGCGCATCATATGTGCATAATAAAATTCTTGAATAATCTTTTTAAACCAATACAAGTTATACAATCAAGTAAATTAAATATATCTGTTGATAGCAAAGAAGCTCTAGGGTTTGCTATTTTTGCTGTGGCCCATATCAAAGAAATTCCTGGAAATATACCTTCAGTAACTGGAGCTGATAAACCCGTTATATTAGGAAAGATGACCTCATGATTCCTTTACAAGATCCAATGGCAATTTTAGTGTATTTGATCGCTATAATCGGTTTAATATACTATCTTAATTCCAAATCAGAATTTTCAGGATTATTTAAGTATCTACCAACGGTTATTTGGATATACTTCCTTCCAATGTTTTCTACAACATTAGGCATCCTTCCAGAATCATCAGTATTATATGATTGGATAAAAACTTATTTACTTCCACCTGCATTAATCTTACTTCTTCTATCATCAAATTTTCCTGCTTTAAAAAAACTTGGTTCCAAAGCTATTTTAATAATGTTCATTGCTACAATTAGTGTAGTTATTGGTGGGATAGTATCATTTACAATATTTGCAAGTTGGCTTCCTTATAATTCTTGGAAAGGTTTAGGTGCACTTTCAGGAAGTTGGATTGGTGGTAGTGCAAATATGGTTGCGGTAGGATCATCAATTGGAACACCAGATGATTTATTTGGAATAATGATAATTGTGGACACAATAGTTGGATATGGTTGGATGGGAATAGTGATATTCTTTTCTGCTTATCAGGAACGGATTGATCGCTGGAATGGAGTTGAAACTTCTTTAATTGAAAATATCAACATCCAAATGAGTGACATTGACTCTAAAAGAAGGCCAATAAGATTTATTGATTTGATTACTATTTTATCAATTGGGATGATAGGTGGATATTATTCATTAAAAATTGGCGAATGGATACCAGATTTAGGAAGAATTGTTACAAGCTTTGGTTGGACAATTATAATAGTGAGCATTTTAGGTATTATTTTATCTCTTACACCATTATCTGATCTGGAGAATGTTGGAGCTTCACATATTGGTAATTTTTTCCTGTATTTATTATTAGCTACTATTGGTGCAAAGGCAAATCTTACTTCTATTATATATGCTCCTGTATTTCTACTCGTAGGTATATGTTGGATTGCTGTACATGCAGTAATACTATTTATGGGAGGGAGATTATTAAAGGTACCAATGTTTTTAATTGCTACAAGTAGTCAAGCTAATATAGGAGGAGTTGTAAGTGCTCCTATAATTGCAACAGTATACCAAAAATCCCTTGCACCAGTAGGGTTGCTTATGGGTGTCTTAGGAAATATTATAGGAATTTATTTTGGATTATTAACTGCATGGGCATTATCCTGGATATCCAATTATTATTAAGAAACCTACGTATTTATTTTACTGATTTTCCTGTAGAAAAAAGTTCCACTCAAAGTTAATGCAAAACCAATTATTGATGGTATGAAAGCCGTAATTAAAGTAATTATAAAAAAGGAACTATATAGTAAAAGAACTATAATCATACTCCATGGATAAAATAGTGCTTTGTATGGTCGGTTTTTATCTGCCCATTTTTTCCTCAGTATATATATAGAGGAAAAAGTTAGAATATTAAATATTGTACTTGTTGCAGAGAAAAAATCAATAATCATTTCATACGTATTTGTTCCTGAAATACCTGATTGTTTATAAGTGGCTAAAACTGAAAAAATTAGTAATACAGTTGCCCATATTCCTTGACCAATAAGAGCATTATTTGGAGTATTATATTTTGGATGAAGACTTTTGAACTGTTGAAAAAATAAACCATCGCGTGCCATTGCATGCCAAGTACGACTTTTGGTTAAAATTTGAGTGCTGATATTACCGAATGCATTAATTGCAATTGCAAGTGATATAAGGACACCTCCGGACGTTCCTAAAACAACTTTCATTGCTGCTGTTGCAACCCATTTATTTTCTTTAATTGTTTCAACATCTAATTGATATAAATAGCCGAGATTAGCACCTATGTAAAGCAGCATTACTCCAGCAATACCTATAAATAAAGATAGGGGAAGAGTGTGTTGTGGTTCTTTTACTTCTTCCGCAATATAGGTTGCACCTTCCCATCCGCTAAATGCAAAAAATGCGTATCGTAAAGCTGCGCCGATAGATAGTATTGTATGCCACCCAAATGTTTCAGGCCAAAAGGGATCACTGAAATTCTCTATATTGCCAGTATTAAATCCTGTAAGAGTTGCCCCAATAATACCTCCAAGCGCAGTTATCTTAAGAATACTGAAAAAAACCTGAACTTTTCCACTAAGACTTACACCAAACAAGTTAATAAGTGTTAAAATCCATATCGTGATCAATGATAGAAAAAATATGGTAATCAAATCAAATTGCTGACCATATATGATTAGCCATATTGAACTAATATATTCCGAGAACACCAATGCTACTGCTACAATGGATGCAGTCTCTGAAACAAAGAACATTGCCCAACCTCTTATAAAAGCAATATATGGTCCATAAGCGGCTTTTAAAAATACGTAGGGTCCTCCAGATTTTGGCATCATTGCTGATAATTCTGCATATATAACGGCACCAAAGATTGTAATTAATCCTCCGATTATCCAAACAACCCCAAATAAAGACGTACATCCAACGAGAACCATAATTGATGCAGGTACACGAAATATTCCTGACCCAATTATTCTACTAATTACTATTGCAATAGATTCTTTTAAACCTAGTTCTCGTTTGTACTTAGTCATAATTGAGTAAATATATAATCAATATAATGGAAAGAGTAAAGTGAAGGCAGATAGTCTTTTCCGCAAAAAGTCATTGAACAGCTGATTCAAGAAGTTTTATAGATATAGTATTTCCAGCTTGTAATTCTACAGGCAATGATATAGGTAGAGTTGCTTGGTATGCACCATAACCTCCCCGAGCACATAGAATTGCATCAATTGAAGGATCTAAAAACATTTCATGAATATCATTAGCTCGTAGTTCAGGACTCCCTGCAAAAGGACCATCTTTTGTATAGATATTTTTTCCATATACAAGTTTAAGGTTTCGGCTCGTTAAAATTTCTGATGTTTACTTTAAAATATTTTCATCAATCCAATAGGATGGACTGATTATTCCTATAGTAGATTGAGACTTTAATCTTTTTGGCTTTATCATAGTTTTATTTTTGTTAGTGCATAAACTATTTCATCCTGAAGCTTACGGTAGGGTGTAGATGAATTGACGAATCCATTCATCAAAATAGAAAAAGCAAGTGGATTTTTAGTATTGGAAATAATATAACCTGATAAACAACTTGCCCCAGCAAGAGAACCAGTTTTTGCCAAAATAGTAGTTGTTGTATCAATATTTTCTAATCTTTCTTCCAACGTTCCATCAACTCCACCAATAGGAAATGTTTCTAAAAATTGATTACGTATATTTTTATTATTATATGCCCATGAAAGAACAGATATAAAATGATTTGGACTGCTGTAGTTATATCTTGACATTCCTGAGCCATCACTTAAGCTAAATGTGTTTGTATCAACACCTACTGTATCATGTAAAAATGTTTTAATAGCAAGAAGACCATTATTCCAAGTGCCAATGGTATCATAAACAGTTGATCCAATATATTTTACTATTAATTCAGCTGTAAGATTTTCACTTCTTTTCATTAAGCCATTAAGCGAATGAACAATAGGTTTGGATTCATGTTCTGTAATTTTCATTGCATCATTTGGAACAGAGCCTTTAATAATATGTTTAATATTTAGACCTTTACTCACAAGCATTTCCGCAAAAATAGTTCCTGCGAATAAACTAGGGTCATGTATATTACGTTGTAAAGTATCTACGGATGAAGTATCCATTATATTTCCAGAAATGATGAAATTATTTTTCTGATTTTCCCAATCACGTTTAATCTTCAATTTTTGAAAATTTGCAGTATCATTTACTGTAATTGATTCATTTTGAATACTTATAAAATTTGTTATTGGATGGGTATTAATTATGATTGGTTTCCCTAGTTTTCCAGGTGAAACATAAAAATCAATACAATTTTCATTTAATGTCATTGCGCTGATTTGTCCAGCATGCCACCAGGAACCTTCATCCCACATCCATCCAGGGCCATAAAAGATGTTATCAAAGATAGAATTATCTACAACGAGATTGTTAATCTTTTTTGCTAAATCTACTGATCGCATACGTAAACGATTATTTAAAAACCAATAATCTCTTCCTAAGTGGAGTTTAATTGTATCACTTATTGTTTGAGAAATCGTATCCAATTGTTCAATGGTAAGATGAGGATCTCCGCCACCTACTAAATAAATTGAGTTAGTATCTTGATATACTGAAGTAGAAAAAGTTGTATTTGTATCAAGTAATGCTAATGAAGCAATACAAGTAAATAATTTAGTATTGCTTCCAGGATTAAATAATGAATTAGGATTCCATTCATATATAGTTTCATTAGATTTTAAATCTATTACCTTAATACCAATATTTGTCTGCAAACCAGAGGATTGGATAATAGAAGTAATTGGATCAAGTGCCTTTTTGTGTCCTGTAGCGTTATATAGAGCCATAGGTTTACTACATTGCAAAAGGAAAATCATAAGGATAAATAAAGCATTAAGTTTGAATAGATATTTTTTGTTCATCAGAAAAATATTAAAAGATTTTAATTTTTTTTCATTTATCAGCTAAAGAATAATGTATAAAATTAATTTATCATTGAAATCAGTAGTAAAAATATTGTTATTCCTCCAGCAGCAAAATAATTGTATGAAACTCTTTTTTCTTGCAGAGTTTTTAAAAGTGTATCACTCCCCCAAAGTTTGTTCAAACGAGTCTCTTTGATGATAAGGAAATCAGGGTATAGTTTATTTATTTTTTTTAAAATACTTATACCAGTTTTAACACTATTATATTTATTTCTATCAATAATTCTGATCTCAATTCCATGGCATAGTTGATTTTCATATTTTGGTTTGTCTGCTACTCCAGGTATTGATATAGGCGCAAATGATTTTGGCACAAATACCACTCCTGATAATTTTAATTTATTTAGTTCTTTAGATAAATTTTTACTATCTATCCATGGAGCCCCAAACCATTTAAATGGATGATCTGTTCCTCTTCCTTCACTAATATTTGTTCCTTCCAATAAGCACATGCCAGGATAGATCAATGCTGTTTCCAAATTAGGAATATTTGGAGAAGGCTTTACCCATGGCAAGGTTGTTTCATCATACCATAACGACACATTCCATCCCTCCATAGGGATAACGGTCAATTTTGGAGCTAGACGAATCCATTTTTCCTGAATAATTTTTTCAGCGAGTTCACCAATTGTCAATCCATATCGTATAGGTATGGGATATTTTCCAATAAATGATTGGTATTTAAGATCTAATATTGGTCCTTCAACAATGTCACTTCGAATTGGATTTGGACGATCTAAAACAATTATTGGTATATTTAGTTCAGCAGCCGCTTCCATAACCAATCCCAATGTTGAAATATATGTATAGAAGCGAGCTCCAATATCTTGTATATCATAAATAATCATATCAATTCCATCCAACATTTCCTTAGTTGGCTTTCGTGTCGAACCATATAAGCTATATACTTTTGGTAGATCCTCAATTTGATTAGCGTATGTGATTTCTTTATCTGCCTCTCCGAATAAACCATGTTCTGGAGAAAAAACAACTTTTAATTTTATTTCATCCATTGACATTAGCCTTTTATAATTTGGATTTCCATTTTGATCAATTCCTGTTTGATTTGTTACAAGAGCAATCATTTTACCAGTAATTAAATCAATTTTACTATCCAATAGAATATCTAAACCAGTACGTACTGGTATTTTATCAACTGGGGGTGATGAAATAGTATTATAATATTTTGATTGAATTTGATGGGTAGACTGATGAGTTTGTGCGAATAAGATATTTACAAGTAGAAATAATATTTTATAACAATTGTTCATTTATTTTAATAATGTAACTTTTTGTGTTTCCATAGTTTGCCCTATTGTAATACTTAATATATACATACCTGTTGGTAATTCTTTATTTTCTATATCAAGTCCATTCCATACCCAGCTATAATTCTGATTTCCATTTAATAAAAGATATGCAGTTTTTACAGGTCGACCTAATAAGTCAAAGATTACTATTTTCGCATTATCATTTTTATAATTTGATGAAAAATCCAGTGTTATGGATGAATTAGAAGGATTAGGATAAAGTGCATGTATTTTTACTTCATCTGGCAGAGATATTTCATTTTCATCATTTGCATCAAGTTCTGCTTCATAGAAATTGAGAATTCTATTTAATAATTCACTACGTTTTGTTTGTGGATAAATTGTTTCAAATCCAACGGAAAAGAATACAAGCCCTCCATCATAATTACTATTACCAAATTTCCCCAAATAGCTTATACCCATTCCACCCCGTGAGCTATAATCCACATTATCATATTTAATACATATTTCTGCACCATTAGTTGGTTTAATACCATCTGGCCAGTCTACATCATAAGTTCCATGGTTTCCATCATCAAAAGTAATATTGGAAATTCCATCAAAAATAGAGTTGTCAATTCCAAATCCATTATATGTTCCTTGATATTCTCCTGCAGCATCGGATATATAATTTGCTTTTAGATAATTTTGAAAAAATTCTATATCTTGTTCGCTTCCTTCGCTTGCTAGATCATACCCTATTTCTGAACCGGATAAAAATAGGAACCCCCCATTTTCCAGATAAGTTTGAACTAATTCTTGTTCAATAATAGAAAAAGAACTCGTTGTAGTTGCCTCTTCTCCAAGGATCCAGTCGATTATTGAATAATTATTCAAATCTACATCTCCTTCAATTAGAGCTTCATTGGTGGCACTATCAAAAGAGTAATTTTGATCATGGAATGCAGTCCCATGTTGCATAATAAAATCAAATGTATTATTGGTACCATTTATTCTGTCAAATCCATTAATAATTAGACTTTTAACATTTTCATTTGAAGGTATAATGCCAAGAAATTCAGTTTGGGGACTATAGCCAAAATCATTTTTTGCTGTAACGGAAAGGAAATAGGACTCACCAATTGACAAATTATTAATGATAATAGGTCGTTGAGTATATATATCTAGGGTATCAATAGCATTATTATCTAAATATCCCCTTAGTACAATATATGAATCTGCAACTTGTGCTCCCTGAAAATCAATCATTACACTTCCATTACCGATATTTTTAATTGATAATCTATTAGGAGTAGTAGGAGGAGAATTTGCACCAAATTTTGCAGATAAAAGATCCCATAGTTCCAGATTATTTCCATCATATCCCATTGCCCAAATACCTACACCTAATAAATCATTTTCTATAGTAAAATCATATTTTAGAGATAAAGATAGACTATCATCATACCATCCCTGTATCCAATTTGGATTTTGATAACGGTACCAAGGGGTTTGTGAGGATTCATGCCATAGTTTTCCATATGATAAAGCATTTCCTTCCATTTCAGCATATAATTTTGCTGATCCATTATCTGTGGTCGATGCGCCACTAGAACCGGATGAAGCTGGCCATTCAAAACCAAAATAAGGGCATCCAATAATCAATTTATCTGACTGATTATTTGTTTTATTCAAATAGTCATTTATAGTCCAAGAAACAGTATATCCATTTCCAGAAAGCGGTGCATTTGGACCAGTAGTTGAGCTTCCGCTATAATAGTAATCATAACCCATAATAAATAATCCATCGCTTATAGTTGCAAGGGCGCTGTAATCCCATCCGTTATTCCAGTCAACAGCTGGTGTCGCTAATGTAATTTTAGAACCTGGTATCTCAGCATGGAACGTATTTGTAAGATCAGTAATAAATTGTACCATATTTTGTTTTTGTGAAGGAGGGAATGATTCAAAATCAATATTTACTCCATCAGCATTTCCTGCTTGGACTTGTGTTAAAAGATTATCAATTAGATTTTGTCTATAGGATGGATTACTTAATAACGTTATTAATTCTCCATTATTAAAAAGAGTTACACAAAGAACCACGTCAACACCATATGAGTGTGCCAAATTTATCAGACCTACTACCGGCCAACCATGAAGATCGCTAAGACCTCCTGTTGCTGTTGCTTCAGCGCTGAAATAGGAGATTGTCGAAATTAAGTTGTAGTTATAATTTTGCCATGCAGTACCCATCCAATATGGGTGATAGCCAAATACTTCTCTGCCAGGAGTAGTTGATCGGGTTTGTTTAGCTATAATTAGCTCACTTGCATCCTGATTAGGTGATTCAATATAGTTATTCTTATAATACTCAAGCTGAATTTCATGAATACTTGGATGTTCTTGTGCAAAAACAGAACACAATATATTCATCATGAAAAAGTATAACGGTTTTGTATTTCTTAAATATTGCAATTCTGAAATATTTCTTCGATAGTTTCTCTTGATCTAATAAGATGATATTCATCTGCATTTACCAATATTTCTGCAGAACGTGGTCTAGTATTATACTGATTTGACATGGCATATCCATAAGCACCTGCATCCATAATTGCAATTAAGTCTCCTTCAACAACTCTTGGGAAAGATATATTAACTGCTAACCTATCAGTATTTTCACAAATACGCCCAGTAATATCTACAGGTAAATTTTCTGTTTCATGCTTTGTGCCCAGTTTATAGATACGATGTTCAGCACCATACAATGCAGGACGCATAAGCGTTTCCATTCCGGCGTCTAAACCAATAAAATTTTTATAGCTTTCTTTAATGCCAGTTACTTTTGCTAATAAGATACAAGTATTTCCTATAATTGATCTACCTGGTTCTATACATAATATGGGCCAATCAGATTGATCTTTTCCATAAAAGTCTTCAAAAACTCGAGATATTTTACAAAAAACATTGTTGAGATTAAGAGCCTCCTCATCATCACTATATGGAATACCAAATCCGCTCCCAATTGATATCTTTGATAGATTTTGTTCAATTCTATTTTCAATTCTACGTGCAGTATTAAGGATGAGATGTGTATTATTTACGAAGTGATCTTCATCAAGTATTGCTGAACCTGAATGACATTGTAATCCAAATAATTTCACCCCATCCTTTTTAGCAGATTCATAAATATGGATAATTTTCTCTTTTGGAATACCAAATTTTGCTTCTTTTCCGCCAGTAATAATTTGACTAAATCGACCCTTTCCAATACCTGGGTTTAACCGAAAGCTTATATAATTAGGAACTCCTATCTTTTTTAATCTTTGAAAAGATGTTGAATCATCTAGATTAATTTCACAACCGCTATCATAAGCAGATTGTAAATCTTTTTTCGATTCATAATTTCCATTGTATACACAACTTTCCATAGGAATCCCAGCTTTGTTTGCAGCAAATAATTCACCTGGGCTTGAGCAGTCCGCGCCCATAGACGGAATATAATCATGCATAAATGAAAGAAGATTTGGATTACTATTTGATTTTACAGCATAGTATATCTGGTATTGATCAAAGTAGGATTGCAATGCAGAATTAATTTCTTGAAGATTTTCTTTAATCTGATAGCCATAATAAATATATAGTGGCGTACCAAACTTGTTAGAATATTTTTTCAATAAAATATTATCTTGAACTTCTTTAAGTAATGGATGTTTTGCCATGATTAATTATTTTTGAATTTATACATACTATAAAAAATAGTTTTCTAATATTTATGTAAAAAATTGCTTGATCCTTTATTAATAAAAACGAAATTCCAACTCTAAATTTTATCGATAATGATAAATCATTCAAAAAATGGTAGCTATATAAATGAATTTTGGGATAAACATATTACCCCAACATTAATAGAATATATTCGAATACCAAATAAATCACCAGATTTTGACCCCGATTGGTTGAAAAATGGACATATGACCAAAGCATTGAAGTTAGCTGGCGATTGGGCAGAAAAATATAAGCCCGATGGAAGCACTGTTCATATTTTTCAAGAACAAGATAGGACGCCATTAATAATGATAGATTGCCCCGGGAACATACAGGGAAATATTCTAATGTACGGACATTTAGATAAACAACCTGAAATGCAAGGATGGAGAGATGGCCTTGGTCCTTGGAATCCTGTTTTAAAAGGAGATAAACTATATGGACGCGGTGGCGCAGACGATGGATATGCAATGTTTGCATCCACTGCAGCTGTCCGTTCATTGAAAGATCAAAATTTAGACCATCCCAGAATTGTTATCTTAATTGAATTTTCTGAAGAAAGTGGTTCGCCAGATTTACCATTTTATATGGATCATTGCGCACCACTAATTGGTAAACCTGATCTAGTTATTTGCCTAGATTCTGGAGCGCGGAATTATGAACAATTTTGGTCTACAACTTCTTTACGAGGTCTTATTGGATGCACACTTCGTGTTGATGTATTAACTGAAGGTGTACACTCAGGATCAGCAAGCGGTATAGTTCCATCTTCATTTCGTGTATTACGACAACTTCTTTCACGAATAGAAGATGAAAGTTCAGGAACAATTTTACTTGAAGATCTTAATGTTAATATTCCAGAAAGAAGAATAAAAGACACCAAGAGCATGGTAGATGCATTAGATGGGGAATTAGACCAATTTCCATGGCATGGATCGATGAATTCCACTACAATTGATCCAGTTGAAGAGGCGCTTAGACAAACATGGAAACCAGCACTTTCTATTGTTGGGTTGGATGGAATTCCTGCTATAAAAGATGGAGGAAACGTATTACGTCCTTATTCTGAAGTAAAGTTATCAATGCGAATTCCCCCAACACTGGATAAAGAAATTGCTGTAAGAGTAATGAAAAAGGCATTAACAGAAAATCCTCCATATGATGCCAGCATTACTGTTGAATTTGATGAGCCAGCTACAGGTTGGAATGCTCCAGAAATAGAGCCTTGGTTGGATAGCGCAATTCAGGAAGCTTCTCATTCTTATTTTAATAAACCTGCTTTATCTATGGGTGAGGGTGGAACGATACCATTTATGGCTATGTTGGGAAAAAAATTTCCTAAGGCTCAATTTGTAATAACTGGTATTCTTGGACCACAGTCTAATGCCCATGGCCCTAATGAATTCATTCATATTCCTTATGCAAAAAATCTAACTGCTTCAATTGCATCTATCATTCAACAATTCCCTGTATAGAAATATTGCATGAATTATGGATATCAAAGGACAGTGCAATTATCATTCGAAGATGCAGATAATCGTATTCGAGAGACATTAGAAGAAAATGGATTTGGAGTATTAACTGAAATAGATGTAAAAAGTACTCTAAAGAAAAAACTAGATAAGGATTTTCAAAAATATACTATTCTTGGGGCATGTAATCCACCTCTAGCTTTTGAAGCTTTGAATGATGAGCAGGCAATTGGATTATTGTTACCATGTAATGTAGTTTTATGGGAGAATGAAGACCTCTCAACAACAATTGCAGCTATCGATGCAAATAAAATGATGACTATTGTTGAAAATAGTCATCTTTATAATCTTGCAAATAAAGTAAATACGCTTTTACAAAAAGCAGTGGATAATGTGTAAAACAGAGGTTATATATTTATGTCATATAGAATAGGGCTTGATCTGGGCGGAACGAAGGTATTAGGAGTAGTAACAGATAGTAGCTTTAATGTCATATATCGCAAGAAACACCGTTTATCTAATAGAGCTGATATCTTAGCTGTAATGGATCAAATTAGTGATGTCTATAAGGAGCTAGCTGTTAATATTAAGGATAGTAAGATTATATCGGTAGGAATTGCTTTGCCAAGTCCCGTTGATAATCAACTTGGAGAAGCAAAACAACTTACAGCATTTAAGGAAAATAATTTTCCTGTAAGAGCAATGTTGAGAGAACGAACGGAAATAGAATTTAAATTAGGTAATGATGTAAATATGGCCACCCTAGCAGAATATAATTTTGGAGCTGGAAAGGGAGCGTCATCACTGTTTACACTTTATCCGGGCACAGGTTTAGGAGGAGGATATATATATAATGGAACACTAATCACTGGATATAATTCAACTGCTGCAGAAGTTGGACATATGATTATTGATATAGATGGGCCTTTATGTAAATGTGGGCGTCATGGTTGTTTGGAGGCAATTGTAAGTTATCATGGATTTAAAACACTTCTTGAAGAAAAAATTAATTCTGGTAATAGTTGTGTAATTGATCCAAGCAGATTCCGAGCTGCAGATATTTTTGATGCCTGGCATAATAACGACACTATTGTTTCTGAATTACTAAAATATCAAGCACGCGCATTAGGAATTGGAATTGCAAATGTAATTAATATAACAGGTGTTGAACGTATTATCGTAGGTGGCACTATTTACCATGAGCTAGAATCTGATTTGATGCCAATAGTGAAGGAAAATGCTGATAAATATTCAATTGGCAATGGATTGGATGGTGTCAAAATTCTTCTGAATGATCTTGGTGATGAGGCGCCAGCGCTTGGTGCTTCCATGTTGGATTAATTTTATAAAATGTTTTTAATGTATTTGTTAGCAATATACTTGACTTTTGCTAGGATAATTCTTGCCCAGGTTAATATTGGGCAAAATCGTTTCTTTATTTATGAAAAAATCCTTCACTTAGTTTACCTTACCACAGTAATTATTCATTAGATGATTAATCGACAAAAGATTGGTATTGTTTTAGGTATTATTGTATTTACCTTGATTATGATAATTCCAGAACCGGAGGGTATGAACCCAAAGGCAATGAAAGCAGCTGCGGTATCTATCCTAATGGCAATTTTTTGGGTAACGGAAGCCATATCAATTTTTGCTACTGCATTTATTCCTATAGTTCTTTTTCCAACATTGGGCATCCTAAATACTAATCATATTGCAGCAAGTTATGGACATCATATTGTATTATTAATTATTGGAGCATTCTTAGTAGCAAAAGCTATAGAGTCGAACAATCTTCATAAACGGATTGCCCTTGGAACCATACAACTGATTGGAACAAGTAGACGACAAATTATATTAAGTTTTATGATTGCATCTGCATTTTTATCAATGTGGACTTCAAATAATTCGACAACATTAATGATGTTACCTATTGGGCTAGCAATTATTCAAAGGGAATCAGTAAATGGTAACAATGCATTTGGAAGCGCATTGATGCTTTCTATAGCATATGCTGCAAGTATTGGTGGAACAGGAACTCTGATTGGCACGCCTCCAAATTTGTTATTTGTGACTACTATGAAAGAAATTTTTCCAGGTTCACCAGACATAGTTTTTACTGACTGGTTGAAAATAGGTTTCCCATTTGTGATTGTATTTCTTCCTATATCTTGGTTATTTATAATCAATTATTTTAGGATTGATGGTGGTTTGAATGATTCTCATGATATTATTCAAAATGAATACAAAGAACTTGGAACAATGAGAGTTGCTGAAAGACGAGTCCTTATCATTTGTATATTATATGCATTGGGCTTTGTGTTTCGGCGTAAAATGGAATTTGGCGCAGTAACCATTTTAGGATGGTCAGACATTCTTGGTGTTCAAGCTTACGTAAAGGATTCTACCGTAGCATTTTTTGCTGCATTATTATTATTTCTATTACCAAATGGAACAATCAATGAAAATGGGATTAAGAAAAAATTGCTTGAATGGGAAGATGCAAAAACTATTCCATGGGGTATTGCAATGTTGATTGGAGGTGGTCTGGCTATTGCTTCTGCATTTAAAGAATCAGATCTTGTAACATGGATAGGCCTAAATTTAAATTTAGAAGGAATACCAATGTTTCTAGTGGTGTTAATCGTTGTAGCAGGAATGGTTTTTTTAACAGAGATAAATTCGAATACAGCATCAACAGCTATTTTTCTTCCCGTACTTGCAGGCGTTTCTCAGGCTGGAAATTTCCATCCATATTTATTGATGATACCTGCAACTATTGCTGCTTCTTGTGCCTTTATGTTACCTTCAGGAACAGGCCCAAATGCAAGCATATTATCCAGTGGATATGTTACTATACCAGAAATGGCTAAGTGTGGTTTTTGGTTAAATCTAATTGCAATTGGTGTAATTGTAATTCTATTATATTTTATAATTATACCTCTTTTAGGTGTTAGCGCTGGCGCACCAAATTGGATGTAAATTCTTTTTTGACAATATTAAAAACTTTTATATCTTTTTGGCCCGATTCGGGAACTATTTTTGATTAAATAGAGTATTATTGAATTTAAATCAAATATTGGGAGGTAATAATTAATGATAAAAGTGCAGGATTTGTCTAAGGACTACGGTGATGTTCAAGCTGTCAAATCCATAGACTTTGAGATTGATGACGGGGAAATAGTTGGTTTTTTAGGCGAAAATGGTGCTGGGAAAACTACTACTCTAAAGATGCTTACAGGCTATTTAGTCCCAACGGCAGGTAATGTGGAAATCAATGATTTAAATATCAATGATAACGCATTAGAGATCCAAAAGCAAATAGGTTATTTACCTGAACTAAATCCTTTATATCCTGAGATGTCTGTTTATGAGTATCTTGAATTCATTGCAAGAGTTCGTAATATAATAGGAAAGAATTTTCGCGAAGCTCTATCTAGAGTTGTTGATCGTTGTGGACTGCAGGGAGTTGTTCATAAACAGGTATCATCTTGTTCCAAGGGCTATAAGCAACGTATTGGATTAGCAGGCTCTATGATCCATGATCCCAAAATTTTAATATTAGATGAGCCTGTTACGGGATTGGATCCAAACCAGATTGTAGAAATACGTGAGTTAATTAAGAGCTTAGGACGAGAAAAATTAGTCCTTATGTCAAGCCATATTCTGCAGGAAATTCAAGTAACAGTTGATAGAATAATGATTATTCATCAAGGTGAAATCGTTGCTAATGGAACCAATGAGGAATTGATGAGCAGTTTCAAAGGGAATACTATACTAAATCTAGAAGTTCGTAATGCGAATGATAATTCGTTAAAAGACTTATCTATTGCTATTCCAAATATAGATGTAGCAAATATAGAGCAGAAAAAAGATTATCACATAATACAACTGGAGTATGACCAGAAAGTGGATCCTAGAGAAGATTTATTTAATTATGCGGTTAGTTCAGGTTGGGTTATCCTAAAAATGACTCCAACAACAACTGATTTGGAAGATGTGTTTCGAAAGCTAACAATGGAAGGGAAAGCGGATGCATAATACTCGTTCTATTTTTCAGCGGGAAATCCGCGGATTTTTTAATAGTCCAATGGCTTATATATTTTTGGTGATATTTTCCGTTTTCAATGGGTATTTTTTTACAAGCACCTTCTTTCTTTATAATCAATCGGATCTTCGATCATTGTTTAGTATCGTTCCAATGGTATATCTCATATTTGTTCCTGCTATTTCTATGGGGCTTATTGCAAGAGAAAATAATATTGGGACAATGGAAACGATCGCGACCTTACCTATAAAAACACATGAGTTTGTCCTTGGAAAATATTTTGCAGCTGTTGTATTGATACTTTTAGGCCTATTGGCAACAATTATACATTTTATTACGTTGGTAAAGTTTGGTACAAAAATTGATTATGGTGCTTTATTTACAGGATATATTGGGTTGGCGTTAGTTGGTTCTATGTATGCTTCAATAGGAATATTTGCAAGTAGCATTACAGATAATCAAGTGGTGGCATTTATTATTGGTATATTTATTGTTCTTGTTTTTTTTCTTATGGGATTTTTCCTTCCATTGGTGCCAGCAAATCTGGCAGGTATAGTTCAATATATTAGCGTGGATTATCATTATTCAAATATTTCTCGTGGTGTAATTGATTCTAGAAATATTGTTTATTTTCTTTCAGTTATTGGATTTTTCTTGATTATGACTGTTCAGTCATTAGAGTCAAGGAGGTGGAGCTAGTGATGAATTTTGATTATAGAAAATCAATGGTACTTCCTGCGGCAATTCTTTTAGTTGCGCTTTTATTATTGAATTTAATTGCTCGTAATTGGTATACACGTTATGATCTTACAGATACAAAAATATATTCCTTATCTTCTTCTACCAAGCAAGTCATTAAGAAAATAGATGATTTATTAAATATAAAGGTGTATTTCTCAGAAAACCTTCCTGGTGAATATGGGAATAATAGGCGCTACCTTCAGGATATTCTGGAAGAATATGCTGCGATATCAAAAGGGAATATACGTTTTGAATTTTTTGTTCCTGGTTCAAATGATGAATTAGAAAAAGAAGCCCAGAAGTCTGGAGTTCAGCCAGTTCAACTACAGGTTATAGAAAAAGATGAAGCTGTAGTTAAAAAAGTATTTATGGGTGTCGCAATCTATTTTGAAGATAAACGTGAAGTTATACCTGTAGTTTTATCCACGACTGGTTTGGAATATGAAATCACTACTCGTATAAAAAAACTTGTTGAAAAAAATAAAAAGTTTGTAGGAATAGTTGATCCCGATAATGATGATGTCCATACGAATACTTTTTCTCAGATCTTACGACAACGATACGAAGTAAGTCCTATAGATTTGTCCAATGAGATTCCGAACAATATTAATGTATTAATCCTTACTGGCGTCAAAGATTCTCTGGCTGTTAATAAATATGATCATTTGAAAAATTTTATGGGTAATGGTGGAAACATGTTTGTAGCCTTAAATCCTGTATCTGTTGATTTACAAACTCAAAGAGCCGAGGTTTTTAAATCCGATATCTTTGATCTATTAAAACCTTATGGATTTACTTTAACTGAAAACCTTGTTTTGGATAAGAATTGCGGAAGAGTCAATGTTATGCAAGATATGGGATTTATGCGCATGAATGTTCCTATGGAATATCCCTTTTTACCAATTATTCGCACCTTTAATAAAGAAGAAGCTTTAGTAAATGGATTAGAACAAGTCCATGTGTTTTTCTCAACGGAAATTCAATTTGATTCTGTTGGGACCAATGTTAATATGGTTCCATTATTTTCTTCATCTAATAAATCCGGAGTGATGACTGGTTTCTACAATTTAAGCCCTGATCCAAAACAAAACCCTCAACTAAGAAACTTAAACCAGCCTGGAAAAGTGGTAGCTGCTAGATCTGACCTAACTAATAATGAGACTGGTCTTGTAAGCCAGCTTATTTTAGTAGCAGATAATAGATTTTTGACGGATGATGGTGGTGGTGGTGTACCTGAGAATCATATATTTATGATGAATGCAATAGATTATTTAATGGGGGACAAAGATTTGATGGCACTACGTTCTAGAGAAATAACCGATCGATCATTAAATGAGGAATTAGTTACAGATGATGCCAAATCTACATGGAAATGGATAAATGGTTTATTGCCTTCTTTATTGATTGTAGGATTTGGTTTTTGGCGTTTACAAATGCATAAGAGAACTATGAAATTGATTGAAGAAATGTATGACTAAGAGCATGAAAATCCTTTTAGGCGTTCTAGCATTAATTATTGTATTATTCTTTGTTAGTCAATCTAGGCAAAATAGGCATCTCGCTCAATCTACTGATGTATTCTCTATTGCAATGGATGAAGTCAATAGATTTGATATTCAACAAGACACATTATTTATTTCAATCCAAAGAAGAGATACTTCCTGGCAGATTATGGGAAATGACTCTTTGCTAATACAAAGGAATAGAATAGATGATCTTGAAAATAAAATATTAAGCGTAAAGCGTGAATCTATGGTCTCAAATAACTCCAAAAAGTGGAAGACATTTAATGTGGATGATAGCATAGGTTTAAAGCTTACTTTCTATGGATACAATGATGAAAAATTGGGAGAAGCTATTTTCGGAAGATCTAATTCAGACTGGCAAAGAAGCTATGTTAGAATGGTTGATGAAAGTGAAGTATATATGACTAACGAAAATGTGTTAAATAGATTACAAACACGTCCTGCTTTCTGGGGTTCAAAACCCGCACCCCCATCTGTGTTGGCAGAACCTGATTCATTATAAATTTTTTCAATCATAATGAAATTTTTCATCAAAATAGTATTTTTTTTATTTGTTACATTACATGCACAGCAAGAACAGGAAAAAATTAATATGAGTAAAAAAGTATTGAAATCTAATACCGAATGGGAGGCATGTCTAACTCCTGAAGAGTATAAAATTTTACGAGAAAAAGGTACAGAAATGGCCTTTACAGGTAAATACTATAAGCATAAAGAAGATGGTGCTTATACTTGCGCAGGATGTGATTATGAATTGTTTAGTTCGGAAACTAAATTTGATTCTGGGACCGGGTGGCCAAGCTTTTTTCAAGCATTAGATAAAGATAGGATTATTGAGAAAAAAGACAATACACTGGGAATGGTCCGAATAGAAATTCTATGTGCAAGATGTGAGTCTCATTTAGGGCATGTGTTTGCTGATGGTCCGAACCCTACCGGATTACGTTATTGCGTAAATTCAGTTTCCTTAGATTTTAAAGGATCAGAATAATTATTTTTTGAAGAGAATATATTGATTCTCTTCTAGATATAGTTTTTATTCCTTTCGCATACTATATTTATATATCCTCAAAGGGGAGGATATATTATTTATGTTTGTAAAACCTCGGATTATAATAGTTCTACTATTCTTTATTTGTATTACATATAGCCAAAATTATCGTAATGTTGATGAAATAAAAGATGATTGGCTAGAACACACAAAATTCCAAAAACAAGAATTATTATCTTTTTGTGATTTTCTCATTAATGAAGGGCATTATGAAAGAGCGTTACTAAGTTTATTTCAATATCTGTACAAATTTCCTAGTGATAGTCTTGAAGTGCCAGTATTGTATCATATTGCAAGAAGTTATGATTTATCTGAGAATCCTATTTTAGCAAATAGATATTATGATGAAGTTATTAATCTAACGGATGAAAATGATCGCGTCTATAAGGCAGCCTATTATCGTAAGCTGTTAATTAAATATTATCAAGATGACTATGATGTAATTCTTGATGAAACAGAAAATGAAACTGACCCATATCTTATTATATTAAGAGGATATATCTTTCTTAATGATTTGCAATGGGTTGCAGCTAGACAATCATTTCTATCTGCAGATGAAAGATTCAGACACCGACATTATAGTTCTTTAATAGCTCCAATTATGCAAACTATAGATAACGCTGCAGAAGTACCCATGAAAAACAAATGGCAGACATTAGCTGCTTCTATATTCCCTGGAGGTGGACGCGCATATCTTCAAGAATGGGAAAATGCTGGAGGAGCTTTAGCATCATTTTTTCTAGTAGCTTCATTAGCTTCCTCTAGCACTGATTTAAATCAGTCAGGTGATTTATCCCTTACCGATAATCGCAATGCACTGATTCCCCTTGGGGCAGGATATCAACTTGACTCAAACAAATTTCCAAATAATCCTTCAACATATGGGCTTCCAAAAAATGTTATATTAAGTTCAAAAAATAAATATTTGATTTATACGCCTATTGCGCTTTCTTTAAGTATTTATATCGGGACTATATTAAAAACATATCAAGATGTTGATAATGCAAATCAGCTATTATTTCGCAATCATATCCAAACAGCTATTGAAAAGACCCCTATAGATTCTTTTATGGATTTTATGGAGCCTAATCTAGTTGAAAATTAATTATTTCATTTTGTTAATGATTATGTGTTGACACCTTATAGAATAAAAGCTAATTTGCGCGGCTTTGCTCAGTTAGTTTTTAATGCAAAGCAAATGTTTTTTGATAATTTGGTATGCGTGATCCAATAAATACTTTGAGAGTCAGATAAGACGATAATATATCAAACAATACAATGGAGAGTTTGATCCTGGCTCAGGACGAACGCTGGCGGCGTGCTTTAAACATGCAAGTCAAGGAGAACATATTCTTCGGAATATAAGTAAACTGGCGAACGGGTGAGTAACACGTAGGTAATCTGCCCTAGAGATTGGAATAACCCCGGGAAACCGGAGCTAATGCCGAATAATGCAGCGGATCCTTCGGGATATGTTGTTAAAGCGGGCACTTGTGCTCGCACTTTAGGATGAGCCTGCGTCCGATTAGCTTGTTGGTGGGGTAATGGCCTACCAAGGCAACGATCGGTAGCTGGTCTGAGAGGATGATCAGCCACACTGGGATTGAGATACGGCCCAGACTTCTACGGGAGGCAGCAGTTAGGAATTTTGCGCAATGGGCGAAAGCCTGACGCAGCAACGCCGCGTGATCGATGAAGCTTTTCGGAGTGTAAAGATCTGTCGTGAGGGAAGAATAACTTGAATGCAAATAGTTTTCAAGTCTGACGGTACCTCACAAGAAAGCACCGGCTAACTTCGTGCCAGCAGCCGCGGTAATACGAGGGGTGCTAGCGTTGTCCGGAATCATTGGGCGTAAAGGGTCCGTAGGTGTCTTTGAAAGTCTTTTGTTACATCCATCGGCTTAACCGGTGGCCTGCAATCGAAACTTCAAGGATAGAGTTCGAGAGAGGAAAGTGGAATTCCTGGTGT
>Ga0257111_1000019_pt1 | contig 61954 bp, 48 predicted proteins | sample LP_taG_6_FD_191567 | JGI IMG/M metagenome (GOLD analysis project Ga0257111, IMG submission 191567) | Marine microbial communities from Northeast Subartic Pacific Ocean, Canada - LP_J_2015_P26_500m | ecosystem: Environmental > Aquatic > Marine > Oceanic | place: Canada: Northeast Subartic Pacific...
AGGTAAAAAAGCCAAAAAAGGTTTGCTTGGAAGACTATTCAGTAGATCTTCTAAAAAATCTTCTAAAGCTTCTGGATCTTCTGCCGCAGGATCAGCTAGACCAAGTGGATCACAATCAAATGCTGGGGATTCTAAAGAATCCGGAGATAAAAGTGATCCTGGTGAAACAGATTCAAGGGATAAGCCATAATTTGATTTAATATTTTTATAATTGCTTATCAAAAAAACAGGGTAAATACTTTTTACCCTGTTTTTTTTTATTTTATATTTCTTTATTAATACATTCTACTGTTTAAATAACATGTGGGGAAAAATTAAAAATATATCAATATATATACTTATTTGTTCAACAGTGCATGCTTCTGAGGTGACAAATCAAGTTAGTGCATCATATTATAACTATGGTGGTAACTATAATTATGCATATTATGATGTATCGTGGTTTTATTCAATTATTGGAAATATAAACAAAGGGTCAATTAACCTTCCTGATACTGAATTCTCTATTTACTTAAGCAATAGCAAGTCAGTCTATGATGGGTATTTATATACTAATGATGCAAACTTGATTTTAAAAACAGATCTTAATGCAAATCAAAGATTTTCGCCATTTTTAATCTTTCAGTGGACATTTGATTCCACAACAGCTTTGGATTATCGGATTAACCCTGGGGTAGGTGGAAAAATGCGTTTAGGGAAAGGTTTCTCCATTAGCTATGCTGGATTATGGGAAATTGAAAAATATACTGGATATAAAGAAAATTCATTTTTCAGACATTCATTTAGGCCAAAACAAAAACTATATCCTATAGAGGGCGTTGAGATAGAAGAACAATTTTTCTACAAACCTACATATAAATTTGATTCATATTTAATTGAAAATATTCTTTCAATATATGTAGATACAGTTATACCTGGCGTTTCATTAAGTATACAATATAATTACAACCAAAATAGTAATCCTCCTGCTGGATATAATAAGGAAGACACCTATATTTCCTTAGGTTTCTCTTTACAATTATAAATATTAAATAACTTAATTAATAATTAGCAAAGCTAAAAAATGCTGATCTTGATCTAATAGTGAGAATAACAATTTCCTTTTAAAATTTAGAATAGCATAACAACTTCCAAATAATAATTGAGGAGGATGTGATGTTATTAGTTCCAAAAAAATTATTTCTTATTTCTATAATGATTTTATCTTTATCTATTGCTCAATCTTATGAAGATGAATCTGCTCATGGGGTGGGCAATTATAATGTTCCGTTTTTCAAGGCAGATAGCTATCACCCCAATGTTCAACCACCTGATGAATTTTTAGGTTTCACTCTTGGTTCTAGACCTGTTCATCATTATGAAGTACTTGATTACTTTAATTATTTAGATAAACTATTAGATAATATAAATCTTTCAGAGTATGGTTATACCTATGAAGGAAAACCTTTGGTATATCTTATGATATCTAGTAAAAAAAATATGGCTAATATTGAAAATATAAAAAAATCTATTTCATTATTAGCTGATCCCAGAAAAATAAAAAAATCTAAATCAACTGAAAATATTATTAAAAACACGCCGGCAATTGCATGGATGACATATGGTATTCATGGAGATGAAATATCAAGTACTGATGCTGCAGTACAATTAGCATACCAACTGGCAGCAGGAACGGACACAACCACTAAAAAAATTCTTAAGGAACTAGTAATTAGTATTGATCCGACAGAAAATCCTGACGGCCGCGAACGATATCTTCAGCAATTATTGCAATGGAGAGGAGAAGTTGTGAATTCAGATGTAAACAGCTTAGATCATTCGGGTCTTTGGCCTTATGGGAGAGGTAATCATTATTTATTTGACCTTAATCGTGATTGGTTTGCTACTGTACACCCTGAAACAAAAGGAAAAGTATCTTCCATCTTAGATTGGAACCCCCAATTACTTGTTGATTCTCATGAAATGGGTGCTATGGATACATACTTATTTAATCCACCCAGAGCGCCATTTAATCCATACATGCCAAAAACTATATTTACATGGTGGGATAAAATTGCAAAAGATCAAGCTGCGGCATTTGATGAATATGGATGGAGTTATTATACTGGTGATTGGAATGAAGAAGTATATCCAGGATATGGAAGTTCATGGGGTATTTATATTGGGTTAGTAGGTATTTTATATGAACAATCTGGAGCAGATGGTTCTATCGTAAAAAAAGAAGATGGTACAATTACAACATATAGAGAAACTGTTCATCATCAATTCATTAGTTCTATGGCAAACCTTCAAACAATTTCTAACCAAAAGGAAGAGCTACTTAGCGATTACTATAATAATAGAAAAAAAGCTGTCTCAACCAAAAATTCAGGCAAAGCATTCATTTTTTCATCTGATTTAAATAAGAGCAGATTAAATGAACTTGGGGAAACAATTAAACGTCAAACAATTGAAGTTTATACTAATAAAAATGATCTCAAATTACCTAAAGCAATTAACAGTAGTGGTAAAACCATCACAAGGAAAAATATTCCTGCTGGATCATTAATTATTCCTTTAGATCAGCCGTTGAATACTCTAATAAAAAATATCTTATCATTTGATATACGTTTAGATACAAAAAGTATGGAAAAAGAACGAAAGAAACTTTTGAAAAACCAGGGTTCGACACTATATGATGTTACAGCATGGTCTCTTTCTCATGCTTATGGAACTGATAGTTATTATACGGAAGTCATGCCAAAAATATCCTTAGAACCGTTTCGAGCTATTTCTAATAAAGGGAAGGTTATAGGAAAGAATCCAAAATATGGATGGGCAATAAAAAGTGATGATGATCAATTTTATCATTTACTAGGAAGATTATTAGAAAATAAAATTAAAGTTTGGTGCGCTGAAGAGGATTTTAGTGTTGAAGGAGAATATTTTTCAAATGGAAGTATAGTTATTAGAAATAATTCTAATAAAAAAATGAAAATTAGTTTATTAAAAGAACTGGCTTCAGAATATGGAATTAATATTTTTGCGATTAATACAGCGCTAGCAACTGAAGGTCCAGATCTAGGAAGTAGTAATTTTACCATGTTAATTGAGCCCAGGATCGCAATAGTTTCTGGTCCGCCAACCAGTACTTATAGTTTTGGCGCTACATGGCACTTAATAGATTATAAAATGAAAAGTAGAGCATCATTAATTAATGCAATGAGTTTAGCATGGCAGGATCTTAGTAAATATAATGTTCTTATTCTTCCCAATGGAGGTAGGATGAAAAAAACACTTGGAGATAATGGCATTAAAAAATTAAAAAATTGGATAAATGATGGTGGAACTCTAATTAGTTATAGTAATAGTGCTGCATTTTTATCTGATTCATCAGTAAGCATTAGTTCTGTTAGACTTAGACGTCAATCTTTAGATAAACTTGATATCTATGCTAATGATCTATCTATTTTAGAAGAGGCTAAAAACTTGTCTATCGATAGCGTTGCGCTGTGGGAAGGTGGCGATATTTATGATACTCAAGAAGTTAAAGAAATCGATAAAAATATTGATAAAATTAAAGAACTGGATCAATTAGGAAGAAAATTTCGTCCGCAAGGTGCTATTTTAAAAGTGAATATGGATGAAGAACATTGGCTTTCCGTGGGCTGTAGAAATTTTATTCCAGTTCTATATAACACTGGAAATGTTTTCATGGCAAAAAAACCTGTTAATGTTGCGGGTCGACTAGCTGATGAACAAAATATTAGATTGGGTGGTTTATTATGGCCTGAAGCAAAATCACGTATTGCAGAATCTGCATGGGTTACTCAAGAAAGGCATGGAAAAGGACAAGTAATTCTTTTTGCTACTGAACCCCATTTCCGTGGATATTTTAAAGCAAGTGAACGAGTGCTCTTAAATGCAATATATCTTGGACCTGGAATGGGGACGAGTCCTTCTGTAAATTGGTAAATTAGTTTCTTTTATATAAAATAAAAATAATTAAGTGATTATTATTAATGGTGGAATTTGAAAAGTTTATTTTCCATCTAAAAAAAAGAATCAATACTAATCTTCCTGGCAAAGATTCTCATAAAAAGATGAAAGTTAATTATAGTGAAAAAATAAAATTCCCTTATTCAAAAAATGAAGCTAAACCTGCGGCTGTACTTTTATTATTATATCCTAATAATAGTAAAATATACTTTTACTTAACAAAAAGAACAGAAAGCTTGAAATACCATAAAGGTCAAATTTCTTTGCCAGGCGGTTCAAAAGAAAAAGGTGAAACACTATTAGAAACAGCTTTGAGAGAGACTGAAGAAGAAATTGGTATAAATAAAAATGAAATATCAATACTTGGCAACATAACGCCTTTATTTATACCAGTTACAGGGTTTATGATGACACCATTTATTGGATTTATATCAAAAAGGCCTTTAATTAAGTTAGATTCAACGGAAGTAGCTGCCATATTTTCTGTGAATATCCTTGATTTAATTAATAATGATAAATTAATTACATATCGTCAAATAAAAGGTAAAAACTTAAATATCCCATATTTTAGTTTAAATAATCATCAAGTGTGGGGAGCAACATCAATGGTATTATCTGAATTCAAAGATATTATACATTTGATTAAACAGTAATAATTATGAATCGTATTGGTGTAGATCTAGGTGGAACAAAGATTGAAGGAATTTTATTATCATCAGATAATAAAATTATTGAACGCATACGTATTCATACGAAACAAGAAGAAGGTTATGAATCTATTATCCATAGAATTGTAAAATTAATTAATAATATTAAATCAATATCTGTTAAAGACTGTCAAATAGGTGTATGTACACCAGGTGCTTTAGACATAGAAACAGGTATTTTAAAAAATAGTAATACAGTTTGTTTAATTGGAAAACCAATTAAAGAAGACCTTGAAAGTGAATTAAAATGTTCTATTGCTATAGATAATGATGCTAATTGTTTTGCTATGGCCGAAGCATTATTGGGATCTGGAAAAAATTATGAGATTGTTTTTGGAGTAATAATGGGGACAGGAGTCGGAGGCGGTTTAGTATTAAATCGTAAAATCCATCATGGAAGATTATTTATTGCTGGTGAGTGGGGACATCAAGTGTTATACCCAAATGGTAGGGAATGTTATTGTAATAAAAAAGGATGTGTAGAAACATATTTAAGTGGCCCATCTTTAGAAAAAGAATGGGAGAAAAATTCAGATGAATTTTTACCATTAAAAAAAATTATTGAATTATATAATAATCGTCCAAATAACTATTATACTAAATGGAAAAATGAGTTTCTTTCAAACTTTGGGATTGCTCTTTCAAATGTAATAAATATAATTGATCCAGATGTCATTGTATTAGGAGGCGGGCTTTCAAACATTGATTTTCTTTATAGCGATGGTATATTATCTGTACAAAAAAATATATTTAGTAATAAAAATGATACTCCAATAGTATCAAATAAATTGGGTGATTCAGCTGGTGTGTTTGGGGCGGCGTTACTTAATTAATTACTTTTTTGATTGTTTTCGCAATGCTTGCATCGTTTTCCATAAAGTTTTAGGTAGTTTTTCTAAATCATTAAATTGCCCTGCTCCTTTTAACCATTCTCCTCCATCTATCGTAACTACCTCTCCATTGATATACCCTGAATGATCGCTAATTAAGTAAGTAGCAAGATTGGCTAACTCTGAATGTTCTCCAAATCGTTTCAAAGGAATTCTATCTTTTAATTTCTTTTTCATATTTAATCCAGGTGGAGCCAATCTCTTCCAGGCTCCATCAGTCATAAATGGGCCTGGCGCTATTGCATTTGTACGAATATTATATTTTGCCCACTCTACAGCGAGAGACCTTGTCATTGCTAACACGCCTGCTTTTGCAGAAGCGGAGGGAACAACATATCCAGATCCTGTCCAAGCATACGTAGTAACAATATTTAATATATTTCCATTTTTTTGCTTAATCATCTCTTTACCAATAGCAAGTGTACAGTTAAATGTTCCCATAAGAACAATATCAACAACTGCTTTGAATCCTCCTGGTGATAACATTTCTGTCGGTGAAATAAAATTACCGGCAGCATTGTTTATTAAAATATCAATTTTATCAAACTGATTTAATGTATCGTTAACCATGGAGTTTACTTGATCCATATCCCGCACATCACATTGTAATCCAAGCACCTCTGCCCCGATCTCTTTCATTTGGGATGCGGCTTCAGAAATAACTTCTTTTCTTCTACTTGCAATAACTAAACTTGCTCCTAGTTCTGCAAAACGCATTGCCATAGATTTCCCAAGACCAGTTCCTCCTCCAGTTATTAAAACGACTTTATTTTTTAATATATCTTTTTCAAACATAAAACATCCATTATAATAGCAAATATTAATCCAATTTATTTATAATTTTGTATTATCTATACAATTTATCATTTGATAAATACTGTGATTATTTTTTCAAAGTTCTAATAATTTGCTATATTGGCATTAATGATTAATTATTCAACTAATCAATATCTTATTTTAAAGTATAAAATAAAGCAATCTGGCATTGTTAAAAAAATTATTTAAAATAAATCAGGGGGAAGGGCTTCCAACTCTAATTCTCTTTTTCCATTTTTTTGCATTTGTAGCAATTAGCATAACTGGCAGTGCAGCCAGAGATGCATATTTTCTTAACATGGTAGATAAAAAATATCTGCCTCTAATGTTCCTTGCTGTTGCGATTGTACTTTCTATAGTAATAGAAATTTATAGTCGATTATCAAAAAATAAAGATCTCTCCACAATTGTGACCGGGACAGCAATAATTTTCATTGCAACTCTTATAGCAATTCAAAAACATCTTGAAGGATGGGTGATTCCATTTCTGTATGTATGGAAAGATGTTATGGATGCAATTATAATTACACAATTTTGGTTAATTGCATCACAAGTATATGATCCAAGACAAGCAAAACGATTATTTGGACTGATTGGTGCAGGAGGAGCATTGGCTGCAATTATTATCGGCTCAAGTATAAAACAGTTTGTATCAGTTTTTGGATCAGAAAATCTACTTTTCGCTACTATGAGTTTTCTAATTATTGTAATACTAATGGCAAATTTAATTAGGCCTTATAGGAATCTTAATGAACAAAAACATCAAACTTCAAAGAAAGATATCCATAAAGATACAGGAAAATCTTTTACACCATATTTAAAGTCTCTTGCAATTATTATTGCTTTAGCTGCAGTAGCTTCGCGAGTTGTTGATTATCAATTTAAGATTACAGCAGTAGCTTCATTCCCTAAACAAGATGATCTTGTCAACTTTTTTGGACAATATTATGCAGTCACGGGTGTTGCAACAATGGTAATACAGCTTTTTATTACAAGCAGGCTTTTATCTCGATTTGGAATTATTGTAGCCATATTAATTCTCCCAACATTATTTATGGCTGGAGCTGCGGGATTTCTCATGTCACCCGTATTAGCAGCTGTGTATATATCAAAATTCTCTGATCAGGTTTTTAGATTTACATTTCATAATGCCTCTATTCAATTATTATGGATACCAGTAAAAAGAACAATTAAAAACCGTTTGAAACCTGTGATCGAAGGTTCGATACGCGCAGGTCTTGAAGGTGTCTCGGGTATATTAATTTTTCTTTCAATTACAATATTTGATGTACCAATACACTATCTCAGTATATCAATTATATTGATTACTATTTACTGGATTAAAAGATCCTTTACGCTAAAAAAATTATATATTGAAGAACTTCAATCAGCAATCGAAAAAAGAGAGTTAAACTTTGAAGAATTAACCTTAGATATTCAAGATGAAGCAATGGTTAAAACCATTAATCTGGCATTAAATAATGATGATGAAAGCCAACAAGTTTTAGCATTAGAAATGATAAAAGAGATTCCTCTTACACCATGGAAGGATTCGTTAAACAAGCTGTTGAATGATGGCAGTATAATAGTAAAAAAAGAAATACTAAATATATCTTATGATGATGAAAATATTATAAGTGATCAAAAAATAATCTCTCTAATTAATAATGAATCAGATCTTGAAATAGAATCAATAGAAATAGCAGGAAAAAGAAAATTAACAGACGCATTACCAATTATTAAGGATCGTATTAATGCTGAGAATAAAGAAAAGCAACTTATTGCTGCTGCTGCAATTAGAAATATAGATCCAGATTCATCAAATAATGAAAAAAACTTGCTATTAAGCGCGTTCAATTCAAATGATGAGAATATTTGCTCACTTATAATAAAACAAATGAAAAATGATAATGAAATATTACCAGATGAAAAACTAATCAAATATTTAAATGAAGAATCTTCCATAGTTCGCAATGCTGCTTTATCAGTAGTAGAATCAAGAGCTTCATTAGTGCTCCTTCCACATATAATTCAATGTTTATCATATCCTAGATCTGCAATGCCGGCTAGATCTGCACTGCAAGTCTATGATGAAAATGAGGTCGTTGAATTATTAATCGAGCATGCTCAAAATAAAAATGTAGAAAAATCACTGGTAATTGGTATCATTCGAACAATTAAAAAATATCCAACAAAAGATTCATTAGATATGCTACTATCAGTTATTAGCCCAAAAGTTCCTCCTATACAAGCTGTAGCTGTCGATTCTTTAATTCATATAGCAAGAGAACTCCCTTTAGATGAAACACAAATTGCAATTACGAAAGAAGAATTAATTAAAACATCAAGATATGCTTATGAAAAAATAATAGCACTTTCACAAATAGAAGAAAATAAAAAGAATCAATTACTTCGTTATTTACTCCAAGATGAAGTTAGAAAATTGATTCCTGTTATAATGAAACTCGGTATACTAGATAAACCTCAAACCCCTATTGAAACATACATTCAGTATGTTTTAAATAATGAAGAAGATAAACTGCCTTATGTGTTAGAATTTTTTGAAAATATTTTTTCACAAGAAGAAAGGAAAATTGTTAATTCTCTAATTGATGATATTTCAATAGAAGATAAGTGTAAAGTTGCAAAAAAGCATTTTGACGAATTAACTACAGATATAAATCAATTTCTGGGATATTATATTGGTACAATTCAAGAATTAAAAGTAGCCTTGACATTAGATTATGCTTTCCGAACAAATAATCAGGAAATTCTTAGAAAGGCTAACTGGAATAATTTGCCGGAAAGTTTTATTATAAAAGACATTATTACTCGGTATTCGAAAGAAAACCCGGATTCTTTGAATACGTGGCCAATAAATGATTATTTGCTAGATTCCAACCACTTAACAATGTATTCAACATTAGAAAAAGCAATGATTCTTAAAAGTGTTGATCTATTTGCATCAATCCCTAGTCAAGAATTAATTAGAGTAGCTCAAATTGCTGAAGAAGAAGAGTATCAAACTGATACCTCTTTATGTAAAGAAGGTGATTTTGGCGACTGTATGTATATTATCGCAAATGGTAAAGTTAAAGTTCACAAAGGAGATCACACTCTTGTTGAATTAGAAAAAGGTGCTTTTGTTGGAGATATGGCTTTATTAGATCAAGAACCTAGATCTGCAGATCTTACAATAATCTCAGATACTACCTTACTAAAAATATCTCAAGATGCATTTTATGAATTAATGAGTAGTAATTTTGAAATTATGAATGGGATATTAAAAATAATTTCTTCTCGTTTAAGAGAATCGCAAGCAAAACTTTAAGTTCCTTCAAGTACGCTATCAACTGCTTCTTTTTTCTTTTTATCAATAGTTTTTTCTATTGATTCTTTACTTTCGTTAATAATCTCTTTTGCCTTCTGACCAACTTCATCAAATTGTCCTGGGTCAAACTCTTGCCCCGTATAGACAAGATATGCTATATATATAATAAGAATTGCAACAATAACCAAACCAAGTTTGAGTAATTTTTTGACAAAGCTAAATAAGATGATAAAGGCCAAGACCAATGCTATCGCTAAATGCACTGGATTTGCAGCAAAATATTCAATTATTTTTTCCATCTAATTCCTGTAGTTTTTTTCGGTTTATTAAACCCGTTGTATCTTCAAAGTATTTAATTAATTCCATTATTCTTGGATGATCTGGCATATCCTGAGTCATTGAAATCGTTGATATTATGTGATCTTCAATCTTTTTATATTTGCTTAGCTTTAATTCAATAAGACCAACATAATAGCCTTCTCTTCCAGCCTGACTAATAAGGATATCATTTACAATGACAGGTTCTTTCGGAACAGTCTGACTATGTGCTCCTAAAATAATATTTACTCCTTTAAGCGACTTGGCCAAAACTTGATCTTTATCAAATCCTTGATGGCTAAGTAAAATAATTACATCTGTTCGAGGTCTGATCCTTTTTACTATCTCATTAACTGTTGAAGCTGGATCAGTTAACACAATAGAATCTCTAATATCCTTAGAGTAATACTTCATTGCATTACTACCTAATATTCCAACAACGCCTATACTTAGACCGCCACGTTTAATCACCTTATACTTTCTTACAAAAGGAAGAGATGGTTCCTCAAGATTAGATAGTATAATTGATGATTCAATCTTTGGTAAAACATTATTTAGAAATTTTACATCACGTGTTAACTCTTGATCCCCTAGCAAAATTCCATCATATGGTATTGTTGCATATGCTTCACATACTAAACTATCTTTAAGGAGCTTTTTTGACATCGTAAAGAAATCCCCAGCATCCAAGACAACAGTTCTAGGGTTTGAATTAATAAAATCTTGGATATACAATGATCTCTTTTCAATGGATCCTAGTGGATGGTCAGGACAGTAACAATTCTCTAAAGCACCATTTGTATTGTTTGTATGCAGTATAAAGAAGCTTGCTTGACTATATACATTTACTGCCAAGACAACAAAAAATAAATATATAAATCTTACTAGCATGATCAATACAAATTGACTGTATTGAGTAAAGAATTCAAGTTAATTTTCATAATTAATTCTAATTTAATAATTAGTACTATTTAAAATTAATAACTTATGAGAAGTATATTATTAATAGTTTTTTTTATGAACCTGGGTATTTCACAGGACAAATACCCAACTGATACATTATTACGCTCTCCAACATCAAATATTTTTGAAAAAGCTACAATCCTACCTATATCTGCGTGGCAACGTTTATCATATAATTCGAATTTATTATCATGTCAATTTTACCCAAGCTGTAGTAACTACGGAGGGTTGGCTATAAGTGAACATGGGCCATTTATTGGGTTAGCTATTACCGCTGATAGAATTGTTCGGTGTAGCCCTTTTGCCCTAGAATATCATTATGATATGAATGGTAAATTTCATTATCCAGATTACCGTTTGATTGATCCCTTGCAAATAACTAATACAAAAAATAACTCAAATAAATCACCCCTATTCGCAGCGGGATTATCTATAATATTGCCTGGTTCTGGAAGAATCTATGCAGGACGATTTATGGATGGATTTATGGGGATGTGGATGATTGCTATTTCAGGCACAGCTGCTTATAGTTCTTTTCAAGAAAATAAAATAATTAAAGGAAATTTATTTAGTGTTATAACACTCATATTTTACTCAGGTGAAATTTATGGTGCTTATAGAACTGCAAAATATTATCAAAATCCTAATGATAATTCAGATTTGAATTGAATATAATAGATTTGTATTTTTTAGAAAGTAATTGCCACCGTAGCTCAGTTGGTAGAGCAGCTCATTCGTAATGAGCGGGTCGGAGGTTCAAATCCTCTCGGTGGCTCAAATTAATTGATCGTTTTTTTGGCATACATAATTAATGAATGATTCATAAGTCCAACATCATTAGACTTTTTTCGTAACAAACTATTATATTTAAAGTCTTGAACGTGTAATCCTGCAGAGTCTAATTCATTAGATAAAGATTTAAATGTATAATTGCGCAAATGAACATTTTGGAACTTACCTCTAGCAATATTAAATATATTTTCTAAAACAGCAAGGTCTCCACGAATTCTTTCCTGTGGAACGCTTATAACTAAAATTCCATTATTGTCAAGTAGCTTAGTTACTTCATTTAGAAATTCTATTGGTTCTACAATATGCTCTAAAACATGCATAACCGTTATAGCTGAATATCTTGCTTCATGATCATTATAAAAACCATTGTGTATATGATGAAAATTAATACCATCATATAACTCTCTATTTCTTTTTACAGAGTTTATACTTATATCAGCGCCAGCAACTCGATCAGGTCCAAATCTATTCGATAAGCATTGTGTTAAATGACCTGTGCTACAACCAATATCCAATATCATACCTCCATTAATATTGTCAGATAGGTAATTTGTAACATGATCCATTTCCCATTGTTTATGACGAAGAATCTTCCTGCCAAAGAGAACTTTAAACCCTACCAAATATTGATATGTAAGTGTATATGTCCTATGATCAGCGTGATTATTTTTAGCTACCATTATGATTCAATAATTGCTATGGATTATTGATATATCAAGATAACTATTCTATTTCAATTAATTCAACAACAAATATTAAAGTTGAATTTGGAGGTATAATGCCCATATCTTGATCTCCATATCCTAAACTTGGTGGTACGATTAATTTTCTTTCCCCCCCCACTTTCATTCCAATTAATCCCTGATCCCATCCTTTAATTACCTTACCAGCCCCCAAAGTAAATCGGAGGGGCTCCCTGCCAATTTCATTGGTAGAGTCAAAATATTTTCCGCTTTTTAATCTACCAGTATAATGTACAGTTAGGATGCTGTATTGTTCGGCAACACTTCCTTCTCCAATTAACTTATCTTCTATGATCAATCCATTTTCCATAATTATTTCCTTATTATTACATCCAATTAATGCTAAAAAGATCAATAAATGTGTTGTTAAAATTGACTTTATCATTATTAATTGATCAATTTTATTGCAATTAAATCAAAAATTATAATGATTTCATTATCAATGTAAAACTTTGTTAAAATCCTATTGACAGGATAAATTGCATTTTTATGACAACAACTGATTCATTATTCAATAAAAACCTTCCGCCTCTTGCAGAGCGTGTAAGGCCAATTACAATTGCTAACTTTATTGGACAAGATCATATAATTGGTTCAAATAAAATTATCAACCAAATGATCTCTAAAAATAAATATTATTCAATGATTCTATGGGGTCCCCCAGGATCGGGAAAGACTACGCTTGCTCGTATTATCGCAAAATCTTCAGAATCAATAATATATGAAATATCTGCAGTTTCAAGTGGCGTAAAAGATTTGCGAAATATTATTGATAAAGCTCGAGCAAGTAATGATAATGGAATTAGTAGCATTATATTTATCGATGAAATACACCGTTTTAGTAAATCACAACAAGATGCTTTGCTTCATGCTGTTGAAGAAGGACTGATAATTTTAATTGGTGCAACAACGGAAAATCCATCTTTTGAGGTTATTAACCCTCTTCTATCACGTTGTAAAACGTTAAATCTAAAACCATTAAATAATGATGCTTTACAAATGATTCTGAATCACAGTATTAAATCAGATATAATATTATCACAAAAAAATATTATTGTTGATAAAACTGTTCAAAAAAAACTTATTCAATATTGTGGTGGTGATGCAAGAAAAATGCTGAACGCTTTTGAAATTGCTTTAAATATGAGTGATGAAAATAATTCGATTACAGATAAGATTGTAGATGAAGCATTACAATCAAAAACTCAATTATATGATAAAAATAGCGACTATCATTATGATACTATTAGTGCGTTCATTAAATCCGTTCGTGGTAGCGATCCAGATGCGGCTATTTATTGGATGGCAGTTATGTTAGAAGGAGGTGAAAAACCTGAATTTATTTTAAGAAGATTAATTATTTTAGCTTCTGAAGATATTGGCAATGCTGATCCTCAGGCCTTACAAATAGCTGTTGCGGGTTTTCAAGCAACTAATATTATTGGAATGCCAGAATCTGCAATTATTCTATCTCAGATAACGGCATACTTAGCAAGTGCGCCTAAATCAAATGCATCATATATAGCAATAAATAAAGCGCAAGAAAAAGTAAGAAAAAATGGAACTCCAGATATACCATTACATTTACGTAATGCAACAACAAATCTTATGAAAAAAGAAAACTATGGAAAAGATTACAAATACCCACATAATTATAGTGATAAGTTTGTAAAAGAGAATTATTTCCCAAGCGGAATACAAGAAACGTTTTATCAACCAACAAACTCAGGTTATGAGAATTATATTCGTGAACGATTAATTAAGAATTGGCCTGAAAGATATAATACATAATGTTTTCATATTTTATCATAATCTTAATTCTACCATTATCATTGCTTGCGGATGAAAAACTTAGATTAATAAGAGCGGATATACTGGAAAATGATATAGTTAATGGTCAATCTATTCAATATCTTAATGGAAATGTAATTTTTGAAAAAGGGTCAATGATTATCAATTGCGAAAAAGCCTTCAATATTGAAAAAACCGGCCAAAGTTCAATGATTGGTGAAGTAAAGGTAGTTGATGAAAACAGATCTTTAGTTTGTGATTCATTGCATTTTGATTCTCCAAATAATATTCTATATGGATTTGGTAATTCGCGTATTTGGGATAATGATTATGAATTAACATCAGATACAATTACATATTATTCAGATATAGATAGCGGAATTACTCATGGAAATTCAGAACTAAAACAAAACAACCAAATCATTACTTCTCATTCGGTTTATTATGCTAAACAAAAAGATCAAGATGCAGTTTCATATACTGCAGAAGGAAATGTCTCAATCAGTGAAGAAGGAAGAACTGCAACGTGTGGTAAAGCAATATATAAGCAAAAAGAACAATCAACTTCACTAACAATAAACCCTCAAATTAGAGAAAATAAACAAACCATTTCAGGTAGTAAGATAGTATTAAAATACAGGGAAGATGTATTGGATAATATTTACATACCATCTAAAGCCAATGTAAAAACTTATACTCAAGGAATAAAAAAACAAAAAACACCTCCAACAAATGGAGATAATCAATTAAAATTAGATTTTGTAAATGATTTATCTGGGAATAGCCTAAAAGGATTCTTTTATGAAGGGGAACTAGACTCCCTGCAAGTTGAAGGAATGGCAACAACACAGTATCATATCTTTGAGGACTCTATATATCAAGGGAAAAATATTGCATCAGGTGATACAATTGTTATGCAGTTTTATGAAAATGATATTGATAAAATTATTATTTCTGGTGGTTCAAGAGGAGAATATAAACCTGATACCATATCGTCAAATATTGAGGGTCCAATACTATATTCATCGGAAATAATTAAATACAACGTTAATCAAGAAGAAACTGATCTACATGGCGATGCAAAAATAGACTATACCAATATGAATTTAGATGCCGGTTATATTAATGTTAATTGGGTAACAAATATATTGGAAGCAAAAGCTCAAAGTAATGTGGACTCAACTTTTAAAGTTAAAAATCCAACCATAATAGAAGATGGTCGTGATCCAATGGTCGGCAATGAAATGATTTATAATTTATCATCAAAAAAAGGAAGTGTTATAAGGGGCCGTACTAGCGCAGAAGATGGATTCTATACTGGAAGCCAAATAAGAAATCAAGATAAAGAAACTATTTTTATTGATAATAGTACATATACTACATGTGATCTTGATAATCCTCATTTTCATTTTGCAAGTAATAAAATGAAAATGATAAATGATGATAAGGTAATTGCAAAACCGATCACCTTTTATATAAATAATATACCTATTATTGGATTACCATTTGGTATTTTCCCTCATAAGGGTGGACGGAGGCAGTCAGGATGGATTATGCCTGGTTATGGTGAAAGCAACTATCGGGGGCAATTTATTGATGGCCTAGGTTACTACTGGGCTCCAAATGAATTTTGGGATACAAAATTGACCACAAGTTTAGCTGATCGACAAGGATTAACTATAAGACTTACAAATAACTATAGGAAAAGATATGCATTTTCAGGAGGGATACATCTTGAAACAAAACAACACTTTTCTTCTAGCGTTTCTGCGCAGGATCGAGACTTATTAAAATTATCTGATAATGTAAAAAGTGATTATGTATTTAGGTGGAATCATAATCAAGTTATGCGTAATGATCAAACATTTCGAGTTAATGGTCAATATTATAGTAGTGGTGATTATAATAAACGTACTGGAATTGATATCGAACGCAGATTAAATCAACAGGCCGTTTCAAACGCTACGTTTAGTAAACGATGGAAAAAAACAAATAATTCGCTGAGTATAAATTTATCTTCAAAAAAAGATTTAATGGTGGATAACAAGATAGATCATAATGATATATTTTACCAATCACCTACCGCTTTAGGAAAGCAACTTACAATTACAACTAACACATTACCAAAAATGTCATTTCGTCATGGGCAAAGTAAATTATTTAAAACTAATGCTATTGATAAAAAGTGGTATAATAATATTTCATGGAATTACTCAGCAAATCTAAACAACAAAATGAAAAATTATTATGAGTCAGTTGAAAGCTTGATTGATGATAGTACATCAGAATATATATGGGATGATTCAATTAGGACAAAAACAACATCATTAATAACACATAATATGTCTGTTAATGCACCTCAAAAACTATTTAAGTATATTTCTTTAAATCCAAGTATTCAATTCAAGTCAGATTGGGTAGATCGCACCTATTCCTTATTAGATAGTTCTAATGGGGAAATAGAATCAATAGAAAAATATGGTTTTGCAGCTAGAACTATTTTTTCTTCATTTAATCTAAATATGAATACAAAGGTATATGGTTTGTTCCCGATTAAAATAGGAAAGATACATTCAATACGACATGTTACATCTCCATCGATTGGTTATTCATATTCGCCAGATTACACAAAAGAATTATTTGGTAAAGATTTAGGTTATTTTCAAGAGTACACTGATGATAATGGTGAATCTGCTTTTTTTGATCGTTTTTCTGGTACACCTGCTGGATCAACGCCAAGACAAGAAAGACAAGCGATGACGTTTTCATTAAATAATATATTCCAAGCAAAAACGATGGATAATGGAAAGGAAAAAAAGATAGAATTATTCTCATGGCGGATGAATACAAGTTATAATTTTGCAAATGATAAATTTCCATTAGCAAATCTTTCATCTTCAGTGCGAGCAAAAATCGCAAAAAGAATGAATCTTGATTTAAGATTATCACATGATTTCTATGAATTCAATAATGAAACGGGTCAAAGGATAAATTCTATTAATATAAACGAAAATGGAATTCCTATACCCCGCCTAGTTAATGCGCGCCTATCAACAGGATTCCGTTTCCAAGGTAATAGAATTGGAATAAAGACGGAGAAGGATATTGAAGAAGATAGTACTGCGAATTCTTACATCCTTGATGAACCAAATATTAGTAATCAGTCAAATATAAATAATAGAGAATCATCAACAGGAAAACTATGGTCTACATCTTTAAGTTTTAGCTATAGTATAAATAAATCCAATCCAATTAATCCTAACGAAACATTTTGGATGTCTTCGAATACTTCATTGCAATTAACACGTAATTGGAGAATGCAATATAATGCTCGTTTTAATTTATTAGATAAGGATATAGTAAATCATAATTTTTCAATTTATCGTGATTTACATTGTTGGGAAATGTCTATTAACTGGACACCAAATGGATATGGATCTGGTTTTTACTTGAAAATAAATGTTAAATCACCAACTTTACGTGATTTAAAATTAGAGCAACGTGGAGGTATTTTTACTAGAAGGGCTAATTTCTAGTTTTTATTTTCATTATAATCCAATTAAAATTTCAATAGATTGAATATATAAAAATGAAGTTTCGTTCTATAAAAGGCACATATGATGTTTTACCAAATGTTTCCAATAAATGGAAAAATGTTGAATCATATATTCATCAGCACTTAAGCCGTTCAGGGTATAGTGAAATTCGAACCCCAATTTTTGAAAACACAGATTTATTCAAACGGGGCGTTGGTGAAGATAGCGATGTTGTTTCAAAAGAAATGTATAGCTGGATTGATCAAGGCGGAACAGATTTAACTTTAAAACCAGAATATACAGCTTCAGTTGTGCGATCATATATACAGAATAATCTGAATTCAATTTCACCCATATCAAAACTCTATTATATTGGGGATTTATTCCGAAGGGAAAGACCTCAAAAAGGTCGCTATAGACAGTTTCGGCAATTTGGAATTGAAGCGATAGGTTCTAAATATCCTGAACAAGATGCAGAAATAATTTCAATAGCATATAATATTCTTTCCGAACTCGGAATCCAAGACATTACACTAAATTTAAATAGTATAGGCTCATCAGAAACCCGCAAGAAATACAGACAGATCTTGATAGACTTTTTAAAACCAAATTATGATCAATTATCAGAATCTAGTAAAAATCGTTTGGATTCAAATCCATTGCGAATTTTAGATACAAAAAATAAATCTGAAATGAAATTACTTGAAAAAGCACCAATGATTACAGAATATTTATCTAATGAGGATGAAATACATTTCAATGAAGTTCAACAATATTTAAATGATCTAAATATACCCTTTATATTAGATACAAATCTTGTGCGTGGATTAGATTATTATACTCGTACTACATTTGAAATAGTTTCTAGTAAACTTGGGGCTCAGGATGCTCTTTGCGGAGGTGGAAGATATGATAACCTTGTTCAATCTCTTGGTGGGAAGCCTACTCCATCCGTTGGCTTTGCGGCTGGATTTGAAAGAATATTATTAGCTATGGATGATGAAAATGAACTAGTTGAAAAAAATATAAAAAAAATATATTTTATTGGTCTTGGGAATGAAGTTAAATCAACAATGATAAAAATTCTAGGGGAAATACGTAACGCAGGATATTATATTGAATTTGACCCTTTAAGAAGAAGTATTAAATCTCAATTAAGAGAAGCAAACAAGTTAGGTGCATCTATTACAATAATTCTTGGTGAAAAAGAAATGGAAGAACAATGTGTGCAAATCAAAGATCTTTCCAGCGGAAATCAAGAATCTGCACCATTTGATTCAATCATTCCATATTTAAAGAGTTTAAAATAAGAACCTTATTTTCGAGAAAAATAAAATAATTTGATGAAAATTTATTTGCATTAATTAAGAAAAATGTAAATTCGACGTCATTATGAGCCAAAAATCTGTAATTATAGTAGAGTCTCCATCTAAAGCAAAGACTATTTCAAAATACTTAAATGATCAATATGAAGTTGTTGCTTGTGTTGGGCACGTAAAAGATTTGCCTCGCGGTTCCTTAGGTGTTGATGTTGATAATGACTTTCAAATGGAATTAGTTATTCTAGATGATAAAAAGGACTTTTTTAAAACTTTAACTTCACTAGCAAAATCAGCCCCTGAAATTATTCTGGCAACTGATCCTGATAGAGAAGGCGAAGCTATTGCAGCACATATTGCATCTGAAATTCCAAATGCAAAAATATCTCGTGTTCAATTTACTGAGATCACCAATTTTGGTGTAAACAATGGTATGAAACATAAAATTGATATTGATGTAAATCTTGTAGAAGCACAGCGTACACGTAGAATAATTGATCGATTAGTAGGTTATAAAATATCTAAAGTCCTATGGATAACTTTACAGAAGAATATGAATTTTGTAAAACAGTCACTTTCAGCTGGAAGAGTGCAGTCTGCAGCTTTAAAAATTATTATTGATAGGGAAAGAAGGCGGGCAAAATTTAAAAAGGTAACTTATTTTGGACTGACTGCTCAATTAATGACTGAAAAAAGAGAAGCATTCAACGCAAGATTATTCAATATGGATTCAAAACGTGTTGCAAAGGGCCAAGATTTTGATCAACAAAGTGGAGAATTAAAAAAAGATGGATTAATCGCATTAAGTCATTCTCAAGCTAAAGCTCTAGTTGATGAAATCAATCCAGGCCCTTGGGTTGTTTCTAGTGTTGAAGAAAAACCAAAGACTTCCAATCCTAAACCACCTTTTACAACAAGCACTTTACAACAGGAAGCTGCAAGAAAATTAAAATTTAGCACACGTAAATCAATGAGCACTGCACAACGTCTGTATGAAGAAGGTCTTATTACTTATATGCGTACAGATTCAATAAATCTTTCAGATGAAGCAATTAACGCGTCCAGAGATATAATTAAAAAAGATTTTGGTTCAGATTATCTACCAAATAGTCCTCGTCAATATAAAGGAAAGGTAAAAAATGCTCAGGAAGCCCACGAAGCAATTAGGCCTGCAGGAAGAAAGTTTAAAACAATTAAAGAAATAAAAGATTCTATGAATACAGACGAATCTAATTTGTATGAATTAATTTGGAAGAGAACTATTGCATCCCAGATGAAATCTGCTCAACTAAAACAAACAAGTATTACTATTAAAAATCAAAATACAGAGTTTAGAGCAAATGGGCAGGTAATTTTATTTGCAGGATATATGGATGTATATGTAGAGAGTAGAGATGATCCAAAAGTTCCAAATATCAACAAAGAAAATATATTACCTAAATTAAAAGAAAATGATCATTTATCATGCGATGGATTATCTATTGATGAATCAACCACCAAGCCTCCAGCAAGATTTACGGAAGCAAGTCTCGTACAAAAAATGGAGGCTGATGGAATCGGAAGGCCTTCTACTTATTCATCAATCATTAATAAAATTCAACAAAAGGATTATGCTCGAAATAATAAAGGGTCACTTACGCCAACGTTTCTAGCTTTTGCGGTTACACAATTGCTAGAAAATCATTTTAATCCTTTGGTTGATATAAAATTTACCGCAGGTATGGAAAACACGCTCGATGCAATTGCAAGAGGGGAGAAGAATTCTCTTCCTTTTATGAAAGAATTCTATTTTGGATCAGATTCAGAAACTGGTTTATTAAAAATGCTCGATGAAAAGATAGATATTCCTAAAGCTTGTATTATCCCATTAAACGGAGATGAGAAAGAACCAATTATAGCTCGCGTTGGAAATTATGGACCTTATATTCAACAGGGAGATGTAAGAAGAAATATTCCTGATATTTTAGCTCCAGGAGATATGACGATTGAAAAGGCAATAGAAATTCTTAATGAAACTCCAGAAAAAGAAGATAAAGAACTTGGAGCAGATCCTGAAACAGGTCAAATCATTTTATTAAAAGTTGGTCCATATGGACCTTATGTTCAATTAGGGGATACCAAAACAAGAAAATCTATTCCAAAAAACGTTGATTTAGATAATGTCAATATTGAATATGCTCTATCACTACTTTCTCTGCCAAGAAATATTGGGGAACATCCGGAAACCAACGAACCGATTTTTGCTGATTATGGTAGGTTCGGACCATATATAAAAATGGGGAAAAAAAATGCATCAGTAAGTGGGCCGGAAACCCCATTGGATATCACACTTGAAAAAGCTGTAGAGCTTCTTGCAAATAGAAATAAAAAAAGCTCTACATTGCGATCTCTAGGTTCTCATCCAGAAAGTAAAGAAGAAATTATTGTTAAAGATGGTCGTTATGGTCCTTATGTTTCAGATGGGAAAATAAATGCTTCATTAAATAATTCCTTTGATCCTGAATCAATTACTATCGAACAGGCAACTGAATTAATTAATGAAAAACGAGCAAAAGGACCAACAAAAAGAAAACGCAGAAAAAAGAAAAAGTAATATAATATGTCTGAATCATCCTTAGATAAAATAATTTCACTTTGTAAAAGAAGAGGATTTATATTTCAAAGTTCTGAAATATATGGAGGGTTCGGAGCAGTATATGATTACGGTCCTTTGGGTGTTGAGTTAAAAAATAACATTTCTCAATTATGGTGGAAATGTATGACTCAAAATCATGAGAATATTCTTGGCCTCGATAGCGGAATATTAATGCACCCAAAAATATGGGAAGCATCAGGGCATGTTGATGCATTTAATGACCCTTTGGTTGATTGTAAGCAGTGTAATGCTCGTTATCGAGCCGATGAACTTGTTGATGAGGATTTTTTGAATGCAAAATGGAATGAAATCCAATGTCCAAAATGTGGAACTTCTGGCAAGTTAACAAATCCACGGCAATTTAATTTGATGTTCAAAACAAATATTGGTCCTATAGAATCTGATAGTGATATTGCTTATTTGCGGCCAGAAACTGCACAAGGCATTTATGTAAATTATTTATTAGTGCAGGGTTCAATGCGCCAAAAAATTCCATTTGGTATTGCGCAAATTGGAAAAGCGTTCCGTAATGAAATAATTGCAAGAAATTTTATTTTTAGAACTAGAGAATTTGAGCAAATGGAAATGCAGTATTTTGTTCAACCAGGCACTGATGATGATGCGATGCTGGAATGGAAAAATAAGCGGTTCAATTTTTATATTGATGAGTTAGGAATTAATAAAGACAGATTACGTTTCCATGAACATGGGAAAGATGAACTAGCCCATTATGCAAAAGAAGCTTGGGATATAGAATATGAGTTTCCATTTGGTTGGTCTGAAGTTGAAGGAATTCATAATCGTACTGATTTTGATTTACAAAAACATCAGGAATTTTCTGGAAAAAATATGCAATATTCAGATCAATTATTGAATGAAAAATATTTTCCATATATAATTGAAACCTCAGCAGGTTTAAATCGTATGTTATTAACTATACTATGTGATGCTTATTGGGATGACTCTGATAATAACCGTATTGTTATGAAACTTCATCCAAAATTAGCCCCAGTAAAAGCTGTGGTTTGTCCATTAGTAAAAAAAGATGGGCTACCTGAGATTGGACATAAAATTGTTGATGAGTTAATGAAAAGTTTTAAAGTGCTTTATGATCAACAAGGATCAATTGGTAAAAGATATTACAGACAAGATGAGGCTGGAACTCCTTTCTGCATCACTGTAGATCATGAATCAAAAGAAAATAATACAGTTACACTAAGGAACAGAGATGATCAAAATCAGGATCGAGTATCGATCAATGATTTAGTAAAGATCATACAAAATAGAATGGATATCTCATGAGCAATCATCTATCCCTAAGATCTGGAAACCCTGTCCTTCGATCTGACTCATTTATTGGTAGACATACTAAAACAGATACTGGAACCATGACAATTATGGGAACTGTTAATAAAACTGCGTTATGTCTTTTGCTATTAATGACAACAGCAATATTCGTATGGAATCTATCTCCAACAGATCCAAGAACATCCATGTTTATGCTTATTGGGGTTTTTGGTGGCCTTATTGTTGCTTTGATCACTGCATTTAAGCAACATTTGGCCCCCTACACAACACCAATATATGCTTTGTTGGAAGGTTTTGCTCTTGGTGGTATATCTAAATTTTTCGACACCATGTATCCTGGAATTGTTAATCAAGCTATCTTTCTCACTTTTGGTACGCTGGCAGCGCTGTTGTTAGCATATCGTTCTGGAATTATTAAACCTACAGAAAACTTCAAACTAGGTATTGTTGCTGCTACTGGAGGAATTTTCTTTATCTATCTTATTAGCTTTATTTTAGGTTTTTTTGGCATCAATATACCATTGGTACATAGTAATTCTAATTTTGGTATTTTATTTTCTTTTGGTGTAGTTGTGATTGCTGCTCTTAATCTTGTCCTTGATTTTGATTTTATTGAAGAAGGTGCAGAAAGAGGAGCTCCTCAATACATGGAATGGTTTGGAGCTTTTGGTCTATTAGTTACCTTGATTTGGCTCTATCTGGAAATTTTACATCTCTTAGCAAAGCTACAATCCAGAAGATAAAATAAATATCTAGTCTAATAGCTCGGATACCTTTTTACGTAATTCATCGCCATTTAAGTTTTTAGCAATAATTACACCATCTTTATCAAGAATTATACTGTGGGGAATGGCATTCACCGCATATAATGTCCCAGCTTCATTATTCCATCCATTGAGATCTGAAACATGCATCCAATTAAGATCATCTTTACCTATAGCATCAATCCACTTTTGTTTATCCGTATCCAATGAGACTCCAATAATATCAAATCCTTTGCTATGATAGTCTTTATATACAGAAACAATATTTGGATTTTCAACTCTACAAGGACCACACCAAGATGCCCAAAAATCTATTAGCAAATAATTACTTCCAATTACAGATGAAAGCTGCAAAGAATTACCTGATGTATCATCCATAGTAAAATTAGTATAAGTTGAGCCTATGGATACTTTCTTTAATTTTTCTATACGTTCAACTAAAGATTTAACATATTTTGTTTCTTTTATGGAAGAATCAAAATTATTTGTTATTGAATCTAGTTCATGTAACTCTAGGTAATAATTATTTGACATTGTTAAATATGTAGATACAATACTTTTATTATTTTTGTATGCATAGTCTAATGTTGCTTTTAATCTCTCTTGATCTTTACGATCGATTAGATCACTTACATAATTTAGTGAATCTCTATTTTGATTTTTAACAATTGCTCTATATTTCTTATAAAGATCATTTAATTCATTCGTTATAGGCAAAATACTTTTCTTAAATAAATCTAATTCATCTTGTGTTTTGGACCCGAAAATAATCCCCTTATCTAGACTATCAACATGAGCACTAAATACAATATTCCCTGATTCTAAAAATATGCCAATATATTTTTGTCCAAATTTAAGATAACAAAATTCGGGTTCACTGATAAAGCCATCCATTTTTATTAAACCCGTATTTATATTGCTAGAATCTATATTTACCCATTTACCAAAATCTCTTTTTACTAAATAGGTCTTCCCTTCTAACTCACCAGAAATATCTAATGTTATAGAAAATTTTTCTCCCGTTGATTGCTTTTCACAGCTTGAAATAAGTATTATCAATAACACAAATAAATGTAGACTTTTCATACACATAATTTTATTATAACTATTATTCATAGATAATTAGTTCCCTTAAGGAGATAGGGCAGTACCTTCCCAATCCTGATCTGCACAACCAACCCATTCATCTGTTATTGTATCCAGCATAACAGCATGGATACGTCCAAATTTACCTGGTAATCGGTTCATTTCAACAGTATAACCTTTTTGAGAAAAATAAATACTGTCCGAATCATTCCATTTTATTCCATCAACAACTTCAAGATTAATTATGTTCTCTGATGGATGCACTCGCGGAAAATACAATGCTTCAGATAAAGTCATCCTATTATCAATAATATTACTTACAACGTTCACAATGGATGAAGGAATTCGACTCCCTCCTGCTGCTCCAATAGCTAAAAATGGTTTTTCATCCTTGAAAATAATTATTGGTGAGATATGCGATGGAACACGAAGATTTGGTTCGACCTCCCCTAGATATCCACCCATTGTTTGTGCATATAAAAATCCCAATCCAGGGGTAGCTACCTTCGAACCCATAGTTGGTCCAATAGTTTGCGTTAAACAAACAATCATACCATTTTTATCTATCACTGTTAAGTGAGAAGTATGTCCGTTTGGATCCTTAATAGTATCTGGATTAACATTTATATTATCTTTTCTGATGCTAATAATTCCATTCTTTATTTGGGTTTCCAATGCCCTCTTTTTTGCCCAGGATTTAGAGGTAAAGCGTTCTGCGTCATCTAATGTTTTTTGTTCTTTTCTATCCAAATAAGCTGATTCAACCGCATGGTATATTGCCAATCCTCTCTCTCTCTCCTCTTTCATGTTGACCTGTAATTGTTCAAGAATTTGGAGCGCCTCTATCGTAATTGCACCATAAGCTGGAAGCCACAAAGCCTTTATAGAGTAACCACGGTAACTACCATTCACAATGTGTGATTTCTCTGATCGATAATTCTTTAAGGATTCCAACGTTAAAAAGCCACCGTTGTCACTAACATCCTTAACCATTGCTTCAGCAATCCATCCTTGGTAAAACACCTCAGATCCATTCTCAGAAATAGCTTTTAGTACTTTGCCTAAATCTTGTTGAATAATCAATTTTCCTGCATCAAATGTTAGAGAATCTTCATCTAAATAATATTGGCGTGTCCCTGCAAATTCCTTTAAGGATTCATTAACTGACCTTTGTCTCAAAGCTTCTCCTGGAAGTAGCTCATATCCATTGTTGGCATATGCAATCGCAGGATTCAATACCTGTGCAAGTGGCAACGTTCCATAATTTTGTAAAGCATCCGTTAGGCCTTTTACCACACCTGGTACAGCAATGGTTTGATAACCATATTCAACTCCAAGAGTATCATCAAATTTGTAGTAAGATGGCGCCTGTGTAGTGGCATCAATACCATGCACACCATCAGCAGGGTTATATATTAATATTTGAGCACGTCCGCCTATCCCACTCATACTAGGCTCTACAACCGATAATGTAAAAGCAGCTGCGACTGCAGCGTCCATTGCATTACCACCGGCTGTAAGCATTTCTACAGCTGCTTGTGTAGCTAATGGATGAGCTGTAGTTACAACTCCATTTTTTGAACGAGCAATTTTTTGGTTTTGAAATTGAAAGATTTCATCCGGCTGGTGTTTTATATTCGTACAGCTAATAACCAAAAGCATCTGAATAAGTAAAAAGTATCTCATATATACAATCTAATCCAATTATTATGAATAAAATTTAAATAATCAATCATTATTCTAACTCTCTTCCCATATGAAATTTATAATATGCATCTATAACTTTAGCGAAAGTGCTGGCATATCTAGACCAATTTTCTCCTGTATCGCGGATACCTGGCTGAGGCAATTCAACCTGAATTGCGCTAATGGCGCTTCCATCAGAAGATCCATGACGAGAAACAATATAACCACCGCTAAAATATCGCGATCCTGCAGGGCCAGGATCATTTACACTAGGTACACATGCATATCCTAAGCTATCCATAAGTGTACCAAAACTAGTTTCTCCTCTTAGAATATTTATAAATGCGAAAGAAGATGTGTCCGCCAATATCCTTATGCTGGATTGATTCTTAAAATCGTCCGAATTCAAATCTTCATCTGGTAAATCTAATTCATCACCCGAAATCAAATATCCCAACCAAGTTCGTAGATCATAAAATCCATCGGGATTCTCTCCATGTCCATGAATATCAAACAATATACCACTACCATAGTTCATCGCTACCAATTCTTTAGCAACATTAATATAGTGGTGATATTCTCTCCATGCTCTCTCTGCATAAATATTACCTTCACTGGCATCATTTATATCCCGGTTAGCATCCAATTTTAGACGTTCCAATAAACAAAGGATTACATGAGGTTTACCTCCGAAGCGAGATGCTAATGTATCCATGATAACTTTAGTTAATTGATACGTATTAATATCTGTGACTGTAGTTCCTTCGGTTCTATTTGGTATTTCATCTGGCTCAACCCACCCACCATGAGGTGCAGATAAAATTATGGGTATAGTTCCAGAATGATATTCGATATAATTTTCACGTCCATAATAAATAGAATCTTCAAAATAAGGACCATCATGTCCAAGTTCTGGAAAGGTGTCCTGTGGGACTATTGGAATGTATCCAGTTTGTTCAGGACCTGGTTCCTCGCATCCAATAAAGAAGGAAAAAAGAATGGTAGCTGATATGAATATTAGTTTTCTTAATATATTATTTTTCTTCATCTGTTTATTTTACAAGGATATACATAAAAATATACGTGTCTGGTAGAAATTAATAGCTAAAAATAAAAAGCCCCCAAAATGGGGGCTTTTATTTATATACGCATTAATTTCCTAAAGTATAAACTGAATTACTGATTAACCTCCGTTTTCACGTAAAGACCTGGATCATCATCAACAGTGCCATTGGAAGTTAATTCATCCTGTGCATATGGAATCCGCTCTACATGATCTGTTGCAGCATTAGTATTTAATGGAAATGCTGGAACCAAATTGGATTCTCCATCTCCACGGAGTCTCCTGTGATCATTAAACGGCATGTATGTTCCGAACCCTGATACATATCTTTCTTCAATGATTTCTCGCCAAAGAGCAGTTTCAGCTGATACCCCATCAGAATTTTCCATCCCACCTGAATCAAAATCTGCTGCATCATACGCTTCATACATCATGCTTGCAGAATCATTAAATGCTGCATTTAGTCGGCCACCACTGGCTAGCCAAGATCTATAATCATTCAAATGGCTTAATCCGCTTGAAAATCCTTCCGTCCGTGCGGCTGCTTCTGCTTTAATTAATTGATTTTCAAAATAAGTTACCATAGGCATTGGTTCAAACCTTTCAATAACTCCCAAATTACCTTCACCTGAATTTTCATCAATCTTATAGTAATTATGACGGGCAGTTTCATTCGTTTTGGCATTTCCTCTATAGTTAGCCGTACTATCATTTAAGATTTCTAACAAAAAACTACCATTATTTCCAAGATCGCCTGTTCTTGAACCTGATATTATTTCATTGAAGAGATTCTTATCACCATCTGCTGTAGCAGCATCACCGCGAGGGACAAAGTTCATGTCACCTGCGGAGGATGAAATACCCATATCTGCAGCCGATAAAGCAGTGGAATAATCACTTTGAATTAATGCATATCTTGCTTTAAGCGTGTATGCGGCTGCCAACCATTTATCTTTATCGCCTCCATAATAAAGATCATAACTTTCCAGAACCGAAGTGGGCCCTCCTGCACTTCCAAGATCAGTGATTGCACCATCTAAAAGTGACGACACAGCATTTAATACCGATACTTGAGAATCGAACTTTGGATCTTCTACATCTGTTAGTACTTCCGAATACGGAACGTCTCCCATTAACATGGCCAAAGTTCCAACGGCATGAGCCTCTATCACTTGTGCTATTCCAGTTAATAACTTGTTATCAGCTGCTGATTCACGAATGTGGCGGACATTGGTTAATACACCGGTATAACATCCATTCCATTCATCATTGGATTCAACCGTTGATAATGAATATCCATAAATGTTTGAATATAGAGATGTATAACCCACTAGCTGTCCGGAAAACATTCCGGTGATCCTATTAACATGACTATTTTGAATCATTATATTCGCTAGTTGTGCACCATTTAAAAACAAGCTTGCATCAACATCTTGTAAGGTTATCTCATTTGGATTATCATTTAGATCAGCAGGGATCTCACAGGAAGGAAGCATCAGTATTGAAGCAACCAACACTAGTCCAAATATATTTTTCATTGAATTTATCATTATTAAACCCTCCCTTAGAAGTTTACTGAAACTGTGAATAGATAGGACTTCGTACTTGGATTAGTAAAATAATCCAAGCCAAACCCATTTGCCACTCCAGCTTGATTTGTAGCAGGATCAATACCTACCAGCTCTTTATAATTAGCCCACAGATTACGTCCCGTCCATCTAAATGTAATAGAACTTAGATTAGTTTTATCTCTAAATGCCTGAGAAGTCAATGTATATGATATCGAAAGTTCTCTTAAACGGGAATACGTAGCATCCTTAACCGCAAAATTATAGGCCTGGTTATCACCAAAACCGCCGCCGATACCATGACGGTACCACGTTTCATCAAGTATTACATCGCCTCCACCAAAATTATGTATATTACCTCTAATAAACGTTCCAGCAGGAATAGTATCTCCATCAAAATTCATTAAATCGGTAGAAGTTGTTACGGCTCCGGCTGTTTCTTCAGTGGTACCAAAACGGCGCAATACCCACTGAGTTCTTGGAGAATAATCGCCTCCCTCAGAATGCTCGAACAAAGCATCTATGTTGAAATTCTTCCAGCGCGCATTTAAACCTAGGGTTCCACGCCAGTCAGGATTTGGATCACCAAGTACAATAGGTAGTGATGTAATTTGAGGAAAACCATTTGCATCCAGGGTCAGATTCCCATCTACAGTTCCATCATCGGTTTGCGAACCTGTTCCATACAATGCACCTAGAGAATGATCTACAATCGCAACCGAATTAACAGAACCTGTTCCTAGAAAAATAACCTCGGTTCCAGCCAAATCCGTAACCTTATTTTCGTTCTTAGCCCAATTGAAAAATAGGTTTATCGATTGATCGTCTTGGTTCATCAATAAAAATGAGCCATCCAATTCAAGCCCATTATTTTCCATACTGGCAGCATTCATATACTGAGTATCATATCCAGTCGATGGAGATTTTGATACATTAATTAACATATCATCAATTTGATTTTGGTAGCTTGTTACACTTAGAGCAAGCCGGTCATCAAGTAAACGTAGATCAACACCAAATTCTGTCTCTGTTTTTAGTTCGGGCTTCAGGCTCGGGTTTCCTTGATCATCATCTACCCGGTAACCGCCGCCAAATAATGATACATCAAGAGGGTCGCTATATGAAGCATAACTGAAACCCGATTCAGCCAGCGTTTCAAAACGATGGGCATTAGGGCGTACGCCCACTTGACCCCAGGCAAGACGTAACTTACCAAAACTAACAGGTGATCCTTTTAGCATATCCGTAAACTGATATGCTACATCCATTGCAGGATAAAAATAGGGGTCACTTATTGTAGAGTGTTCTTCGCTTGAACCAGATAAGTTTACAAATAGATTATCCATTGCAGATAAGGACAAAAGTCCATACGTACGTCCAGAACGGATAAATAATTTTCCATTATCGACTGTTGATGCCTCAGCTGCAGTATTTACATTCACTGTCTGTTTATCTGTGTTTACCAGAAAACTGGCTATGTTAAAGCTGGTTCTGTTATAGGCGCGATCCCACCAGTTATATCCGGCCGTCACATTCAAAGACATATTTGATCCTAGATCCAGATTTCTCCGCACAATGAAATCATAGTTAGCCTCACGATTTGTAAGAGCATCCTCTGCAAATACACCTGCATTTCTAGATCCAGATGATCCAACTGGGAAAAACCACGAACGATCATCCCCCCAAGCATCAATTCCTGCTCGTATAACAAAACTTGTTTTTTCATCTGGAGTTATAGTCATTTCATTCGTCATCATAAAGCGGTCAACTTTTGTACCAGCCTGTTGTTCATAAATAGTCCATAAAGGATTATTATAAATCGGATTGGAACTTGATCCGCCGAGATATCGACGATAGGCACGCTGACGGCCTGTATACTCAACCCCATCTCCATCTACATAGGATCCTTTATAATGCGTAATATCAAAATCCGGCGCTGACCTTAATAAACCAAGCATTAATCCTGTTACGTTGGAGCTTTGCTGAATTCGGTTTGAATTAGTATACGTGTAAGAAGCTTTTGATTCCATGGAAACCATATCAGATAACCTAAACTTTGTATTTAACCTGAAATTATCGCGATCATAAAAAGAAGCACGTATAATTCCATCCTGTCGGAGTCGACTGTAACTGAACAAAAACGTTTTTGAAGCGTCACCGCCAGTAACCTGGAAATCATCTTGTATATAATTACCTTTTTGAAAGACCAGATCCCAGTTTGAATCAACATAAGTGTCTTTGGAATTTTTGGTGGTTATTGCATATTGGGTAAATGTCCCATCTTCAGAAATGAAATGCTGACCTTCGGTATCAACTTCATCTGCACCACCAGCACGATCAGGAATATAATCACCCCAAGATTCCGCCCGAGTAGCACCAAAAGATCCATCTCTACCTTGACCCCATACTGTCTGCATAGGAATACGTTCATGAATTTCATCAGTAGACATGGTCCTTTTATAGTTCATTTTAAGTTTTCCAGCATCTCCATCCTTTGTGGTAATCATCACAACTCCATTGGCGGCTCTTGAGCCCCACAGAGCTGCAGCTGATGCGCCCTTAAGCACTTCAACAGATTCAATGTCATTTGCATTTAAATCATTTAAACGAGATTGTTGTACTGTTCCTGAAGATCTTCCTCCAGAAATATTATTACCACCTCCATAAACTGTAGAATTATTCATTGGCATTCCATCAACAATAATCAATGGTTGGCTAGCTCCGGAAATAGTATTAGCTCCCCTTATCCTGATTGAAGTTGATGCGCCTGGATCTCCAGCTACTGCATTAACAATAACGTTCGATGCTTTAGCAGCAAGAGAATTTCCCATTAATGATTCACCTGAGCGCGTCATATCTGCTGCCGCTACAGATACACTAGAAGACCCCTGTTCATCACGGTTAGCTGTAAAACCCAATGCTGTTACACTAACAGCCTGCATACCAATTGCATCAACAGCTAAAGAAAAATTTTGCGTCACAGATCCGCTTGCAGGTACATTTACTGACTGGGATGCGCTTTGATAGCCGATGTAACTAGCAGTTAAAATTACTGATGCACCACTAATATCACCTGAAGGGATGTTTATTTCATAACTACCATCCGATCCAGATGCTCCACCATAGGCCGTCCCATCAATGGTTACATTTGCACCAACTAATGCTTCTCCAGATTCAGAAGATACATTTCCTTCAATAACAGATTGTCCTAAAACAAGACAATTGAAAATAATAGCTGTAAAAAATAAATAGGTTGTTTTCTTCATTACTTTATACTCCTCATTAATTAATCAATGACCATCAGCTGTAATATAATCACAATTATATCTATTACATAATCATATAATATTTTACAGTTTGTAATATTGTTATCATTAGATTTATATTTCTTTTAAATACTTATATAATGTTGGTCTTGAAATTGCCAATAATTCACTAATAATTGTCTTGGCGCCTTTTTTACTAAGATATCCTTTATCCTTCATATAACTAATCACTTTTAGTTTATCTCCTCTCTTCAATACTTTACCCTGTAATTGATTCATTGTAAAATATTTGCTTAAAGCCTGTTGAATTTCAGTTTTGATACTCCACATAAAGAACTGTTCTGTTTTTGGTAATTCTTCCATTTCAACGCTCTTGGAAAATAAATCAATAAACTCTCTTATATTTACAAAAGTGGAAAGATCAAAATTAAAGCCCATGGAGCCGATTATTTTGTTATCATCATTTCTTATAGTTAGGGAAGATGATTTCAACTCGGCACCGGAAGGACTTTTGTTACTATAATTTACGATTTTATCAGGAAGTGCATTCGAAAGCTTTTTATATCCTATGTCTGATGTACCATCTCCAATTTTTCTTCCAGTAATATGGCTGTTGAAAATAGCAATAATTGATTGATTTGGATTGGTAAGATCATGAACAATTACTTCCAAATAAGGAGAAAACATTTCAGCAATAATCTCCCCAACTTTAATATAATGAGCTAAAATATCCTGATTTTTTTTAACCATTTTCATAGAAATTCAACAAATCAATTTAGTTCAATCTTTGTACTATACTATCGATTAATCCTCCATCCCCAAATCTAATCAAATCGGTCACAGGCATTTTATGTTCTTGTTCTAATTCTTTGATTTCATGTAAGGCTTCATTTTTTTTCATATTTAACGTTAGCAAGTTTATGCCTAAGAATTGAGACTCTTTGAAATTCTTCATTAAATCAAGATGTAATTGCATAACCTCCCTAATAGTAGATATTGGGTGTCCCGTTACATCTTTTTTTCTACCTGGCTCATCAGTCATTATCATAAAGTCAGGCATAGCACCATGCATAAGAGCCAATGTAACCCCAGAGTAATACATATTGGTTAAGGATCCTTGTCCCTCAACAATCACTAGATCTGCTCCATTTCCTACATGGTCAATTGCATGTTCAATTTCTCCAGACATAAAGTCACCAACAACAGCATCAACAGGAACACCGTACCCACTCAACATTTTTCCCGTTTGACCAGTTGCGACAAAGCGGACATTCTTACCTTGGTTAATAAGACGTTTTGAAATTTCCCATCCCGTTGTCATTTTTCCGGTATCACAATCGGTTCCTACTACAAGCAATACTTTCACTTTGCGGTTTTTCCATGTTCCCTTAGAAAAATGAGGAGGGTCTGGTGGTCGTCGTAAATCATTGATAGTAATAGAGTATTTTTTCGCAAGAACAGAAATCTCTGGATCATCATTTAAAAACTGATGCATTCCACTGTAAATATCACAACCATATTGTATAGCATCTTTAAGTTCTTTTCTATATTGTTCATTAATAAAACCGCCCTGAGGAGCACTGCCAATTAACATTGCATTTGGATCAAACTCTGTTGCTGCTTTAAAATTAGAAACAACAGGTATTTCCCCTCCAAACCCCAATATATCCTGCGCAGTTTTCCCAGATGTAACTGGATCTATCACGCAACAAACATCTTCGGGCCGATAACGGATTAACATGTTCCCTGTCTTATTTAAAATATAATCGAATGCATTCGGGCATAAAATTGTAAATGAAGCCATAATTCCTTAATTATTTATAATTATAATATTAATGAGAATTAAATTTAATGTATATTAATTAACAAATTGTTAATTAATTAATAAATTACAAATGCGTAATAACTACTGTTTTAAATCACAATGTATGCGACTAAATTTTACTAACATAAACAAAAAACATAATGATATGAAAAAATTATTGATAGTATGGATTATTTCTTTCAGTTATAATAGCTGGGCTAGTCCAAATCCAGTGTTTGCAGAAAATGGGATGGTTGTTTCCACTAGCCATGAGGCTTCAATTGCAGGAATCGAAATTTTGAAAAAGGGCGGAAATGCAGTTGATGCAGCTTGTGCTATAGGTTTTGCCTTAGCTGTCACCTCATCTTCAAATGGTAATCTTGGTGGTGGTGGTTTCATGGTGGCTCACATGGCTGATGGTACAACTTTCACATTAGATTATAGAGAAAAAGCTCCACTAGCTGCCCATCGTGATATGTTCCTTGATTCCAATGGTACGGTTATAGATGATATGTCTCTACGAACAAGAGCCTCCTCTGGTGTTCCTGGAAGCGTTGATGGACTTTTAAAAGCTTGGGAAAATTATGGTTCTGGTCGTTTATCATATCGAGAGATATTAGCACCGGCTATTGCTCTTGCAGAAAGAGGGTTCGAACTAAGTTATTATGAAGCAAAACGCTTCAACAATAATAAAGATTTGTTTTTAAGGAATGCGGCAGCATCTAAAATATTTATCCGTAAAGATAGAAAACCATGGAAAGCTGGAGATCGATTGATTCAAAAGGATTTGTCCAAAACATTAAAACGTATTTTCCTGAAAGGTCGAGATGGGTTTTATCATGGTAAAACAGCTGATCTTATCGTAGCAGAAATGAATAGAGGAGTTGGTTTGATAACACATGAGGATTTATTGAATTATGAATCGAAATATCGTGACCCAATTATTGGTTCGTTCAATGGATATGAAATTATCACTATGGGCTTACCCAGTTCCGGGGGAGCTATCCTAATCGAAATGTTAAATATGCTTGAAAATTTTTCTTTGGCAGATATAGGTTGGAATACCTCTAACTATATCCATATTCTTACTGAAGTTGAACGTCGAGCTTACGCAGATCGAGCAGAACATCTGGGAGATTCTGATTTTTGGACAGCGCCCATCTCCATGTTAATTAGTAAACAATACGCTAAAGACCGCATGAATGATTTCTTTATGGAAAAGGCAACTCCTAGCGCAGATATTTTTGCCGGCGATCCAAATGATTATGAAAGTTCAGAGACTACTCATTATTCTGTTATAGATAAAGATGGTAATGCTGTAAGCGTCACGACTACCATAAACTTAGGATACGGCAGCGGTATTCTTGTAAAGGGTGCTGGTTTTTTTCTTAATAATGAAATGGATGATTTTTCCGTTAAAGCTGGTGTGCCTAATTATTTTGGATTGGTAGGGAATGATGCTAATGCTATCGAACCAAGGAAGCGCCCTTTAAGTTCGATGACCCCTACTATCGTATTAAAAGATAATGAACCATTAATCATTCTTGGTTCTCCTGGCGGTTCAAGAATTATAACGACCGTACTGCAAACAATATTAAATGTAACTGTTCATAATATGAGTATTCAAGAAGCCGTATCAGCGCCAAGAGTTCACTCTCAATGGTTGCCAGAGGTTATTATGGTTGAACCATTTAGCGTTAACAAAGATGTAAGAAAGTTATTAAAAAGAAAGGGTCATAAAATTTCCCCTTATGTTATAATGATCGGTGAAATGAATGCAATATTAATTAATGAAAGCGGTTATTTTGGAGGCGCAGATACTAGAGGGGAAAATACAGCTATCGGTTATTAATCACCTGATCTTCTATTAGCTGAACAAATATTGAAGCGCCAACTAGAAGAGCATTTTCATCAATATCAAAATGTGAACAATGATGTGGTACAGATCGAAGCTCTTGATTGCTTGGAGCTGATCCAACAAAGAAAAAACAACCAGGTATTTTCTGAGCGTAATAACTAAAGTCTTCTCCTCCCATAGACATATATGGGAACCCGCATTTATCCCCTACTATTTTTTTTGCAGATATCATTAATTTCTTAAAGGGCGCTTCATCATTAATTGTAGGGGGGTATCCTTCCGTATATGTGAAATCAATTTTAGCAGAAAAAGTTTTGGCGATTCCAGAAATAATCTCTTGCATCCTGTTTTTTATTAATTGACGATTTTCTTCTGTGTAAGATCTCGCAGTACCTTTTAAGACTATTTCATCAGCAATAACATTAAAATTATGTCCACCATTAATTTGCCCTACAGTAATAACTGTGCTTTCTAAGGGATTTGTGTTTCGACTAACTATGCTTTGTAATGCAGTTATTAAATGGGCAGAAACTAATATAGCATCCACTGTCCCTTGTGGTGCTGCACCATGCCCACCTACGCCTTTTATTATTATTGAGAAAACATCTGCGGCTGCTAAAATTGGCCCCTCCTTCACTCCAACTTCTCCATATTTCTGATAATTCCATAAATGAATACCATATATTTCATCAACACGATCTAAACAACCGTCTTCAATCATATAACGGGCACCACCATCACCTTCTTCTGCTGGCTGAAAAATAAAGCGTACATTTCCATTTAATGTATCCTGAAATTGTTTTAATACAGTAGCGGCTCCCAATAGCATCGCTGTATGACCATCATGACCACATGCATGCATAACTCCTTCATTTACAGAAGAATATGGCAGATTACTGGTTTCTTGAATCGGCAAGGCATCCATATCTGCACGCAGAGCTATAGTAGGGCCATCATTATTTCCAATTAAATCTCCTATAACACCTGTTTTACCAATACCAGTTGATACATCAAATCCCAATTTATTTAGATGTTTTGATACTAATTCAGCAGTCCGATGAACTTCAAAACCAAGTTCTGGATGTTTATGGATATCGCGCCGTATAGAAATAATTTCTTCCGCTATATTTTTTACTTCTGATCGTATATTAATTTTCATTTTTATTATATAGTCATAATAATTTCGGTCAATAAACTGGCAAAATCATCTTTTACCTGAGATGAAACCTGGATTACTTCTTCGTGTGAAAGGGGCTTATTTATAATCCCAGCTGCATAATTTGTAATTGTAGACATCGCTAAAATTCTCATATCTAATTCTGCAGCTTGCTGAATTTCAGGAACAGTGCTCATTCCTACAGCATGCCCACCAATTGATTGAAAAAAAGAAACTTCATCTGGCGTTTCATATGCAGGACCCATTGTCCAACAATATGTACCTTTTGAAACAGAAATTCCAATTTTTTCAGAACAATTAAATGCTTTTCTAATATAAGAGGGGTCATGATATTTTTTGCTATTATGTTTCTTTGGTGCCAATAAACTATCCCGAAATGTACAATCCATATGACTATCAATAATCATCATCTGACCAGGCGGAAGACTTAAGTTCAGTGATCCTGCTGCATTTGTAATTATTAGTTTTTTTACTCCTAATGAATGAAACAATCTTACAGGCAACGTAATGGTTTCCATATCATACCCTTCGTAATAGTGAAATCGTCCTTTTGCAACTATTAAAGAAATATTTTTAATAGAACCTATGGATAATTCACCGCTATGACCTTTTACTGTTGAAAGAGGATAACCTGGAATATCGCTATATGAAATATTAGTCAGATTATTTAATCTATCTGCAAATGCGCCCATCCCAGAACCAAGTATAATAGCAGTATCGGCATCAAACTGCGCCTTTGAAAGAATATAATCTTTCATAGCTGATAAATGATATTTTGATATGTCTTTCAAGATTCCAATACGGCAAGCTGTCCGCATCCACTATTTATATCTGTTCCTTTACTCCACCTAACTGTAACAATAAAATTTGAATTATTGATTTGATTTACAAATTTATTAATTTTTTCCTCTGAAGGTCTTTTAAATGGTCCATCTATTTCATTATAAGGAATCACATTTACTTTACAAGGTAAATCACCTATTAAATTAATTAACCTTTTAGCATCTGCAATAGAATCATTTACATTTTCCATTAATACATATTCAAACGTTACCAGTCTTTTTGTTTTTTTATAGTGATGCCATACAGCTTTAATTAAATCATTAATAGAATGGGTTTTAGAAATTGGCATAATTTGAACGCGTTGTTTCTGATGGTTGCTATTTAAACTGATAGCCAATTTGTATTTGTGCCCTTCTTCGCTATACTGATTAATCTTTGGAATAATTCCTACTGTAGATATGGTTATCCTTTGGGAGCTTAAGTTAATTCCGTCCTTATGATTAAATAACATAGCTGCGTTTATCACTTGTTGATAATTTAAAAAGGGCTCTCCCATACCCATAAAAACTATATTCGTTATTTCTTTATCAATGGAATTATTTATTATCAAATATTGATCAATAATTTCACCGGCTGTAAGATTTTTTATGAAACCCATTTTTGCTGTGGCACAAAACTTACAATCTACTGCACAACCAACTTGAGTGCTTACGCATAACGTAACGCGCTTCTCTTCATACATAAGTACTGACTCAATTTTTTCTTGAGTTGATAGCTGGAATAAATATTTCTGTGTTAATTCAGAATCTGATCCAGTTTTTTTTATAAATAATAAAGGATGTAATACAAATTTTTCTAATAGTATATCCCTAAATGCAATTGGTAACGTATTAATATTATTAAAGGAATCGGTTCTTTGTTTATATACTGAATTAAACAGTTGTTTTCCACGAAATCGTGATTGAGAAAATTCTTCTGAAAGATCTTCCAATTCAGTAAGATTCATACCAATAATTTGACTATTTTTTCTTTTTATTATTTCAGACATATAATACAATATCTTTTAAAAAGTATATTGCAATAAGACAATAACATTGTTTCCTGATAAGCGTCCTTTTAATTTTGACCCTTTCTGAATCTTAGCAACATAACAAATGGAAATCATATGAATAAAATGTCAGATATAAAACTAGTAAAACAACTTACAAAAACAAGGGATCAGTTCAATGCTGAAATATCTAAGCGGGTATTAGGACAACAAGAAATAATAGATCATATTTTGATAGCATTGCTCTGTAAAGGGCATACTCTTTTAGTTGGGGTTCCTGGCCTTGCTAAAACGTTGCTAATTAAATCAATTGCAGAGTTGTTGGATTTAAATTTTAGTCGTATTCAATTCACGCCAGACTTAATGCCAAGTGATATAACTGGTACGGAAATTATTGAAGAAGATCAGAATTCCGGTAAAAGGGAATTCCGGTTTTTCAAAGGACCTGTTTTTGGAAATATAATTTTAGCTGATGAAATCAACAGAACTCCTCCTAAAACACAAGCTGCTTTATTAGAAGCAATGCAAGAACATAGTGTTACAGCCGCTGGTCAAACATATGTACTTGAGGAACCGTTTTTTGTATTAGCAACTCAAAATCCGATTGAACAAGAGGGCACATATCCTCTACCAGAAGCTCAATTAGATCGATTTATGTTTAATATTAAGATTGATTATCCATCATTTGAAGACGAAGTTTCTATAGTTAAATCAACAACTAGCGAAGATGATAAAAAATTAAATACAATAATAAGTCGTAATGACTTAATACTCTATCAAGACCTTGTCCGAAGAGTGCCAATTGCTGATAATGTTGTGGATTTTGCTGTTGAGTTAGTTTCTAAAACACGACCTAAATCTGACAAATCATCTTCCGCAATTAAAGACTGGATTGATTGGGGGGCTGGTCCTCGAGCATCACAATATCTAGTCCTTGGTGCTAAAGCAAAGGCAATATTGGATGGAAGATCTGCTCCTGAAATAGATGATATTAAAGCATTGGCCAAACCTGTACTAAGGCATCGTTTAATTACAAATTTTAACGCAGAAGCTGAAGGATTAAGTACAGATGATATATTAATTAAACTATTAGAAGAAGGCTAATTGTTCAAAATGGAACATGTTGATAAACGAAAATATTTAGAACCAGAAATGGTGGCGCGATTAAGCAATATGTCATTACGTGCACGTTTAGTAGTTGAAGGATATATTATCGGTCAGCATAAAAGTCCTTTTCATGGTTTCAGTGTTGAGTTTGCTGAGCATAGAACTTATGGTCCAGGAGATGAGATTCGACATGTTGATTGGAAGCTATATGGAAAAACGGACAGATATTTTGTAAAACAATATGAAGAAGAAACCAATTTGCGTTCTTATATATTATTAGATACTAGTAGATCAATGGAGTATAAAAGCAACAAAATATCAAAACTTGATTATGGAAATTATTTATCTGCAGCTTTAGCATATCTGATGATTAACCAACAAGACGGAGTTGGGTTAACATTATTTGACAATCAAATACAAAAGTTCATTCCTCCTAGATCGAAGCCTAGTCATATTAATACTATTTTATCTCATTTAGATAAAACAGGATCTGGTAAAGATACAGATGTTGGCATCGTATTACATGAAATGGCAGAAAGAATCAAAAAACGAGGACTGGTGATCTTAATATCAGATTTATTTGATGAAACTGAAAATATAATGAAAGGACTGAAGCATTTCAGGCACAACAAACAAGAAATAATTGTTTTTCATATTATGGATAGAAAAGAACTTGATTTCAATTTTACAAATAGGACGAAGTTTAAAGATATGGAGACAGATGAACAAATAACAACTGAGCCCTGGAAAATTAGGAAAATTTACCAACAAGCAATTCGATCATACCAAGATGAGCTACGCCTGAGATGCAGGGAACAAAAGATTGATTATGTCCCTCTATTTACTGATCAAAACCTAGATTTAGCTTTAAATGAATATTTAAAGAAAAGACAGCGTCTGGGTTAACAAATATCCTTTATTAGAATTATCCTCCAAGACTTTTTGCTTTATCTAAAAAGCGCTTTGACTGATCTGGCTCCCCTTGTTGTAATTTTACACGAGACATCCCCCTATAATGCTCAGGATTATCTGGATCTGCAGAAATTAACTCTCGATAGAATTTTTCTGCCTTACGCCATTTTTCTGCATTTTCGAAAACTTGTGCCATCCCCATTATTGCTTCAACATCATCAGGATTTTCATCAAGAGCATTCATAAAATTAAATTCAGCTTCTTCAAAATCTTCTACTCCATTATATAAAATACCTAGATTAAAATATAGATCAGCTTTTACCTTCCTATCTGTTTCTTTATTTATTGCATCTTCATATGTTTCAATTGATTTTTCCATATTACCTGTATCATAGTAAATCTGGGCAAGGTTCCTAATAGATTTTGTATTGCTTGGGTCTAACTCAACCGATTTTTTGATATAAGGTAATGCCTGCTCAAATTCCTGCTTTTGCATAAAAATTTGCCCAGCAGTTAAATTAATATTTGCATCATCTGGTGATAATTCAACTGCTTTTATAATATATTTTTCTGATTCTAATTCATCACCTGCTAAAAAAAGACAAGTTGATAACATCAAATACGATTGAGCTTCATCGGGCTTTATTTCATAAGAAGTTATAAATGTATTAATTGATTTTTGTAAGAGTAAATCTTTTACGTCAGGTTTTCCATCTCTGTATAGATTAAATTGAGCAACGCCTTTATTGTATACTTCTGCCCAAAATTGTGTTCTTGCCATCACAACAAGTTCCTTAACAGTTTTTGGTTGATCTAGTATTTTTTTATTTGGATCAATTGCAAGGGCCTTATCAAAAGATTGATTCATCATTTTCCAGTCCTTATTCTTAAGACCATAAATATGATAACCTAATTGATAGGGTATCTCAGGATTCTCAGGCTCTACCTCAAGAGCTTTAATAAGGAACGCTTCAGCTTTTTCCCATTCTTGCTGTTGGATATATAATTTTGCTGATGTGTACTCCTGGCTAGAGCAACGAATAAATATCAAAACTAGTAATAGACTGATTATTATTGATAGATATTTTTTATTAAACATTTTACCCCCCCTTGGAAAATTCATTCTTTAAAAACCCGTGAAATTAGGATCAGATTATAATCCTATCAAGAATTAAGGGTAGTTCTAAGGTGTTCTTTTCTTTTTTCAACTTCGTCAATACTAGCATTATATACAGTATCAATACCGAATCCCTCAATAGTTAAGCTTGCAAGGGCTGCGCCATTTATTATTGATTCAATCATTGTTTCACCATTTGCTAACGATGCTGCTACTCCTCCGCCAAAAGAGTCACCCGCCCCTGTGGGATCAACAACATTCATTACGGGGAACACCCCTATTGTATCCAAGCCATGTCCTGAATAAAGCCTGGCTCCTTTTGATCCACACTTTATAATAATATTTTGTGGTCCCAATGATTGCAGAACAGTTCCTTGATCATCATGGTCTTTTCGCCTAGTAAATTGTTCAGCTTCAAACTCATTAATAAGCAAAACATCGCAAGAACTAATTACTTCCTTTAATTTTTCTCTTTCTGTATCAATCCACAAATTCATTGTATCAATGATAACATATTTTCTTTTATTGCACTGATTAAGAACGGATAATTGTAGAAGAGGATGTATGTTAGCGAGAAAGATTACAGGCACTTCTTTATTTTTATCTGTTAAAATTGGATTAAAATCATTAAAAACTCCCAATTCGGTAAACAATGTTTCACGATTATCCCAATCTTCTGCATACCTACCTCCCCAGCTAAACGTTTTACCTTCTTTTTGATCAAGATTTGATAAATCAACTGTGGATTCTTCGAAAATTTTCATTCCATTAATAGGGAAATCGTCTCCAATAATACCAACTAAATGAACAGATGCAGATTTACCAGCAGCAATAGTAGCATAAGTTGCTGATCCTCCTACAATAGATTCTTTACGGTCAGAAACAGTTTCAATAGTATCCAACCCTATAGAACCAACAATTAAGGTATTATTATTGTTCATAGGGTAGTCATATTAATAGAAATTGTTTAGATGATCAATTCTATATTATCTTGCTATAAAGAATATCATAGAGGTATATTTTACACTTATGAGCAGTAAAACGTTTGCAATTCTGACTGATATTCACTCCAATATATCTGCGCTGGAAACAGGTGTCTCTATCATTAATGAAAGAGAAAATATTGATCAGCTAATATGTTTAGGTGATTGTTTTGCTTTAGGTCCTGCGCCAAAAGAAACTTTAGCTATCTTGAAAAGTTTAGATAATTGTATTTTTATTCGTGGAAACCATGATCGGTATCTCATTGAAAAACTATGGGAAAAGGAAATGCCATCGCTTGAAGGGATGGATCCTTATGATCCAATTAACCAAGCAATAGTTGCAAATGAAAAATGGACTGCTGAACAGCTTGGAAAAGAAGGTGTTGATTTTGTCTTAGATATGCATGTTGCACATAGAGAAGTTATTAATTCAATATTAATAGAGTTTACACATGCCTGGTACCAACGGGATGACCAACCACCTAGTATAATGGAAATTAAGAACTGGAAAAATCATGTTCAAAATTCACATCCTGAAGTTGAAAAATTCGTTTTCATTCATGGGCATATTCATACACCTAGATTTGAAGAAGAAGAAAATATTTCCATATATTGTCAAGGCGCTACTGGCCTTCCTTTTGATGAAAAACCACAAGGAGCAGTTGCTTTTTTAACTGTTGGAGAAACAGTTGATTGGGAAGTGGTAAGATATGACTATGATGTGGAAGCAATGATTAATTTACTTGAAGATAGACAGCCTCCATTTTATTCTAATCTTCAAAATACAGTACGGTATGCTGCAATAAAAAACGATTAGTATAATTATCGTACTTATAATACTTTTCATTAATTATAAAATATAATCAATTCAAATGCTTTATTTCGACCATAGCGCAACAACGCCTATAGACCAAACTGTGCAATCACTAATGAGTGAGTTAAATCAGAATATGTTTGGAAACCCTTCTAGTATATATGATTTAGGGAGAAAAGCAAAACATGTTATCGAGAAAGCGAGAAGACAATTTGCAGATTCAATAAACTGTGAACCTAAGGAAGTCATATTTACGGGTGGTGGAAGTGAAGCAAATAATACTATTCTTTGGAATTTGGTTCATCAAAAAAGAAAGCATGTGATAACATCTTCTATTGAGCATCCTGCTGTTCTTTTGGTATTAAAAGAATTAGAAAAACTTGGTGTGAAACATACGATTGTTTCAGTTGATAAAAATGGATGTGTTAATCCTGATGATATTAAAAATAATATTACGGCTGATACTGGACTAATAACTATAATGATGGCGAATAATGAGGTGGGCACTATTGAGCCAATAACAGATATTGCAGATATTGCCAAGGAACATGATATATTATTTCATTCTGATGCAATACAGGTCTTAGGAAAATTACCTGTTGATGTAAAAAAACTTAATGTAGATATGATGAGTTTTTCAGCACATAAATTTTATGGACCTAAAGGCGTAGGTGCCTTGTTTATAAATAGCGGGGTTACTATAAAACCAATGATAATTGGTGGTAGCCAAGAAAAAAATGTGCGGGCTGGTACAGAAAATGTTAGTGGAATTGCTGGTCTAGGTCTTGCAGCTGAAATTGCAAGCAAATCTGTGAATGAAGATTCTTCCCATTTATTAGAATTAGAAAATCATTTTAGAAATCGTATCAATGAACAAAATCATGATATAATTTTTAATGGGTTTGCTAAAAAACATCTTCCCGGCTTAATAAATCTAACAATTCCAAATATTTCTAGTGATCTTTTATTAATCCATCTAGATAAGGAAGGAATTGCAATTTCAAATGGATCTGCTTGTTCATCAGGGACAATTAGCCCTTCCCCTGTTTTACAAGCTATGGGTATTTCTGATAAAAAGAATTTAGAGTCTATAAGAATTAGTGCAGGAAAACATAATACGATTAATGAAGTAAATAAACTCGTCGATTCTATAGGTTCATCAATTATTACTATACATAAGAATTCCTCATGAAACAAAAGATAGTTGTAGGAATTAGCGGAGGTGTAGACAGCTCTGTAGCTGCGCTTCTACTAACTGAACAGGGTTATGATGTAGAATGCATTTTTATGAAAAACTGGGAAGATCAAGATGGGGAAATCTGCACCTCAACAGATGACTATAATGATGCTTTACAGGTGTGTAATATTCTTGGGTTACCAATACATAGTGTAAATTTTTCCAAAGAATATTGGGATAAGGTTTTTTCATATTTTCTTTCTGAGTACAAGGTCGGAAGAACACCAAACCCTGATGTGTTATGTAACCGAGAAATAAAATTCAAAGCATTTCTTGATTATGCTATGAAATTGGGGGTCAATAAAATTGCTACAGGTCATTATGCAAAAATAGAATGTAGAAACTCAGAATATAGGTTGTTAAAAGGAAAAGATAAAAATAAGGATCAGAGTTATTTTCTTTATATGCTATCCCATGACCCTTTATCAAGAAGTGAATTCCCTCTTGGGGATTTAGATAAAAAAGATGTAAGAAATATTGCCAAAAATGCGGGGTTACCCACTGCAGATAAGAAGGATAGCACTGGTATTTGCTTTGTGGGTGAACAAAATTTTAAACAATTCTTAGAAAGATACCTGCCTGCAAATCCTGGAAATATCATTTCATTAGATCATAAAAAAGTGGGAACTCATTCAGGTTTAATGTATTACACTATTGGGCAAAGAAAAGGATTAGGTATTGGCGGGGGTCACAGTGATTTACCTGATCCTTGGTATGTTGTTGGAAAAGATATGGTAAAAAATAATCTTATTGTATGTCAAGGAAAGGATAATCCATCACTTTATAATGAAAAAATTATTGCAACCCAACTACACTGGATTTCTAAGTTAAAACCTGATAATAGCAAAGAATCGGCTGCAAAAATTCGCTATCGACAAAAAGATCAGTTTTGTAATATTGAAATGTTAAATAATAATTCAGCTATAGTATCCTTCCAAAAACCAGTGTTTGCTGCTGCGCCCGGTCAGTCAATTGTGTTTTACAATGATGATGTATGTTTAGGCGGAGGAATAATTGAACCCTATATTAATTAATAGTAAAAATATAAATAAACACGAACATTGCTATTTAATACATATTAAACCGAAATTTAGAATATGGTAATTATCCTAAAATGGATGATTTTAATAAAGATGAATAATCAAATACGATATTTAATTACTTTTTCTTTGCTAATTAGCTGTCTTTCTGCTCAGCTAATATCGCAACTTCCAAATCAAAGTCCTGGTGCTATGATAACAGGAAGCAATACCTCTGAACCATTACCCTTGTTTGATCCTAGCAGATTCTCTATGAATCATAGTTTTTCTATGTCTGCAATGAATTTTGGTAACCAAATGATCAATGTAGCCGCTTATACAAATATGATGAATTATACATTAAATCCAAATTTACATATTGGTGCTAGCTTTAGCCTTATTCAGCCTACTGGAATACAAAATCCTTTAAGTTATGGTATGGATAAAACACAATTTGTATATGATGCACATTTACGATATAAACCAACGGAAAATACTTTTTTTGAACTAAGAATGTCTAATAATCCTTATAATAATGAACGAAGATCCATGCAGAACTACAAACATAATCCATATTTTAATAATTATTACAAATAATAAATGGTTATTATATAGATAAAGAATAACAAAAAAGAATGCCTCATAAAAAATCTTCATTTTTTAATAAAAAAAAGAAATCAAAAAAAGGTTCTCGTAAGGATTTACAAGGAACAATAATTAATTCAGCTATTGTGGTTTTATCATTACTACTAGTTGCATTTATATTTTCTTTTACAACAAAACAAACCCATAATGGGGTCCCCATAGAAATTACATTTCCAGATATACCTGAACCGCGGCTTGCTGTTGAAATATATGAGAAAAAACCAGTTATGGATATTGAAGTAGAAATATTAAATGGATGTGGTGTCGTAGGCCTTGCTTCAAAGGTATCAGATCTACTGCGTGATAATAATATTGATGTAGTTAGGTCTGAAAATGCTGATAATTTTAATTATACTCAAACAATGTTAATATTGAGAAATGAAAATCTTGAAGAATTAAATTATGTTGCGAAATCACTTGGTTTAAATCCCACTGAAGATCCTAGAGTAATACATCAGCCCGATGAAAGTCTTAGCGTTGATCTAACATTAATTCTTGGAAAAGATTTTAGTTCTATAAAATCAATTCAAGCCTATATAGATAAATAATTTACCGCCCTGTCAAAAACTGTTAAATCAAAGTCTTCCTCGGAAATACTTGCTGGATCTATAGCAAATCTCGCTTTAGCTAAAAAGGCTGAAGATGTAATTTCTATAAAGGTTGCTGAACTAACAAGCATATCTGACTATTTTGTTATTTGTTCGGCCTCTACCGATGTACAAGTAAAAGCAATAGCAGATGGCATAAGAAAAGGAACTGATACTAAAGCATGGCGAATTGAAGGATACGAACAACTAAATTGGGTATTATTAGATTATATTGATGTAATTGTACATGTGTTTCGAACAAGTGAAAGAGAATATTATCAAATTGAGAGACTGTGGGCTGATGCAAAGACAATAGAATATAATGATTGATTTTAAACAATATATAAAGGAAATAATTTCTAATGCTTTAACAGAATTAGATGTTCAATCAAATGTTGTAGTTGAAAAATCATCTAATCCAAATTTTGGAGATTACTCAACTAATATTGCATTATCCCTAGCAAAACAATTAAAAAATAATCCACTAGAGATTGCAAAAAATATTGGGAGCCTATTAAAGTATGACAGTGATATTATTTCAGAACATTCAATATCAAAACCTGGATTTTTAAACTTTCATATATCTGATAATTATTATCAAAAAACTGTAAATAAAATAATCTCAGCATCTGAATCATATGGGATGACAACTGTTGGTAAAAATAAAACAGCAAACGTGGAATTTGTTAGTGCAAATCCCACAGGACCTTTAACGGTTGGTCATGGGCGCCAAGCTGTTTTAGGTGATACTATTGCAAATATATTAGAATGGCATAACTATAAAGTCACAAGAGAATATTATTATAATGATGCCGGAAGACAGATGCGTATACTAGGAGAGTCTGTTGCTGCGCGTTATTTTAATTTAATAGGTAAAGAATACAAATTCCCTGATGATGGATATAAGGGTGAATACATTATATCAATCGCAAATGAAATAAAAAATAAACACGGTGAAAAATTAGAAACAAATTCAACGGTGTTTAGAAAAGAGGCGGAAAAAGCAATTTTTAATGATATAAAAAAAACACTTAATTCGATTGGAGTAAATCATGATGTGTTTTCAAATGAACAAACATATTATGATAATGGGTCAATTGATACATTAGTTGAAGAACTAACCAATAAGAATCTTATATATAAATCAGATGGCGCAGTTTGGTTTAAAGCAACTGATTTAGGATTAGAAAAAGATCGTGTTTATTATAAAAGCTCAGGTGAAGCAACATATCGCCTCCCAGATACTGCTTACCATCGACATAAATTAGATCGATCATTTGATTTAGTTGTTGATATTTTTGGTGCAGATCATGCTGATGCCTATCCAGATGTTTTAGCGGCATTAAATGCTCTAGATGTTAATACTTATCCTATAAAAGTATTAATTCATCAATTCGTCACGGTATTAAAAAATGGTGAAAAAGTTAAAATGTCTACCAGAAAAGCTAACTTTGTAACTTTAGATGAATTAATAAATGAGGTAGGTACTGACGTTGTTAGATATTTTTTTATTATGCGCAGCATGAATAGTCATTTGAATTTTGATCTTGATCTTGCAGCTGATCAATCAGAAAAGAATCCAGTATATTATATACAGTATGCTCATGCTAGAATATCAAATATTATCAATAATGGAAAAGCTAATAATTTATCTATAGATGGGAAGTTTGATACTTCCTTATTAATAAATAAATCTGAGATTTCATTAATTAAATCATTAAATGATTTCCCTGAAGTAATAGTAAACGTTTTAGATAATCTTGAACCTCAAATTATAGCAAACTACTTGCATAATATTGCATCAGAATTTCATAGGTTTTATGCTAAATGTCGTGTGATCACGGATGATATTGAATTAACAAAATCACGTCTTCATCTGATCAAATCAGCAAAAATCGTATTAGAAAACGGTCTAAAGATTCTTGGAATTCAAGCACCTGAAAGAATGTAAATGGATGATTTTATATATATAGAATTACAATATTTAGCGCTGTGTCTTTCAACCCTTTTTGCTCTAGTAAACCCCTTGGGAATAACACCAATATTTGTAGCAATGACTGATAAGTATTCGAATAAAGACAAAATTAAAATTGCAAAAAAAGGAATTATTACTGGATCAATTGTTTTAATCATTTTCACATTTTTAGGTTCCATTATTTTTCGGCTATATGGTATTACTATTGAGGCTTTCCAAATAATGGGTGGAATTATTTTTTTTAGAAGTGGCTTGAGAATGCTTGATGCTAAGGTTGGTCGCTCAAGAACTACTGAAAGTGAAAGAGAAGAATTTAAAGAATCTGATGAAATAGCAATTAGCCCAATTGGAATCCCCCTTATAACTGGCCCAGGTGCTATTACAGGAGTATTAATTCTATCTGGCAAAATGCCCTCAGATTACAGTTTGGCCATTCTTTTACTAGCCGTAATTATAACAATGGTTATTTTCTATATTATACTAAGAACAGGGAATTTTCTTTCAAAAAAGATTGGACTCACTGGTATGCGTGTTATTGAGCGCATGATGGGATTAATTCTTATGGTTATTGCCGTTCAATTTGTTATTAATGGTATAGAGACAATAATTAATAGATTATAACTGATATGTGGAGGCGGGGAGATTCGAACTCCCGTCCGAGACAGATGCTAATAAAACGTCTACATACTTAGTTATCTGATTTTTTCTCATTGATATAGCGGACAAATAACAACCATTATATCAACCAGTTTACAAAGTATCTTATCCCTTTCTAGTAAACAAATCCAGGGACCAGCCTGCGTTTATGACGCTCTTAGATTAAACCACAGACAAATTCAATCCAGAGCGGGCAGAGCTACTTAAGCAGCTGCCATGTAGCCGTAATCGGCATTTATTGATATTCCGGGGTTATTAAAGAGGATCCCGAACCTCTGCATGCAATCTTATCATTATCTTGCCCCGTCGAAACCGGTCGCCCCCATTGTCAAATAACTAAATTAATTAAATATTAAGAATCCAAATATTAAACCGCAATGGAACATTTATTAGGATAGTATAAAAAAGAAAGGCTCCGAACGCCAACCCGGAGCCATTCACTTATTCACTTGCCAACCTTCAAGATTAAAACTCTTTATTTCTATCAAATTTTAATCTTATAGGTAGCTAAAAACTAAGCGGGGTATCAATATGGCGCAAGAGCAAAAGTAAAAAAATTTGATTTTTTTTAACAAAATCACAGTTTGTAAAATTAAAGGTTAGAAACCTTTGCTATAATAATTCAAATGAAGCACTAAAATGTCTGAGGGTTTTAGGCTGATCAATAATCTTTAATCCTTTAATGGTCTTTTTTCTATCTAAAACATCTTTTGCAACTTCCAAAACATAATCAATATGACTTTGTGTGTGTGTTCTCCTAGGTAGTGCGAGACGAAGTAATTCCATTTTAGCAGGAATTTCTTTACCTGACTCTTTATCAATTTTTCCAAACATTACAGTTCCAATTTCACAAGAGCGGATACCGCCAGTTTTATACAATTCAACAGCTAAGGCATGACCTGGGAATTCTAAGGAAGGGATATGATCTAATGTTGATTTTGCATCAATGTAAATAGCGTGCCCTCCTGGAGGTTGTATTGTATCATAACCAAGCCTCATTAAATTCTCACCTAGATATTTTGCTTGGGCTATACGATACTCTAGATAGTCTTCATCCATAACTTCTTTTAACCCAACCGCCATAGCATCTAAATCACGCCCTGCCAAACCTCCATAGGTTGGATATCCCTCAGTAAGAATTAGTAAATCTTTTTCTTTTTTAGCTAAAGAATCATTATTAGTGCACAATAGGCCACCAATATTTACAAGACCATCTTTTTTGGCGCTGATAGTACAGCCTTCTACTAAAGACATCATTTCTAAGACAATATCTTTAACAGTCGCATCTTTATATTTGGGCTCACGTAGCTTAATAAAATATGCATTTTCTGCAAATCTGCAGGCATCCAAATAAAGTGGGATACCATACTTATCAAGAAGTTTACGAACAGACCGTATATTTTCCATTGAAACCGGCTGCCCACCTCCAGAATTATTTGTAATGGTAATCAAACAAACTGGAATATTCTCTTCCCCCTTATTTTTTATCAATTCCTCCAATTTTATAATATCCATATTACCCTTGAAATGATGGGTATTGCTTGGATCAAGTCCTTCTGGAATTACTAAATCAATTGCTGTTGCACCCTGAGATTCAACATTTGCTCTTGTTGTATCAAAATGAGTATTGTTTGGAACTATATCCCCTTCTTTACAAATTGTTGAAAATAATATTCTTTCCGCAGCACGTCCTTGATGAGTAGGTATTATATGTTTAAATCCAAATAATTCCTGTGCAGTTTTCTCTAAACGTTCAAAGCTAGCGCTACCAGCATATGATTCATCACCTCGCATGATTGCAGCCCACTGTTCACTGCTCATTGCTCCTGTCCCGCTATCTGTTAGTAAATCAATAAGGATCATATATGCAGGAATTTTAAATAGATTATATCTAGCCTTTGCAAGCGCGCTAATTCGTTCTTCTTCAGAAGTCATCCGAATTGGATCAACGCTTTTAATTATAAAAGGTTCAATTACTGTCTGGAATTTTTTCAATTAATCAATATTTACTGATTAGGTATTTACTTTAACTTATTCAAATTTACACAAAACAACTCCCCTCTTCCTAATCACCTATTTTAAAAAAAAATTAAACAATTTTTTGTTCATATAAACAAATACATTAACTTTTAGGATCGAGGTAGGGGTAATCTTCATGTTCGATTATTCTATTTACATAATTAAAACGAATTTTTAGGAGTTTAAAAATGTTTAAAAGAATTTCTTTTATTTTATCAACAATATTATTGATAAATAATTGCAGCAATAAACAAGATAACGCTTTTACTATTGATTACGAAAAGTACCAATTAGATAATGGTTTAAATATTATTCTACACGAGGATAAATCTGACCCCATTGTAGGGGTAGCAATTCAATATCATGTAGGATCAAACCGTGAGACCCCTGGACGTACAGGATTTGCGCATCTTTTTGAACATATGCTTTTTCAAGAATCGCAACATGTAGCTCAAGATCAATTCTTTAAAAAGATTCAAAATGTTGGAGGAACATTAAATGGCGGAACAAATAAAGATGGAACTGTTTATTATGAAATTGTACCTAAGAACGCATTAGAAACTGTTCTTTGGCTAGAATCAGATCGAATGGGGTGGCTTCTGTCCACTATCACACAAGCAGCCTTTATGAATCAACAAGAAGTTGTTCAAAATGAAAAAAGGCAGAGAGTCGATAACAGACCATATGGTCATGCTAATTATGTAATGATCAAAAATATGTATCCTAAAGGCCATCCGTATAGCTGGACGACAATTGGTGAACTAGAAGATCTTCAAAATGCAACACTTAGGGATGTAAGAAATTTTTATGAAAAATGGTATGGACCAAATAATGCTACTATGGTTATAGCTGGGGATTTTAATAAAACTGAAGTTAAGCAATTAGTTGAAAAATACTTTGGTGAGATAAAACGAGGACCTGAAAATAAAGATCCAGAAACACAATTAGTTACACTTGAATCAATAAAAAAAGTTTACCATGAGGATAACTTTGCTACTTCCCCAAGATTATCTATGGCTTTTCCTACAGTAGATAAACGTCATAACGATGCCCCTGCATTGGAATTGTTAGGGCAATTACTTGGAGATGGTAAAAAAGCTCCCCTGTATAAAATTATTGTAGAGGAAAAAGAATTAGCTCCAAGTTTATATGCATATAGTGGCACACAAGAAATTGCAGGAACTTTTGATATAGTTGCAACTGGATTCCCAACAACAAATCTAACTGATATAGAAAACGCAATTCACGAAGCTTTTGATCTGTTTGAAACTGAAGGGTTTTCTACAGAAGACGTTGAAAGATTGAAAGCTAAATATGAAACAGGATTTTATAACAGTATTTCGTCAGTTCTTTCTAAAGCATTCCAACTAGCAAATTATAACGAATATTATGGATCACCTGACGCAATTAGCGTAGAACTACAAAAAGTTCTTGATGTTAAGGTGGAAGATATAAAACGAGTTTATAATCAATATATTAAAGGTCGTAATTATATTCTTACCAGTTTTGTACCTAAAGGTAAAATTAATCTTATTGCTGAAGGATCAATTCTTTTTCCTATTAATGAAGAAAAGATTATTGCTAATAAAGAAAAAAAAATAAACGATGACGGTATGAATGTAGATCAGATTCCATCTTCGTTTGACCGTTCAGAGGAACCAATAGATGGTCCGCAACCTGGAATAAATATCCCGGAAATATGGAAATATGACTACGCTAATGGAATTTCTCTATATGGTGCTAACCATGATGAATTACCTCTGGTTAGCTTTGGAATAACAATAGAAGGCGGTATGCTACTAGATAACCCAAAAAAGATTGGGGTCGCTAATTTAGTATCTGATATGATGATGGAAGGCACTGTGAATAAAAATCCTATAGAACTAGAAGAGGCCATTGATGATCTGGGTTCATCAATTTTTACCTATACTAGTACGCAAGCGATACATATAGAAGTTAATACTCTTAAAAGGAATTTTGTCCCAACCCTTGAAATAGTTAAAGAAATATTATTTGAACCTCGATGGGATTCTAAAGAATTTGAACGGATCAAACGGGAAACATCTGAAAATATCAAACGACGTTCAGCTATTCCATCATCTATTGCATCAAATGTTTATGATAAACTGAATTATGGGGATCATATACTTTCTAATTCAACTTTAGGAACAGTTGAATCTGTAGAAAAAATTGAATTAAATGATTTAAAAGAATATGTTAAAACTAATTTTTCTGCTCATTTAGCAACCGTGAGTATTGTCGGTGATATTAGTAAAAGTGAAGCAGTAAATGCATTTGAACATTTAGCAAAACGATGGGAAGTAAAAGATGTAGAAATTCCTGATTTTGAAATTCCTGAACCTAACAAGAATGCTAAAGTTTATTTTGTTGATGTCCCAAATGCAAAGCAGTCTGAAATACGAATTGGTTATCTAAGCTTAGCTAGGACAGATCCTGATTATTTTGCTGCCACAATAATGAATATGAAACTTGGTGGTAATTTTAGTGGGGATGTTAATTTAACTTTGCGTGAAGAAAAAGGATATACATATGGAGCACGTACCGGATTTAGGGGAACAAAATTTCCAGGTACATTCACGGCTTCATCCGCTGTTAGATCAAACACTACAGAAGAATCAGTAAATATTTTTAAAGATCTTATGAATGACTATCTTAAACCAATCAATGAAGAAGATTTAACATTTACAAAAAATGTGACATTAAAATCAAATGCTCGTCGATTTGAAACTCTAGGTGCTCTACGAGGAATGATATCTGATATTGCTAGATATGATCTCCCATTTGATTATATAAAAAAACAAGAAGACATAACTCAAAATATGACAATAAAAGATCACAATGCTTTAGCAAAAAAATATATTCGTCCTAATGAAATGATATATCTAGTTGTTGGTGATGCAAATTCTCAGTTAAGTCGTATGAATTCTCTTGGTTTCGGTAAACCAATTCTTCTAGATAGAAATGGTAATAAGGTCCCTAGTAATGAATAAAAAAGATACTATAGCATATGATTGGTTAAGAAGATACACTGGTACGAATCCAAAAGAATATGGCAAATGGATTTTATTAACAAATTTTCAGAATTATGTTGACAAATTTTCAGAAAAATTTGATACAAAGGTAAATGGTATTGGTGGACCAATGACCTCAGCAATCAATTCTGATGGACTTAGTGTAATAAATTTTGGAATTGGTAGTGCTAATGCTGCTACAATTATGGATTTATTATCATGTATTAAACCTAAAGGAGTATTGTTTTTAGGTAAATGTGGCGGATTGAAAAAAAATACAGAAATTGGTCATTTTATTCTACCAACGGCTGCTATTCGGGGTGAAGGAACAAGCGATGATTATTTTCCTAAAGAAGTACCTGCAATGCCTTCGTTTAAAATACATAAATATGTATCTGAAATTTTAGTCGACCGAAATATAGAATATCGAACGGGTGTTGTCTATTCAACAAATAGAAGAGTATGGGAACATGATGAAGATTTTAAAAAATATCTTCGAAAGGTGCGAGTTATGGGAATAGATATGGAAACAGCTACAATCTTTATAACTGGCTTCGCGAATGAAATTAATAGAGGGGCTTTGCTGTTAGTAAGTGACACCCCTATGATACCAGAAGGAATAAAAACTGAAGAAAAAGATAAAGTTGTTACAAGAAAATATGTTGATCTACATATTGATATGGGGATAGAAGCGATGACAAAAATTGGCGATGAAGGAGAAAAAATAAAACACTTCAAGTATTAGATAAGTCTTGATATTGTTGATACATCAATATTGTTCAATTTTAGAGTTTCAAATATGGTCGTACTTATTTAAATAATGAATACCAGGATCCAATGTGTTATTATTTTAGTATTCCAAAATATATGTTTTCCATATAACTCCAATTATGTAACCACAGCTAACATGGCAACAACAATACCAGTTATTGATGGTATTGTAATTAATGATCCTGCCTGGGAATCATTAATAGAGATAAACAACTTTACTCAAAAATCACCAAACGAAGGCGAAGCAGTCACGGAAAAGACTGTAGTTAAGGTGATGTTTTCTAATGATATACTATATATCGCTGCAGTATGTTACGATGATAATCCTGAAAAAATCGTTATTACTGATACGCGACGGGATGCTCCATTAATAAATACTGATAGTTTCATGTTTATACTAGATACCTTCCAAGATCAACAGAATGGTTATGTATTTGGTACAAATGCTGGAGGGTTAGAATATGATGCTCAAGTTAGTAAAGGTGGAGAAGGAATGTCAATAAACACTAGGCGTCAATCAGTAGGAACAGGTGATGCATTTAATATTAACTGGGATGCTGTTTGGGAAGTAAAAACAAATATAGGTGATTATGGGTGGAGTGCTGAGTTCTCAATCCCGTTTAAAACTCTAAGCTATCCAAAAGAAAGTGAACAAAGCTGGGGTATAAATTTTCAAAGAGTGATTGCTCATAAACAAGAGCAAGTATTCTGGGCGCCAATACCAAGACAGTATAGTCTAAATCGTCTGTTGAATGCAGGTATGATTACTGGCCTTCAGGTACCCAATGTTCGCAAAATAAAAATTATGCCTTACGGATTAGGATCAAAAATAAATGAAGATTCAGAAACTAATAATACATCAACAACAAGCGATTTTGGATTAGATGCAAAACTCAGCGTTACATCAGGGTTAATTTTAGATTTAACGTACAACACTGACTTCGCACAAGTAGAGGCAGATGAACAGCAAATTAATTTGGATCGTTTTAGCCTGTTTTTTCCGGAAAAAAGGGGATTCTTTTTGGAAAATGCTGGTCTTTTTTCAGTTGGTGAAAACACGTTCAGTGGACCAGATATAGAAATGTTTTTTAGTCGTAGAATTGGTGTCGGTCCAAATGGCGAGCCCTTACCTATCTTGGGTGGTGCAAGACTGACTGGAACAGCAGGCAGATTCAGAATAGGGGCATTAAATATGCAAACACAAGCAGTAAACAATATAACAGATGGGGATAATTTTTCTGTTTTGCGCTTGAAAAAAGAACGGCCAAATCGAACATCATATGGTTTTATGATGACTAATCGTACTGGATTAGGAACTGATAAAAATTCAAATAGCAGTTATTCCATAGATGCATCATTAGGAATCGGAGAGAATATTCAATTAATTGGGTTTGCTGCAAAATCAGACCCGGACAAAAATATTCAAAATAGTGATGTCGGTACATATTCCTATTTGCTAGAAGCAAATAGGAATACAAAAAGATTGACGACTCAGCTTCGATTCACTGAAGTAGGTGTAAATTTTAATCCTGAAATAGGTTATGTCAAAAGACAAGGTTATAGAAAAATATTATTCAGAATATTGAACCGGACCAGACCAAAAGATACTTTTGGTCTTCTTGAAATTCGTCCTCATATCACTTATTGGGGATATTGGAAAATTGATGGGTTCTTGGAAACTGCACGTTTACATGTTGACAATCATTGGGAATTCAGAAATGGATACCGTATTGATACAGCTATAAACTTTTTGAACGAAGGGGTAATCGATACATTTGAAATTGCGAATGGAGTTATGGTACCTTCAGGACGTTATGAACATAAAGAATTACATATCCGTACTAACACTAATTTGACAAAACCATTCAATTTAATAATGGTAAACAAAATTGGTGGTTTTTTCGGTGGCAATCGACGCAATATTGATTTAACTATTGGATATAGATTTGGGAATCGTTTTACATCTGCACTTATCTCAAAATACAATAATGTTAGTTTGCCTGACGGAAAATTTATCACTCACTTAATCAAAACTAGATTAACCTACTCCTTTACACCAAAACTATATATTCAATCACTAATCCAATACAATAACCAATCAGATGAATGGTCAATGAATTGGAGATTTATTTGGCAACAATCTGCAGCTGCAGGTTTATACCTGGTATATAACCAAACGCAAGATTATGATGGAATACCCATTAAATACAATGTTGCATCAATTATTCTTAAATATAGTTACCTGTTTGATGTATAATAATTTTTTTTAAATCTAAATATTGTCTTTAACTACTGCGGTAGAATTTCATCAACAATTTTCTGACACTTTATTGCGCTTGACTTTTCGATCATTCCTAAAAATATTTTTTTACCTCTCTCATCTTTTCTCTTATAACGTCTAGATAATCCTAAAGGGCTATCTCCAGTAAAAAGTCTATAAAAAACACATGCTGCTAGATAAGTCCCAACTGGAGAAGGATGTTTACTATCCATAGTAAAAATAGGTATGGTAGGGTATCTTTGTTGAAAAATTCTAAATGCTTGATCAACCGGTACTAAAATTGCACCTGTTTTATCCGCTAATGGTTTTAAGGCGTGATACATTGGATCTAACACATCATAATTATTACTAGTGATACCTTTGTACATCCATGTCGTAAAAATATAAGGAGTACCATTATTTAATTTTATGTGATCAATAAACTTTATAAAATATTTTTGTGATTCTTTAGAATTTTGTAATGGGTTATTACTATAATCCTGAATAACAACTCGATTAAATGCACTATTGGAAATTAGAGTTCTTGATTTTAATTCATTATTTTCAAACCAATGATCTTTTAATGAGCTACTGCTAGCTGTTGATTGAATAATATCAAAATTATAACCACGTTCATTGGCCATAGATTCAACTACAAGTGGTAGATTCCAATAAAAGGTGAAACTATTACCAATGAATAATATTTTCTCTACAGTTGCATTTTGAGACCAAATACAATTGAATAATAATAAAATGGTAAAAATATTTTTTTTCATAGAGGAAATAAGCACTAACAAATGGTGAAACAAGACGGTGCGTTTAAGGCAAGGTTACAATCATGATAAAAAAGCTAAATAGACTAACCATCCTGTTAACGCTACGGCAATTGCTGATAAGGTATAATCTTGCCATTTTTTAAGTTTAATCTTTTTCCACATCATCCCTTGCCAAGCAAGAAACATTATAGAAAGAATTAATGCCGTAATGTTAAAATCTATTTTCTGCTCCTTATGTGCTATTATTAGATACTAAATGATATATATATATATCATCTTTTTTTACGATGCGACTATCAATTAACGTTTTGGATGTTAATTGCTACGATAATAACGGTGCAGATAAAAAATACGCCTGCTAGACCGTACAGTATTTTGCCAGCTTGCTTTTATCTATTGCGCCCTTTTCGGTGATAATATAGTCCACTAAATCCAGCAAAACAATATCACTAGAATGAGAAATAAGGTTGTATTCTGAACCACTTACACTGATCGATTCATCTTTTAAATAAAGATTCTGATCTCTTGAAAACGTGTTTGTAATCTCCAGAGATGGTGCAAAAAGGTAGATCGGTAAACCATGAATGTTGCACTCACTGACAATGTTCGAAGTACCGCTGTCGCTAACAAATTTTCCATCAACTGTCAACGCATAAGCACCAATGAATAGTTTATTCACTTTGTCAAAAAAGTGGATCAGGTCCCATTCCGGAATAACAGTGTATTTAATACCAGCAGTTTCCAGAATGGTAATGACCTGTTTTGTTTTAACAAGATCTTGTCTAAGGATTAGTACTTCAAATTTTTTGCCCATACGCTGTGCCGCAGGTAATAATAGTTCTACCGGTTCTTCAACCGCATGCAGAATGATATAATCTCCATCTTCGATATGTTTTACACCTTGATTAGCCAGTTCATTCATATCATTTTTCAGTCTTTCAGCCAGAACATTAATAATCTCTTTAATCGCAGTTTTTCGAGTATCCATATCGCGATCCGAAAAATAATTGTTTTCCTGCAGTTCCTTTTCCAAAAGAATGATAAGATTATCAATTGGAAACATCCGCGGTCGGCTATTTTTAATTATATCGCAAACTGTAGTTAATTCCGCTGTAAAATTTTCGGTGGAACAATCCAGTTCTGTGATCGATGTTTGCAGTGCTTGCAACGTGATCAAACTGGTCTGGGACGATGAATAAAACTTCACAATATCCCTGAAAAGGGCATCTAAAACTAGCTGGTCTTTATTGCTCATAAAGAGAACCTAAGATATAGTACCAGAAATATAGAAGCAACGGTAAGCGATATCAAGGTTACAATAGCACCTTTTTTTATAAAATCAATGAATGAGATTTCCACATCATATTTTTTTGCTATACCTACCGAAACAATATTTGCAGATGCACCGATCATGGTAATATTTCCGCCAAAACAGGCGCCCAGTGCCAACGACCACCATAAAATATTATTGGGAATCGGAGTACTTTCAAGTAGCAGGTGGATAATCGGAATCATGGTAATGGTAAAAGGTATATTATCTAAGAAACCAGAAGCAATACCGGAGACCCATAAGACCACCAAAACAAGGACATAAGGATTATCCCCTACATTCATAAATACGTTTTGAGCAATCCAATTGATCACACCATATTCCTCCAGTGCTCCTACTAGTATAAATAAGCCTGTAAAAAATAGTAGAGTACTCCACTCGACTTCTTCTAATATTTCCTCCACATCAGCTTTGGAAATGATCAATAACACCATGGCCATGCCCAAGGCCACTACACCGGGCGCCAAGCCGGTGATTGTTTGCGTAATAAACAGGAAAATAGCCAGGGTCAAACAGGTTAAACCTTTAATCATTAATTTTTTATCGATTGTAATATTAGAAAATTCAAACCTGATTTTTTCCAGTAATAGCTGTACTGCTACCAGTTTGGTCATGCTGGTGTTAATGGGTTTGAACTCGACGCGATTGTTAAACCAGATATATGCCAAAACGATTATAAACACGACTATGACTACAGGTGATAACGTAAGAATAAATTGATTAAATGAAAGCCCAACTTTTGATCCAATAATTACATTAGGTGGATCACCAATCAGTGTTGCCGTGCCGCCAATATTTGATATGATTGCCTGGCTCAAAACATAATTTTTCGGATTAAGCCCCAGCCCCCTGGTTAATTCAATAATTATGGGTATAATAATCAATACGGTGGTGACATTATCAAGGAAGGCGGACATAAGCGCGGTTACAACGGAGAATAACACAAGGATCTTCACTGGGCTACCTTTTGTGATCTCAGCAATTCGAACTGACACAATAGTAAAAAAACCTGATTTTTTTATCAATGTTACCAATATCATCATCCCAGTCAGCAACATGAGTGTCTCAAAATCAATGAACCCAACCGCCTGGTGTTCATTAATAACATGCAAAACTACCAGTACACCAACGCCGGCCAGGGTAGCTGCGGCCTTGTTTACCAGCTCAAAAGTAATGGCTGCATAAACAATGAGAAATACAACAATCGGGATCAGGGTACTTGTATGCTGAACTGTATGCTGTACGGCGTGTTCCATTTTTCTCTAGGTAATTATTTTTGTAAAGTTATTCTATACATTAATTCTTTTGAATAACCACAACAGGACAAGAAACCAAGTTGGCAATACCTTCATCTATCGAATCCATAAAACTCGCTTTGAATGTATTCATTTTGCGGTGACCTAATACCAACATATCAACATCCTGAGCATGTTCCGCAATTGTCTTCGATACAATCTCGCCCTCTGGAATTCTGATCTCTAGC
>Ga0257111_1000020_pt1 | contig 61179 bp, 41 predicted proteins | sample LP_taG_6_FD_191567 | JGI IMG/M metagenome (GOLD analysis project Ga0257111, IMG submission 191567) | Marine microbial communities from Northeast Subartic Pacific Ocean, Canada - LP_J_2015_P26_500m | ecosystem: Environmental > Aquatic > Marine > Oceanic | place: Canada: Northeast Subartic Pacific...
TAATAGCTCATAGCGTACCGTTTTATTCATAGGATCAATAGCTAATACCTTTTTGTACTCTTTTATTGCTGTCTCTCTATTACCAGAACTTTCTGCTTTTCTCGCAATATTTATATGAGCCGTGGACAAAATTGATACAAATTCTGGGCGCCTTTCTTTACTTAACGCAAGCAAAGAATCTTGTTTTGATACAACTTTTTCTGGCTCCGTGATTGATAATTTTTTCAAGCTTGGCTTAGATGGTGCGCAGCTTTCTAATATTATGAGAAAGAAGAATAAACTTAGAAATAAACCGGGCATATTTAAAAAAATGAATCTATCCTTCATAAAAAAATAAGCTTTTATTTTTATAATATGCTTTATACATATCTTCCATGGAATCTATGACATAGTATCTTTCTTGAAGATTGCTAAAATCATATCTAGTCATAATTATTTCTTCTATATCAAATGGTAAAAACTTTGATCTTTTGGATTTTCCTTTAGCGCACTGGATAATATTATTTGTTTCATCGCATGATGATATAATTCCCGCTCCATAAATTTCATAATCTATATCGTTGTTGTTTCTACGATAACTGTCAGCGTTTCCATTATTTTTTATTACGCCAAATTCATATGTCCACCATGCAAAATTCTGTAATCGTTTTAAATTATGAGCTACCAACTCTGGACCAAGTTTTCTAGTGTCAACAATTATCTCATGACCAAGCCTCCCTACATCTGCTAAAAATTCTGCAAATTCTTTATTCATTAAAAAAGGCACATGTGCTTGTATATCATGAAAAATATCTGGTTCTGGTGTATAGCCTTCCTCATTTTTAATTGTCCGGTCATGATATTTTTTATCAAATCGAGGAGATTTTCTTATAATATCTGTAACAGGAAATTGCTTCTTTGCATTAACTTCAAAAAATAATTCTTCATCTAAAAAGCCAGCGACTGGCAGTAAAGACCATCCAGTTGAATTCTTAATTATTGGAGAGATGGCTTTAAAATCAGGAAAACGATCCCGAGGAATTGGCAATGATTTTATGCCTAGTAAATATTCTTTTGATGAATATTGATCTAAAACTAATTCTAAATTAATATATAAATCTGACCAAATCTGATTCTCAAGATTAGTAATTGAAGAATAATTCTGATTAATAAGGTATTGATCATCCTTTCCAAAAATATATATACCTTCAATAGTCTGTGTTTTGAGATTGCTAAACAAGTAATCGTATTTTTTATTATCTATAGCCAAAAGCTTATTTACCTTTCAACAATCATTAATTTTACCTCAACCAAATATAAGTAATTGCGCTATTTCTTCGACCAAAATCTTTATCATCCGGTAATCCGCAATCAGACCTCATTTCCATAGATTCTTTATCAAACATGTCATAATTCTCACCAAAAATTACGGCATTAAATCGCCCTTTTTGTTCTATACACCATTCTCTTACTGCGGTCTTTAATGCTCCTGTTCCATGTCCATGAATTATTTTAATTGCTCTCGTGTCTCCTTGAAAAATAAGACTACTTATTTCAGACTCTAATACAGCCATTGCATTATCAAGGGCAAAGTTTTTATGTCCAATATCTATTGTGGTTAACAAAATATAATTTTTTATAGTTATGAAATTGTAATTACAAAGTCATAATTATTTCAATATAATAAAAAGAACTTTATTATATATCTAAGTTATAATTTTATTATCATTAATATAAACAAGTACAATAATTATGCGAAAAATTATATTAGGGAAAACTGAGCAAGAAATATCAACGATCAGCCTTGGGACATGGTCTTACGGTGGCGCAAATAAACAGGGGGAAATACCTGTGGGCTGGGCAGACCAAAAAGACAGTGATTCGATTAATGCGCTTAAACATTGTTACAAATCTGGAATTAACCATTGGGATACAGCAGATGTATACGGGAATGGCAGATCAGAAAAAATTATTGGTTCGCTTTGGAATGAAATTCCTAGAAATGAGATTTTTTTGGCAACAAAAGTAGGGTGGGATATGGGTAGTTATGAATATTTCTATCACCCTGTTCACATGAGAGAACAAATGGAAAAATCTTTGATCAATTTACAGACCGACTGTGTAGATCTTTTATATTTACATCACTGTAACTTTGGCAAGAACGGTGAATATTTCGATGATGCGGTTGAGACCATACGACGTTTCCAAGAAGAAGGAAAAACTAAGTTTCTTGGATTATCTGATTGGGATTTATATAAAATAATGAAATATATAGATGATGTTGATCCTGACGTTGTTCAGCCATATCGTAATGTAATGGATAATACCTATTTATCATCTGGATTAAAAAGTTGGATAGATGAAAAAAATGCTGGGGTATGTTTTTTTTCACCAATTAAGCATGGCCTGTTAACGGGTAAATATACTGAACCCGTAAAATTTGGAGATGGTGATTTTCGATCTCAAGTAAGCGGGTTTAACGATGATATAATAATTAAAAAAATGCAGAGAAATAAAATTCTTTTAGAAGAAAAGTTTTCTGATCATCCCAACCCTGTTATGCGAGGAATTATTGATTCACTTTTCTTTGATTCTCCATCAGGATGTGTCCTGCTTGGTCAACGAAATATTGAGCAAGTAAACATAGCAACTACATTAGGTGGAGTTTTATTAAAAGAAGATGTAGATTGGGTAAAATCACTATATAATAATACTTAATAGAAATAATCCTAAATATATGGATATCGTTAAATATCTAAATTATAAAATATCGTTTTATAAAATTTTACTCCTGTTTTGGGGTTTATTCTGGCTATTAAATGGTATGGATAAATTTTTTAACGGAACATTTGTCCCTAACCCTAATTCCTATGCAACAGAATCTATTATTTACAATATGGATGGGGAACAAGTATACAAGATTCAGCCTGTAGAACCACATGGTTGGTTTGGTGTTAATAGAGACGCTAAAATGGTTGGGTATTTTAAAAGAATAAATTTACCAAAGTGGTTAGCAATATCCTGTTTATATACAATAGCAACAATTGAATCAATATTAGGTTTTTCTTTACTGCTGGTATTGGTTTTAGGAAAAGTTCATTCTGATTGGAATAGATTAAATATGAAAATAGTTATAGGAATATTTTTTGCTTTTAGTATTTTTGATATATTGTTTGGTGATCGTATGGAACTCTGGGAGCATGGCACGTTTCTTATACTTGCTACAATCCATTATATTTATTTCCTTTTTGCTATGCCAGGAGAGGCCTTTGATATGCTCAAAGAAGGTTTATATAAAAAAACTAAGGAACAATTATCTAAATAACTTAACCGCGTAATGCATCAAAAAACAGGCCTGGTAAATGGCGCGGGCCTGGATTCGCCTGGAAATAAGTAAACCTCCGAGAAACATTATGGGCTTGCTTGTTCGTTACAAACCATGGTGGTTTTGGAAACATATGAAACTCACCTTTTAACAGATTTCTTGGAAACGGGGAAAAGGGCGCATAAACGACAGTCTTTTCAGGCTTATCAAATAAACGTGTATTGTGAACTACGCCATTTCCACTTTGAATATCATCAATTGAATGCCCTGGGAAAGCCCCCCATGTACATTCAGCAGTTAAGAAGGCAAGCGCGCACCAAGTATTCACCCCTATTGAACCATACTTGAGTTCTGCAATTATTTTTTCCCAATCTGGTCCTAACTGATTGATTGTTTTTGGATGTATAATAATATTGGCTCCAAGCGTCCCCCACAATTTTTCATTACAGAAGTTTATGGTATTAAGCAGATAATCCTTTGGTCTCTCTCCTGGCAAATAAGTTTGTGCAAGAGCCCCCACAAACACTTCATTTTGAAACAAATATTCATTATTACTTTTATGATCTATATCAGCAACTAATAATCTGGAAAGCTCTCTGTCTCCATCAATATGATCGCAATTATCATAGTTTTGTTTAATACCTTCATGCCTATCTTTTGCCCCCGGATAATATGGATCTCTTGCATTAGTTTTGGAAATTGTTGATTTTACTTCTGCAAGCAAATCTTTTGATTTAGTCCAAGATTCCGGCAATATTAACACTTGGCCTGCAACACAATTGAAGCTTGCATTGTGAAGCTTTTGGGTGGCAATATTTTCAGCCTGGTATTTAATATCTGCTTTCGACCAAGGCCCAGGAACTACAATAATTGGCGTAACACACCCTAGCTCTGCCGTTATTGATTTATCAATTTTCTTTTCTCTGCGCTGTTTTCTTTCAACGCCTTCTTCGCCAGAACCAAATACGATAGAATCATATGTTTTAGCTCCACCCGTAATATGGATGTGATCTATTTCATCATGCTTACACAAGTATTTACCTACATCAGCCCCACCAGATACAATTTGCACATAACCTGCAGATATAAAATCCTCAAAAATTTTATCAAAAATTTCTTTTAAGTAATTATTTACAGGATGAACCTTCAATAAAGAAACAGACTGATGTGCAAACAGCCTATCTAAGACGTCTAATGGAGCAATGGAGGATACGTTTCCAGCGCCTAGGACCAATGATATATGGCCATTTTGAGAATTTAATTTATAGACTTGTGCAATATGATCATTGAAATTGTTTTCATTTACGGTTTTTTGCATCCACACTTCTGCTCTAATTCCACTTAATAATAAACGATGGTATATATTGTAAGGGAAAATGTTGGCAATTAATTGTCCATCTGGTCGAGATCTAATTTTTCCTATAGGAGGATTTTCTCCTTTATCTAGGGCTTTTAAAGTTTCTACCATGCTTTCTACTCCATAGATAAGAGCCCATGGGCCAGATGCCCATTCTTCACCGGATAATGGTGAATCAATAGGGATGGATTTTGCTTGATTTGCAGCTTCTGCCCAATCTTTTGCAACTTCAATGGTTTTACTAGATAGAGATTGAAATAATGGTATCTTTTCAGCTATGGTAAGATTTACCCAGCTATCTTTATTGGCCTTTAATAAATCAATTGCCTTATCTAAAACTAAATTATCCAAAATGATTAAGCCTCCTCATCAAAATCTTATTTCAAATACAACATTTTCCTAGTTTTAAAATAATTTTCAGCAGTTAAACGATAAAAATATATCCCAGTAGGAATAGCGTTATGATCATAATCATTTGCCTCCCAGCGGACTGTATGCTCTCCAGGTTGAGCTATCCCTTCATAAATAATGTTAATTAATCTCCCTTGTAAATCAAAAACTTCTATTCTAACCATTTGTTTTATTGGTGTAGAGAAAGTTATTGATGTTGTTGGGTTGAATGGATTTGGAAAATTTTGTGATAGATGGAAATTGATTGGAATATTTTTTTCATCATTATTTGATAAAATAACTAAGCTAGTGTCTACTAATAGATGAATATCATCAACATACCATCCGCTCGCAACACCAGAAGCGTCTGTTGAAATATGAAATCTTAGATACACACCGGAATCAATATATTCGGTAACCTCTATTTTTACAGTATCGACAAAATTAATTCCTGATATAGAATAAATAGATTCCCAAATACTTCCATCGCCAGATATTTGAATTGTACCAATATCATTTTCCCTTAAGAAACTACCTGTCCAGAATTGCAAATACGCAGAATTATAATCTGATAAATCAAAGGGCTCTAACAGGGTTAGATAATCAGATTTATTATTTTCATAATTCATACTAGGGGAATCATTCATTCCATATTTAACGGCAGAATTCACATAAGATAATCCCCAATTCTGTCCAGTATCCCACTGTCCAATATTTTCCTCATCCCACTGTGTAAGAATCGTTTTATTTATGATTTGGAAGCTTAAAGTGTCCGAATATCCAATATTTGAATTTGAAGAACTATCTTTGGCGGTAGCAAAATAATATACTTTGTCATTTCCAGAAAGATTTTCCCATTCAATATTCCCTTGCCAAAAATAACCATCTAGACTCATTGGTGTAACAAGTATTTCCTCTTGGTTAAACGAGTAATACCAATATAAAAAAACACTATCAATTCCAATATTATCAGTTGCTAATACAGAAACACTCGCGGTCCCTGAACGATCAATAAAATTGGGTAATCTTACTAGATCATTTACATCAGGGGCTATCATATCTCTACCTATGCTAAACTGAAACACTTCGTCCGTATTGATTGGATTTGTCCAATTATAATAACTATTGTGAACAGAAAAATAATATTCAACTAACACAGATTGATTGGGGGAAGGTGCAGTATAATAAAATCCCTCTGTTGTATCATGCATTTCCACCATGTTGAATTCTCCACCATTCAATCTATAATATAAAAAAGGGCCGTTGAAATCAGCCCCATCATTAAAAATACTCACATGGAAATAAATGTTTGAAGTTGAATCTTCATTATCAACTAAAGGAGTATGATTAATAAAGTTTAAATAATTGAGAGTTCTATCCAAAAATACGGTTTGGGATTCATTAATATCATTTGGAGCGGTAGAGCTAGAATTGCTACCAAACGTCTCTAGTCCTGTTCCAGTATAAACTAAGCGGTAATCTCCTGTATAGCTTAAGCCCATATTTAATCCATTGCTGTAGGTAAAGATAGAATTGGCATCGTCATGAGGGGAAAAATAATCTGGGTACTGACTTCCTCCGTCATATCCGGGTTGATATATATTAAAATTTAAACCATCAGATATGGGATTCCCTGGCACTCCCTGAACAGATGAAACGCCCGCATCATCTCCACCCCAATCTGCATGCAAATAATTATAGAAAAATGCGGTTTGAGATGAATCTCCTGGGTATTCATTTAACTCCCAACCCAAATCCTGGCCAGACAAATATAAGTTTCCACCATTATCAAGATATTCCATGATCACTTCACGATCTTCAAAATCCAGTGTTGGGAATGACCATTCAGTGAACCAAATTAATATTGGGCTATTTTGCACCATTTCATAAGATAGAGGACCGTTCATTCTATCCCACAAGGAATAAGGGACATACATACTGTCCAATATAGTAGTATAAAACTTATCAGTTAAGCCACCACCGTCATCATCAACAATTAATATTGGTGTTTTACCAATATTAATTGAGAGCTCAAAAGAGTTTAAATTTTGACCATCTTGTTGTACACCAATATTAAAAATACATATTCCTACATAAGCAGAATCATTAATAGTCATTGAAAAAGCCTGATCCAAAATGATAGTATCTTCTGGAACAACGGTAAGGTTCAATTCTGCTTCATCAATAATATCTATTCTTGAATCACTGCTTGTTAAATAAATATTTACATTTCCAGAACCCATTATAGAGTAATTATACAAAGAAATATCAATATCTATTGTTTCACCTGGATCAAATGCGGAGTCACCATTACCATGTAACAAATCACTTGCTGAGAAATTTGCTAATCCCAGCCTCACGGGCAACATATTAAACTGATTATTACCATATGTTACGGCATTATTTGCGTTTACGCGCCCACTTCCTAGTAGTAAATAATATTCTGGATTAATATCATAAATATTATCTGCTGTTGCGGAAAGCCTAATCGCTAATTCATTTGCTGTTAAATCAGGAAACTGTGATTTAATCAAGCCCGCTATTCCAGCCGCAACTGGGGAAGCCATAGAGGTTCCGGAAAATGATGCATAGTCATTATTTGGAACCGATGATAGTATCCCAGACCCGGGTGATGAGATATCTACTGATAAGTGATACGTTGAAAAACCAGATTTATAATCTCCTGATGCTGTTGAGGCAACGCTTAATACCTTAAGATACCCAGCTGGATAAAATAATTCATTTTCATCACTATTCCCTGCGCTAGTGATAGATAAGGTTCCTAACTCATACGCATATAGAAATGCATCAAGAAAATAATTGCTAAACCCACCACCACCATAACTATTATTAGTCACAGCTGCTCCCATGTCAGCTGCATAAATAATAGCAGCAGCTGCATCTCCGGATAATGAACCATTGTTATCATTTGAAAATTTTAAAGGAAGAATCTTGCATTTCCATCCGGGGGCTGCAACCCCAATACCATTATCCGTAACGGCAGAAGCACAGCCTGCAACATGTGTCCCATGGTCTTGGCTTTCTATTGCTGGATTAGGGTCATTATTATTTTCAGCAAAATCCCATCCATGAATATCATCAATATACCCATTAAAATCATCATCGATACCATCTGTACCATGATATTCTGCCCAATTCGTAAAAATATTATCTGCAAGATCCTCATGGTCAAGATCAACAGCATCATCCACAATCGCTATTATCACACTAGTATCTCCTGTTGTCGTATTCCATGCTTGGCTTGCATCAATTACAGGGAGATGCCATTGATTCGAATAATAAGGATCATTTGGAACTGTTGTTTCAAAATGCATGTATCTTGGCTCAGAATAAATGACATAATCTAAATTGTGAAATTTTTCCGCTACTTTATCTGGGGGAATATTAACAGAATATCGGATTCTATATATACGATTAATATCAGGAAGGCGAGGATCAAGATTTTTTTTATAGGGGACTACAGGGCTAATATCATCTATAGCCATTTTTGATAATATGTCATCAATTTCTATTATTCCAGTAAATGAAGAATTTGGGGTAATAATTTTTGTATCTGGAGACAGCTTAATTATGAATTCGTTTGGAACAAATTCAAAATTCTGGAAATTTTTTGCATCAACTGATACATATAAAACTAAAAGAATAAATATAATCTCTAACTTTTTTGACATTTCCAATCCTTCCTATTGTCATGCCATTGTATTTTTATTTTAGTTCAGCTTGCGCTGCAGCAAGTCTAGCAATAGGAACACGATAAGGCGAACAACTTACATAGTCTAAACCCATGCGATTACAAAAACTTATACTTTCCGGGTCGCCTCCATGTTCTCCGCATATACCAATTTTTAAATCATTTCGGACTGCTCTCCCTTTTTCAACGCCCATTTGAACAAGCTGTCCAACACCAGTTTGATCTAGACTTTGAAATGGGTCATGTTCTAAAATTCCTTTTTCAAGGTATTCAGGTAAGAACCCACCTATATCATCCCGACTGAAACCATAAGTTGTTTGAGTTAAGTCGTTTGTACCAAAACTAAAAAACTCTGCTTTGTCTGCAATTTCGTTTGCTGTAAGAGCCGCTCTTGGTAGTTCAATCATTGTTCCAACTAAATATGAAAAATTTTCGCCAGATTCTAACTTAACATCTTCTGCTATTTTCCGAACAAGTGCTTCCTGATGCTCATACTCTTTATAGGTCCCAACTAGTGGAATCATTACTTCTGGAGAAACTTCCACATTTTCTTTCATCAATTCAGCTGTTGCTTCAAATATCGCACGCGCTTGCATTTCCGTTATCTCTGGATAGGCAATCCCTAAACGGCACCCTCGGTGTCCTAACATAGGGTTTAATTCTTCAAGTCCTCTAATTCTGTTTTCCAATACTTCTGAAGAAATATTTAATTCATCCGCTAATTCAGTTTTCTGCTGATCATTTAGAGTCATAAACTCATGAAGCGGTGGATCTAGCAATCTGATAGTTACAGGATAAGGAGACATTGCTGCTAAAATTCCTTTAAAATCTTCTCTCTGGAATGGTAATAGTTTCATAATTGCTTCGCGGCGCTTTGAAACATCTGTGGCTATAATCATTTCTCTAACTGCAAGAATTCTCTCTGGATCAAAAAACATGTGCTCTGTCCGACAAAGACCAATGCCTTGTGCCCCAAATTCTCGAGCCTGTTTTGCATCCTCAGGGCTTTCTGCATTAGCCCTAACGCCAAGCCTTTTTATATTATCAGTCATTGACATTAATTTCCCATAAAATTCATTGATGCTCAAATCTGGCTCGGTAAGATTTAATTTCCCTTTATATATTTTTCCTGTTGATCCGTTTAACGTTAACCAATCTCCTTCTTTTACAATTTCATCATCCACAAGCATTTGATTGTCAGCATAGTTTATTTGTAAGGCAGAGCAACCTACTATACAGCATTTTCCCCACCCCCTCGCAACTAGGGCTGCGTGGGAAGTCATACCGCCTTTGGCTGTCAAAATTGCTTTTGCTACGTGCATTCCGTGCACATCTTCAGGCGATGTTTCATTTCGTACTAAAATAACATTAAGCCCTTTTTTTGCCCATTGTTCAGCAACATCAGCTGAAAACACTACTTGACCAACGCCTCCACCAGGTCCTGCGGGCAATCCTTTTGCTAACAATTCTCCTTCTTGTTCTGATAAAGGATCTACCATTGAATGCATAATTTCGTCAAGTTGGTCTGGCGAGACTCGTAATATTGCTTCCTCATTTGAAATTAGATTTTCTGATTTCATTTCACAGGCGATTCGGATAGCTGCTGCTCCATTTCTTTTACCAACTCTAGTTTGCAGCATCCACAATTTCCCATTTTGAATCGTAAACTCAATATCTTGCATATCGCGATAATGTTTTTCTAGTTTTAATCTTATAGAATCTAATTGGGTATAAACCTCTGGCATTGATTCGTCCAGACCAGGAAATTTATTTGTCTCAGTTATTTTAGTGCTACTATTTAAAGGATAGGGGGTTCTTATTCCAGCAACAACATCTTCTCCTTGTGCATTGATAAGCCATTCTCCATAAAACACATTCTCACCGGTCGCAGGATTTCTCGTAAATGCAACTCCTGTTGCAGAATTATCTCCCATGTTTCCAAACACCATTGTCTGTACGTTAACCGCTGTCCCCCATTCATTTGGTATGTTTTCTATTTTTCGATAACTAATAGCCCTCTTACCGGACCAAGATTTAAAAACAGCTGATATCCCACCCCAAAGCTGAGAATTTGGATCATCAGGGAAATCACTCCCAAGAGTTTCTTTTACCTTAATTTTAAATTTAGTGCATAGATTTTTTAAATCATCAGCTGTCAATTCAGTATCATCTGTAACCCCTCGTTCTGTTTTCATATTATCCATGATTTCTTCTAATAGTTCTCGTATCCCCTTTCCATGTTTTAGCTCTAATCCCTCAGCCTTTTCCATTACAACATCAGAATACATTATGATCAATCGACGGTAGGAATCATAAACAAATCTTGGGTTTTTGGTTTTTTTTATTAGTCCAGGAATAGTTTTTTCAGTTAGCCCTACATTTAAAACTGTTTCCATCATGCCAGGCATTGATTGTCTTGCTCCTGATCTTATAGATACTAAAAGTGGATTTTCCGTATCACCAAATTTTTGATTCATAATAGATTCAACTTTTCTAATAGCATCTTCCACTTCCTGCTCTAGTTGGTTTGGATAAACACCATCGGCTAAGTAATTCATACACAGATTAGTCGTTAGTGTAAATCCTGGAGGAACGGGGATATTAAGGCTTGTCATCTCTGCAAGGTTTGCCCCTTTGCCTCCAAGCGTATTTTTATCTTCTGCGGTTCCATCTGCTTTACCCTCCCCAAAGAAATAAACGTATTTCATATAAAATTCCTTTTCTGTTATTTTGCTTTTTGAACAAACACGAAATTTGTTGTTCCTGCTATGCCAAGCGGAACCCCTCCAGTAACAACATATTTATCTCCATTATTCAATATATTATTACCATCTATAAATTTAGCAGACACACTTGGGATATCATCCGATCTTGAATATTCTTTAATCATTTTAGGTGTCACTCCCCAAATAATTGATAACTGACGGTATGTTTTTTCTACAGGGGTTAAAGCAATAATATTAGCAGAAGGCTTATACCTTGCAATCATCCTCGCTGTGCTTCCGCTATGAGTTAGAGATAAAATAATACTAATGTTCATATCATTTGCAATTTGACAGGTTGCATGACTTATTGCATCGGCAGTATGATGCTCATGCCCTATCGGTTGAAGTATGCTATTAAAATCAATGGTCTTTTCTGTTTCAATTATAACTTTCTTTAAAACTTCAATTACTTTATCCGGAAATTTTCCCACTGCGGTCTCCCCAGTTACTAATAAAGCATCTGTTCCATCAAAAATTGCATTCGCAATATCGCTTATTTCTGCGCGCGTAGGTGTAGGAGCTTCTACCATAGTTTCTAAAAGTTGAGTGGCAATAATTACCGGCTTACCAGCTTTGTTCGCCATTTTAATAATCTTTTTCTGAATTAATGGGACCTGCTCTTGAGGTATTTCTACCCCTAAATCTCCGCGAGCAACCATAACTCCATCAAAAGTATCTATTATTTTATCAAGATGATCTAATGCTTCCCATTTTTCAATTTTTGCAATGACCGGGATGGTGGCTCCTTTATCTTTTAATATCGTGTCCACAGTTTCTTTATCATCCGCGGAACGAACAAAGGACAGGGCAATCCAATCTGTCCCTTCGTCAATTGCTAATGATAAATCTGTATAATCTTGTTCTGTCAAAGGCGGCATGTCAATCGCTACTCCAGGAAAATTAACCCCTTTTCCTTTCTCTACGCTTCCACCAATTAAAGTTTTAACTTGAATTGAATGAGAACTAATCTTTTTTAGTACTTCAAGCTGAATACGACCATCATTAATTAAAATTCTTGCTCCTTTTGAAATTTTTCCAAACGTAAATCCAGAAGATACTATAATCTTATCTTCATCTATATCTTTATCATTCGCAATAATTATTTTGTCATTTTCCTTTAGTATCAATCCTTCCTTAACATTCTTTATTCTGATTTTTGGTCCTGCTAAATCCGCAAGAATAGTTGGATGAAAAGATTTGTCCGATCGCAGTTTTTTTAATTGTTTGAAAAGAGATTTTTTATCATCAATAGATCCGTGCGACATATTAATTCGAAACGCATTTACCCCTAAATCAACCATTTTTTGCAATGTTGTTTGATTAGAGCATGCTGGTCCAATGGTCGCAAGTATTTTTGTTTTATTTAATATCATAAAATTAATTTACAGAGAAAGGCACTGCTAATTTAAATGGTTTGATTATTGCGTCAAATTTTTGACCATTATCTCTTACCATATGGAATTTTCCATACATTACTCCAAACTCAGTCTTTAATGGGCAAAAGCTAGTATACTCGAAGGATTCTCCTTGTTCCAATCGGGGTTGACGCCCTACTACTCCAGGTCCTCGAACCTCCTCTATGTTCCCTTCCGCATCCGTAATATGCCAATACCTACTTAATAATTTTGCAGGACAATTACCTTTATTTTGTATGGCAATATGATATGCAAAAAAAAATCTTTTTTTTAACGGGTTTGATCTCCCAGATATATATTCTGAATGAGTATTAATTGTAATTCCATCATGTTGGTTTTGGGGCATTAATTACTGTAATAATCTCTATTTATTTTTTACCTTGAATATATAGAATCTAATATTTATTAAGATGAGTATTGAATTATATAAATATTAATAGAAAAAGATGAATGAACTTCTTAAAAGAATTGTAATCACTTTAATAATTATTGTGTGCGGTTTAATGATCATTAGCAAGTCAAATAAAGAAAAAATTGATCCTGGATCCGCAGAAATCATGACATTTGAAATTCTCGAACATATTAAATATTTATCTTCAGATAAATTAGAAGGCAGGTTCCCGGGATCTGTAGGTTCAAAAAAAGCAATAAAATACATAAGCAAACATTGGGAGGCGCAGGGGGTTCTACCTGCGGGGACAAAAAAATACGAACAACCATTCTCTTATATAAGCAAGGTATCACTTGGTAGTAGAAATATTTTGCGCGTTCGTAATTCAAAATCGCGATATAAAATAAAAAAAGACTTTATTCCTATAGGGTGGTCTGGAAATGGAAATATTGATGACAAAGTTGTCTTTGTTGGATATGGATTTGATATTGATGATAGTTTGTCATGGAATGATTATATAAATGTTAATGTAAAAAATAAATGGGTGTTAATGTTCTTAAACGGACCTGATGGGAATAGTACACATTCACCATATGGTTATCATAAAAAGCTGTATAATAAAGTGATCGCAGCGCGGGACCGCGAAGTTGGTGGAATATTATTTATGGAGCGAGAAGAAAATGAAAATAATAAACTAAAACCATTAGTATACAGACAGAGCGCATCTTCAGCTGGTTTGCCAATAATTCAAATAACCCATGCCGTAGCTAATAATATAATTAATGACAATGATAGAACAGTAGCGGATTTACGTTCCCAGATCGATCAGGGGTTGGCATCTTTTTCTTTTGAATTGGATCGCAAAGTCTCTGCAAGTGTTAACTTAAAATTTGAAAAAGAAACCGCAACCAATGTTATTGGGTTTATTAAAGGATCTGACCCAATTTTAAATAAAGAATATATAATTATTGGCGCACATTACGATCACCTGGGTTATGGAGGACATATGTCAGGTTCTTTAAATCCAGATTCTATGCAAATACATAATGGTGCAGATGATAATGCCTCTGGTACTGCTGGCATTCTTGAATTAAGCCATAAATTAATGATGAATAAAAAATTATTAGGGAGAAGTATAATTACCATATGCTTTGATGCTGAGGAAAAAGGGCTGTTAGGATCAAAGTTTTATACACAAACCCCAACGAAAGATTTAGAACAAACTGCTATTATGATAAATATGGATATGATTGGAAGATTAAATGAAAAACCAATTACTGTTGGCGGTGTTGGAAGCGCAAAAACCCTTAGTAAAACTATAGAAGTAGTACAACAAAATCATACATTAAAAATTGATAAAAATATAAGTGGGATGGGTTTTGGTCGAAGTGATCATGCGAGCTTTTATAGAGAAGATATACCCGTGTTATTTTTCTTTACCGGAGCCCACCAAGATTATCATAAACCATCTGATGACTGGGATAAAATTGATTATCAAGGAGAAAAAGAAGTTTTGAATTTCGTATATGATTTAATTGTTCAATTATCAACAAATAAAGAAAAGCCTATATTCGCTGAGATAACCAACGACAATTCAGATAATCAATCTCCTTCATTTAATGTTACATTGGGTGTAATTCCTTCTTATGGTAGCCAAAAGATTGGTATGGAGATTGATGGGATTTCAAGAAAAAATGGTCCTGCAGATAAAGCTGGAATGAAAAAAGGGGATATTATTATTGAAATAAATGCTAAAAAAATAAGAAATATTTATGATTACATGGCAAGATTAGCAGAATTAAACAGCGGTGATAGAATAATAGTAAAAATAATTAGAAATAAAATAGAAATAGAATTAATGCTAGAACTATAGTTAGTTATTAAATAATCCTTTTTTTATTTCTTGTCTTAACTCCATAATAACCCCAACATAATTATTTGACCTATTATAAGCAAAAACTGATTTCCAAGCACTTGAGCTTTTTGAATAATCATTTGTATTGGGTTTATATCCGTTCTTTAATAAATAGTTGGCTACACTCCCTAGTACATCTGGCCATTTATTATGGTGACGGATTTTATCTCCATCAAAATCAATTGCATAGTAATTAAAACTTGATGGAATAAATTGACCAAAACCAAATGCGCCTGCATAAGAACCTTTAATTGAATGTGGGTTAATCTTGTTTCTATGGCATAAAATTATGAATTCAGATAACTCCTTTGCTGCCCATCTCTTTTTTCTTGGTAATTGATGAATCAATGTATATAGGGCGTTAAAAACAGAATATTGTCCGTAATGTTTACCATAACTGCTCTCAACGCCAACAAGGCTTACCAATAAAAATTTATCAACTTTTAAACTATCTGATACTTGTTCAATCAAATCTTTGTTATCATTAAAAAAATTTATTCCTCCTTTGATCCTTTTTTCAGTAATAAATATTTTTCTGTATTGCTCCCATTCTTTTTTCTCATAGGGGTTATTAAATGAATTAATAATCTTAGGGTGAATTTTTATTTCCGAATTCAGAAACATCTTTATTACATATTCCTTTGGGACGTCTTTTTTCTCCAGATGATTCCAAACTACTTGAAAAGCAGGGTCATTTAATACAGTATCTAATTGGGATTTTTCATCACTAATTAGAAACACATATAAAAGTAAATACAATATAAATGAGGGCATCTTAACTTAATTATTATAGTTAATTGTTTGTTTTAATCTTATATCTTTTGATGAACTACCAATCAATATTTCAAAATCTCCTGGTTCTATTATCCATTTATTTATATGATCATCAAAAAAAGAAAATGATGATTTATCTAGAGATAGATTGACCATTTTTGACTCTCCAGGTAAGAGAGATATTTTTTGAAATTCTTTTAATTCTTTTAAAGGTCTATCCAAACTTGAGCTTATATCTCTCACATAGCACTGAACGACTTCCTGGCCTTTAACTTTGCCAGTATTCTGTACAGAAAAACTTAATTCTATATTATCTAAAGATTGAACCTGTTTGGGGCATTCCAATTCTTTATAGTCAAATTCAGCATATGATAACCCATGACCAAAAGGAAATAAAGGTTCAACCTTTCTGGTGTCATAGTGTCGATATCCAACATATATACCTTCGTTATAGATTACTTTATCTTCTCCTGGATAGTAACCAAAAGAAGGGTTGTCTTCTATTCGCTTAGGAAATGTAACAGGAAGTTTTCCAGAAGGATTTACATTACCAAATAAAACATTAGATAATGCATTGCCATATTCTTGCCCTGGTAACCAAACTTGTAACACCGCTGGGCACCGATCAATCCAGGGCATTTCAATGGGCGATCCTGTATTCATTATTACGATAGTATTTTTATTCACATTTAAAATAGATTCAATTAGCTTATCTTGCTTGCCAGTTAATTTCATTGAGGGCCTATCTTCTCCTTCCGTCTCGTAATTATCTGATGAGCCAACAACAACAATCGCTACATCTGTTTTTTTAGCCAAATCGACTGCATCTGACATAGAAGGCTCCGGGAGCCGACATCCTATTTCAAGATATCTAAATTTGTTTAGCATGTTGGACATAGCTGGCATAATAATTTTTAAAATAAATGAAATAATAGAATTTGGTTTTGCTGAATATTCGATCCTTATCGAGTGTATTCCAGCGTTTAGAAATATATTGCCAATTCTTGGTGCGGGTAACAACCCTCCAAAACCAGGGCTGCCTTTTTCATTAAGAGAAAGTTTTTTCTCATCAATATATATTTTTGCTTTCCCTAAACCTGGGTTTGCGCTAAAGCGGTATTGTCCATCATTTTGTGCTATAAACTCTCCTGTCCATTTTACAGATCCAAATATATCTTTATCTAAAATACCAAAAATACGAAGCTCTTCATCTGTTTCTATCTTATAAGGGTACCCGCTAAGATCATATGAACGATAATATTCTGCCCTAAGTCCTTTGTTTTCAGACCCCGCTTTTGTTCTTAATGAATTTTTTTCCATCAAGGGTACTGTAGGATGATTTTCAACCCCTTTTTCATAATAAACATCAATATCATTTATCTTTGCTCCATCTAATATTCCCTTTAATGGTGTAATGGAATATGCTGGGGTTACTCTGGCGCTTCCTCCGCCCTGAATTACTGATCGATTAGCATTTGGTCCAATAACTGCAATTGATTTTATATTTTTTGGGTTTAATGGAAGGGTTTTCTTTTCATTTTTGAGTAAAACTATTGACTCTTCTGCTACTAACCTTGCGATCTCTTTATTATCATTAAGCACCACGGATATCTCATAACTTTTTCCCAACTTGGTTTTTAAAATTAGTTTTATCATCCTTAACGCAGCTTCATCAATTTCTTGTTCTGTAACCACGCCTTTCTTAAACGCCTTTTTTAGGGGTTTCTCATAATAGTTTCCAGGCCCCGGCATTTCAAGATCAAGTGAGGCTTTTAAAGAAGGTACCGTGCTTTTAACTCCTCCCCAATCTGAAAGAAGAACCCCTTCAAAGCCGAATTCTTTTCTAAGAATATCATTCATTATATACCTTTGCTCTGTTGCGTGTATGCCATTAATCCGATTGTATGCTGCCATAATAGTATATGGTTGAGATTCTTTAACAACTTTTTCAAATGCTGGTAAATAAATTTCTCTTAGCGCTCTTTCAGAAATTTCTGCACTAACGCTTTGGCGTTTTATTTCCTGATTATTAGCTATGAAATGCTTAACGCTAGATCCAACATATTCACTTTGAAGGCCATTTATGTATGCTGATGCAATTACGCCATTAAAAAAAGGATCCTCAGAAAACGTCTCAAATGTCCTTCCGTTTAAAGGGGTTCTTATGATATTCATTGTTGGGCCAAGCAACACCTCTACCCCAAAGGCGCGACTTTCTTTTCCCAGGGCTGCTCCTAATTTATTTATTAGATCAGTATTCCATGTTGCGCCCATAGAAATTCCAACAGGAAAGGCTGTGGCTATTTCGTTAGAATTGCTACGCACACCATTAGGCCCGTCCCACAACTCTAATTGAATGAGCCCTAATCGATCAATGTTCTGCGTATTATACGCTCCTTTCCCAGATAACAAACTGATTTTTTCATCTACGGTCAGTTGGTTAAGAATATCATCAGCATTTTCTTGCAATGAGTTATTTGCAAACAAAAGATATTGTATAAAAATAAAAAGGAAGAAGTATTTAAAATGATTATTAATCATTTCCTTGAATGGTCTTTATTTAGAATCTGAGCTTTTTATTAAACCTTGCCTGATTGCTTCTTTACGGACAGGCCCCCAAAATCCTATCGGTCTGGACATAACATAGTATGCAACAAGATGGTCAATTTTCTCGGGTTTGGTTAAAAAAGTTACTGGTAAGTAAATCATAGCATTGAGAATAATTAAAGCCCAAAATTGTAAATAATCAGGAAGCTCTGGAATAACGCCAAATCGAGGTAAAATCCATACCACCAACCAGCTTAACCCTAGGTTTGCAATCCAGGCGCTTAAAAAGCCCCAAGAATTAAATCTCCACCAGATTACTTGTAATATATTCGGTAACCACACACCTGCAGACATAATCCATAAAGCAAAAATCAACCATGCGGTGATTTCCTCACCAATGATTAAACCAAAAATAAATGATCCAATTAAAATCAATATAGTTGACTTTCTCCCTATAGAAACTAGCTTTTCTTCGCTGGCTTCAGGGTTAATATAATGATGATAAAAATCTCTTGTTGCATACATTGCTCCAAGGTTTAAATGCGTAGAAACAGTTGATAGATGTATTGCAATTATCCCTGCAAATAAGAATCCAACCATTCCTACTGGTAAATATTCAAAACCAACTCTATACCACGCCATTTCATAGTCTCCACCTTGGCCAAGGTGAGGGTTGATTACAAAAAATCCCATAATTGCTGCAGCCCAAATTGAGTTTCGAACAAGAACCAGTGCTGTCCCAGCCCAAATACTATATGCTGCATCTCTAACTGATTTTGCTGATTGGATTCTTTGTGCTTCTGGATACCAATCGATTGCTGTTCCCATACCAAACCCACCAATAAGAGCAATTATCATCATCGTAATAAACCATGCAATCGGGAATTGACCTTCATACATACCTGTAAAACTCATTGGACTCAAACGCCATCCTTGTCCTTCCAATTGGTTCTTTGTAATCAAGACCCATGAATTACCGTTGTCTAATGAATATTCAACATCTACAAATTTCCTATTATTATTTTTTGACCAAACAATATTATATCCATGATCAGATAATAAAATACTATTATTGTTCGGAAATAATATTTGATCCTCTTTTTTATCATCCTGTTCATTCATTACTGATTCTTTTGCGCTGTTTTCCGCTTTTTTAAAAAGAGATTCGTTCTTTGTGTTTTTTATTAAGAATGATTCGCTCCTTGAAATTTCTTCACCTGTTTCAGCATTTTTAATTCTCACAATTGCATCAACCTGTGAAGACTTTATATCTGGTATTTTCCATTCACATGTGCTGTTGTATCTATCAAGTTTTGAAATAATAGCTGTCGGGCCACCAGCGGCTAACACTCCATACACTGAAACAATAATTATCACAAGCAAAGCAATTACACCTTGCTGGAAATCGGCCATTACTACGCCCCAATATCCAGATGTATACACATACACTGCGCCAATAGCAGTAAAGATTAATAATCCAACATATAGATCCCAACCAAATAAGTAAGCGCACACCTTCCCCATAGCAATGCCAACCCAACCAAGTATAAACATATTCAAAAAAACTTGCCAACCAGCAAGCCACCCGCGGAGCAATTCTGCGCCTAATTCACCAAATCGTAATGTTTGCCATTCAGCCTGACTATAAGCAAGAGAACGTCGGAATATCCTTGTAGAAACATATGCGCTAATTGCGCACCATGCGGAATAAAATGAATACCATAATCCAGCGAAACCATATTTATATACTACTCCCGCCACCCATATTGGTGTGTCTGTTGCAGTATGTGTGGCATATACTGATGAAGCAGGTAGCCACCAAGGCAGTCCTCTATTTGCCAAAAAATAATCTGCCTGGGATCTTTTACCAAATTTGTAGAAATAAAAACCAAAAAAGACCATCAATAAAACAAAAAGAGTTAACCAAAGCCAATCTAGAAACTGAAATGTTATCATAATTTTTTTATCTATATATAATTATTATTTATCTCGATTATTTTTTTCAAAATACTGAATTAATAAATATGTAAGATAAAAAGATAGTCCCAATATGAGCGCGGGTAAAATTATACCCAATATTGGTGGCCCAATGGCTGTAGATAATATGATAAGAAAAGGCACCTTAACTATCTCTACTTTCTAGTTTTTTTCTTTTTTTATAATAAATGTATGCAAATATCATACCAGCAAAAGATGCTACGTAGGCAATCGTCATTCCAATTACTACTGCAAACGCCCGTGTCATTTATTCTTTTTCCACTTTTGAATTTCTTCTAATTGTAATAAATAATCCTTTTCGTTCTTTTCATATTCAGCAGATATTGATCTTAATTTAGGATCAATTATCCAATACATAATTAACGCTGATAAAATCCCTATTATCAAAATAACAAAACCAACGGGGATCAATAGAGCAGACATGGCTGCTCCTACCATAAGAGCTATATAAGAAACAACTGAAAAAAAGATTGCAAACCAATCCTCTTTGTGCATTTCATCAGCATTTTCTGGTGTCCACTCTCTATTTATAAAAGACATTTATCTCTCTCTTTAAAGAACAAATTTAATTGTTAATTAATTAATTTGCTTTGATTGTTTCCAACAGGTTGTATTGAAATAATAATCTCCATGAATCCCGCATTTTATACGTTATTTCAAAATTTTGTGATCCCAAATATCCTCTTAATCTATTTGCTCTTGCAATTTTCCTAAAAGCATCGGATCTAATTGATATAAGATCTAATAATTCTCCATCTGCAAGCATTGATGCGGCAACATTGATTTCTGACATATTAAACTCAGATCCAATACGATTTGAACTCCCTAAAAAGATAGTGTCATTATCAGCAATAAAACTTAAATGGTTTGCAAACCCAGGATATGATGAGGAAAAAAAGACTAAATCATAATAATCTGGATCACAATCAAGCATGTTTCCATCACATGTTTTAGAAACTGATAGTTTTAATGTATAAGGTGGAACATTTCTTTCTACGAGATAAATATCTTTTGTGGTATAGGTGGTGTTTTGATTTATATCATTATAATAAAAAGATATTGGTTTTATTTTAAGTATAGAAGCACATCCAGCTAAAAGAAATAGGATTGTAAAAATTATTGATGTTGGGTGTAGTTTATTTATCATAAAATAAAATTACTAAATTCGGTAAGCAATTAGTACTTATTCATATTATAGTATGCATATGAAAAAAAATATTATCATAAGCCTAATTATAATTACCCTTTGCAATTCCTGCGATATAACTAATCATCAAATTAAGCTATCTGGATTTACAATGGGAACTACATATAATATAAAAATTATCTCAGATAATTTTGGTATAACGTATAAGGACAAGATAGGTGGTCAAATTGATTCTATTCTAATTAGTATTAATCAACAAATGTCTACCTATTTATATGACAGCGAAATATCCACATTCAATAATAATGAATCAACTGCTCCTTTTAAAATATCCAATGAGTTTTCATATGTTGTGGGGCGTGCTTTACATTGGGCAAAGACAACTGAAGGTGCCTTTGATATCACATTGGTTCCTCTACTATATCTCTGGGGGTTTGGCCCTGGACAAAAAGGTGGATTAAAAGATGTATTTCCTGATGAAAAAACTATTAATAATAGAAAAATTCATATGGGCTATGACAAACTATCCATTAATAATAACTTTCTTCAAAAAAAAGATCCCTTTATAAAAATTGATTTAAATGCAATTGCAAAAGGTTTTGGAGTAGATGCTATTTGTAATTTTCTTAACTCTAAAGGGATCAATAATTATATGGTTGAAATTGGTGGAGAAGTACGTTGTTCAGGATATAACCGAAAAAAAGAATCTTGGATGATTGCTATTGAAAACCCAGAAAGTGATAATGAAATAAACTGGGCAGTGCCTCTAAATAATATGTCAATGGCTACGTCAGGTGATTATAGAAATTATTATGAAATTGATAACGAAAGATATTCACACGAAATAGATCCTAGATCTGGCTATCCAGCTCAGACTGACATTGCCTCTGCAACCGTTGTAACTTCACAATGCATTGATGCAGATGCTTTTGCAACAGCATTAATTATATTAGGCATAGAAAAAGCTATAAAACTGATAGAAGATACAAGCGATACAGAAGCTTTTTTAATTATTCGAAAAGATAAAGACGTCTATGAAACAATTAGAAGTAGTGGAATGAAAATAAAAGAACTATAAAATATTATAGTTTTCGAATTTTAATATTACGATACCAAACTTCTTCACCGTGATGTTGAAGCCCTATGTGTCCGGTATTTTCATTAGCAAACAATGGCATACTTGCAAATTTACTATTTGCTATTAAACCCTTCACCTCATCACTACCATGCTCATAATTAAGAATTTTTGTTCCATTTAACCAATGTTCAACTAGGTTGTTTTTTACAACAATCCTTGCTTCATTAAACTCTCCTACTTTTTTTGATACGTCTTGTATCGGAGCAATAAGATCATATAATGCTCCGGCAGAAGTAACATTTCTTTTTCCATCATGATGAGCTGTATTATCTAAAACCTGCATCTCTGGTGCGGTTTGCCAAATATAGTCTCCTTTTTCTGTAGCAAAATAAAATATACCACTATTACCAATAGGAGAAACTTTCCACTCTAGAACTAATTCAAAGTCTTTGTATGCCTTTTTTGTTATAATATCAACCTTGTTCCCGCCAACAATTGTCTTCAAAGTACTATTTTCTACGGACCATCCATCAAAAGGGAAATCATTCTGCTTGAAACCCCGCCAATGTGAGACATCTTTTCCATCAAATAAAGTAGTCCAATTGTTTTGCTGGTTAGAACAATTCATAAATAAAAACAAAATAGCCGTCATAATTTTTTTCATATTACTTATTCCTATTTGAAATAATTATAATTCTTTAATAAAAATATTTTTAAACGAGACCTTTGTGTCCCAATCGTGGTTTTGCAAACCAATATACCCCTCCTTTGAAAAATCTGATACTTTTCCACTTGGGGTTGCCTCCCAATCATTAACAAGGACGTTGTTTAGTTCAACGGTTATCCTGTCATCAATAAATGTGATTTTATAATGATTCCATTCACCTGATGGGTGTGAAACATCTTTCGAGGCAGTGTTTGCATCATATACTGCTGCTGTTTTGTGTTTTCCTTTTCCTTTATCGTTTATCTGAATTTCAAAAGAATGGTAAATATAATCATCACTTACAGGCATCTCTGGAACGCGCAAAAATATTCCAGAATTTGCTTTTGGTTCAGATGTTTTATAATCAAGCTCAAGTATAAAATTTTTATACTTTTTTGCGCTATACCACAGAAGACCCATTCCACCTGTTGCTTCTAAAACGCCTGTTTTTTTATCTAATGTAAAAAACCCTGGCCCATAATGGTTCCACCCATGCTTAGAATATTCCCCGCTTGATTTACTTAATATTCTTGTATATCCTTTTATATTCTGCTGTGCAAAAGAAAATCCAATTACAATTAATAAAATAAATAACTTTTTCATTTGTTTTTTGGATTCCATTCCCCTTTGGCAACAGATGGAACAAAAGAATCAAGATCGGGGGGTGGAAAAGAAATGGTCTTCCCTTGTTCTGCGCTCATGTATGCGGTCATTAATAGTTCTGTAACATTAAGCCCATCATCAAAATTTTCATCGGGTCTTTTACCAGCCAAAAAAGATTCAACCATGTGTCTATTTTCAGCTGTATAACCATAGACTTCAGCTTCATTGCTTACTACAGGCATTCCTCCAGATTCAGCGTTTTGTTTTTCAACTAAGTCCTCACCGGCAGAACCAGCAACTTCTCGACTAAAAAACACCTTGAGGTCAGGGTCAAGTGTGTTGACAAACATAGAATATTCTGGACCAAACAATTCCATACTTAATCGCAGCCCCTCCCCAACAAAACACCATGATGTTGTAGTTTCTATAATAAGTTTTTCTCCATCCTCATCTAAATACTCAATTAATGATCGCGCGAAATCTTCTGATGGACTCTCCAAATAATTTGTTTTACCACCACTGTTTTTAGATAAAATATCAGCATATTTTGGACGCTGCCATTTCAAACAATCTGTATGTGCGCTGACGCTTATCGGTTTTATTGAATCTCTAGGTTTCCCTGGGTCCGTCAACATAAACCGCGCTTCTTCTACAGAATGGCACATCATATCATTTAAAACACCACCACCCTGTAATTCTCCTTCCCAAAACCAGGGCATGTGTGGTCCACTGTGTTCTTCTGCTGCGCGGGCTAAGAAGGGTCTGCCTGTTGTAGCAGCTCCACGAGCCCATATAATTTCTTTTCCTCTAGTTATAGAAGGCGAAAAAACTTGGTTTTCCAAATATCCATCTAACAATCCAACGCTTTGCGTTAATTCTAATACTTTTTTTGCCTCTGCTACATTTCTACCAAGAGGTTTTTCACATGTAACGCCAATTAATTCACCTTTTCCACTTTGAATTGCGTTAGCAATCTCCTCAAAAGCATCTATTCTTGCGAAATTTGGTGAACACACCCATAAGGCATCAATCTTAGGGTCTTCTACCATCTCAGTTATAGTATCATATGCTTTAGCAGGCCCTAAAGCAAGATCATTTGCAATAGCAGCTGTTTCCTCAGCAGATTGTTTGGTTTTAGACATGACGCCTATAACATCAACATCCCGAACACTAATTAATGATTGAATGTGAAACCGTGATATAAAACCACCGCCAATGAATCCAATTCCTAATCTTTTTTTGCTCATGGGTTTAAACTGATTTTAATTCAGCTTTTGTAGCTTGATCATCATCTTTAAAAAATACCAGAAAAACAAACGCCATTACAGTACAAAGAACTGCAGGCACTAAAAAGAACTTCCACCAGACCGTTGATCCATCAGCAAGTTTAAATGTATCCCAAATATATCCTGTAAATAGTGTTCCTAAATAGTTCCCCACACCCAATGTAAAGAATGTTAGCATTGCTTGAGCTGACGCACGCATATCATCACTTGCTTTCATATTCACATAAATTTGAGATGTTACAAAGAAAAAAGCATAACCAAACCCATGCAGTGTAAGAGAAGAAATAATTACTGAAAGATTAGGTACCATAAATAAAAAATATCTTATTGGCCATGCCAAAATACCAATTACCATTGTAAGTCGTACGCCAAGTTTTTGAATAGATATATGAAGTAAAAACAGCAGTACAACAACTTCAGCAATCTGAGCAACCGTCTTTATAGCTGTTAACCATGCTTCTTCTGCTCCCATATCTAATAAGAATGGCGCTGTTGGTATATAGTAGAACTGTAGTTCCGTTGTAACCACAAAAGAAGCCATCATAAAAATTAAAAAGTTTCTATCTTTCAATAATGATAAAGCCTCTAGAAAAGCAAGTGGACTACTTTGACTAGCAACGGGCGGTGTTTTTGGTAAAGTAAAACAATACAGACCCATAATTATTGAAGCTGCAGAAGCAAATAATAATAAATCGCTCCCACCAGTCCAATTTTCAGTATGCCATTGACTGCGCATAAACGTAACCATCCAGCCTACAGCAATCCAACCTATTGTTCCCCACATGCGGACTTTACCAAACTCTGCTTCTGCATTTTGCAAATTACGAAAACAAATAGAATTGGTCAGGGCTATCGTAGGAGCATAAAGAAGGCAATAAGCAAACATCCATGTCCACATAGAGGAAAATTCAGTCTGGTGTGCTGTAAAATATAGCAATACGCCACCAAGGAGATGTGCAATGCTTAAAAATAACTGTGTTGGGAATAATCTATCAGCAATTTGTCCACCTATAAATGGCGCAATAATACACCCAAGCCATAGACATCCATATATTGCAGATATTTCACTTCCAGAAAAACCGATTTTATCAAGATGCGCTCCTAATGCAGTAGTCCACGACCCCCAAATCGCATATTGTAAAAACATCATAATACCAAAACGTGTTTTTAAGTCACCCATATTAATTTATCCTCCTAGCTTATTGTCTCTAAACAATTCGTCTTTTTACAGGATCCCACTCTACTCTACGTCCTGTTAAATAAGACTGGGTAGCCATATGGCATGCAACTGCTTCTTCAAACCCTTCTTCTATATTACAACGTGGTTGTCCACCGTTTCGTATGCAATCTAACCAATCAGCAACATGTAAATGAGTAGGGTCAACTCTTTTGCCTTCCTTGTACGTATACACTAATCCCTTTTGAGCAAAATATTTTGCTGTTGCCGATGTTACGCCATCTACCTCCTTCGATCCTGGGGAATAAGCAAACATTGGAAGGGCAGTATTGATTATACCATCCGCGATCTTTTTCTTGTATCTAGTTGAATAAGGGTCGGGGGTAACCGTTAAACCACTGCCAACCTCCATTGTTGCGTCATGCCCCATAAACACCTTACCACGGTGATTGCTATTTGTTAATGTTGCACTATAAATAACAGTAAGATTTCTTTCTGGGTATTCATAGATAGTTTGAAAATTATCAGGAACATCTCTTTCGTGCTCAATCATGTCAGGAAAATTCTCTTTAGTATATCGATAGATTCCTCCAGATGATGAAGCCGTTTTTGGAATACCCAGATCCATAATTTGATTTACTGCATCAAAATCATGAGAAAGTAAATCTCCTGATAGACCTGTTCCATAATCATACCAGCAACGCCACCGAAAATATCTCTCTAAATTAAATGGAACTTTATTTGGCGTTGGTCCTTGCCAGCGGTTCCAATCTAAGGTTTTAGGAGTAGCAAAAAGATCCTTGGAAACATATTTTTGACCATAATCCTCAATAGAATTCCATTGTATGGGGTATACCCATGCTCCCCCGGGAGAATTACGATTTGTTGTTATTTCAACGAGGGTAATAGGTCCAAGAATATCGTTATCAATTATTTCTTTCGCTTTTTCATGACTTGCCGCAGCTCGACTATGATGACCCAATTGCAATTTCATTTTGCTTACACTAAATGCATCATGCATAGCCTGAGCTTCTTCCATTGTCCGTGTCATACATTTTTCTACATAGACATGTTTCCCTGCTCGTTCTGCGTCAATTGCAATTTTTGAATGCCAATGATCTGGAGTGGTAATAACAACTGCATCTATATCATCACTAGCTAATAAGTCTTGATAATCAAGGTACGCCTTTGCAGGTTCGGTTTGAGGCTGTACGCTGTTTGGACGAAGCGTAGAAATTGAGGCAGCTACTCCTTGATCTCTTCTGGTTGAAAAAACATCACAGACTCCCGTAAGCGCTACATTCAGATCATCCTGTTGCAGGTAGGTTTCAAATCGTTTGTCAAGTTTGTTTTTTTCAGAACCAGCCTTTGCTTTTGCTGCCCATTCTGGATTACCAAATCCCGCTGCTTTAATATCTTGAGCGCCTCTCCATCCATATCCAATCACCCCTAAACGAATAAGATCACCTGGTTTTTTATTTTTTAAAACTGCAGGAGCTTTCTTTTTTAGAGAAAGCTCTTCCATAATTTCCCCATTACGCATTTTATCCAAAGCTTTTTTCTTATAATAATTCCATAAATAAAGAAGTACGGCAGGAACCGCAGTTAATCCTTTGATTATATCTCTTCGCTCAAATTGCAACCCAGTGCTTTCTTTTGAAGCTCCCTGTTTTTTTTGATCTGATTGTGTTTCTGACATAAAATACTCCTTACGTTTAAATGATCAATCTTTTTGTAAAAATCTATCTAGCCCTGTTATATGACTTGTTGGAAACATAGCCAAAACAAATAATGCGCATGCCTCAATTAAATTTTTATCAATAATTAAATAGCTTCCTTCAGGCGGTTTAGAATACTCTAGACCTACTAATGGGGGGTGAAACAAATAATATATAGAAATAAGACATGCTCCTGCTATACAACCCCAACGTGATAGAAGTCCAAGCATGAGGCTTAGGCCAATTAAAGTTAGGCCCCACATATTCAGAGTATCTACAGCGCCTAGGATGCTAGGGCTTGTTACCATCCACTTTGCTAATCCAGAAAATATCCATTTAGAATCCAATAAGTATGCTGCAGATGTCCAATTAGCATTTGATAATTTTGCCATACCTTCATATAACAAATGCCAACCGATCAGTAATCTAAGTAACGATAAACCAAGCAATTGATATTGATTATAATCAGGTGCAAGTGAACTCATTTTATTGTTCATTATATTCTTCCCTCACAAGTGTAATTAATGCTACCAACAATAGTACATTAGATTATAATCAAGATTCTCGACAAAAGCAAATAGCCAACTTTATTTAAGCTGAATTTATTTATTGCTATTTACTTAAATAGAGCATCAATTTAAAAACGTTTTTTTGCAACTTATTTAAAATTTATATAATCATTAAAGGAAGGAACTAAACTGTGCTTTTATTAAAGAATAAAAACGCTTCGATACTGATAGCAATATTACTTTCATTTTCATGTCAGTCAAATGATGGATCAAAAACTAAATCTGACGGCAAGCAGTCAACATTAATTGGTGAAAAACTGATAGATAGATCATCAGAGACTCCAACCGATAGCGCTTTATACAAAAACTCTGGATTGCCAATAATAGATAGAGTGCGTGATCTTATGACTTATATGACGATTGAAGAAAAAGTTGGTCAAATGACACAAGTTGAAAGACAATTTCTTGATAGGGATGATAATATTTCAAAATACTTTTTAGGATCTCTTTTAAGCGGAGGAGGCTCCGCTCCTGCAAAGAATTTTCCAAGAGCTTGGGCAGATATGTATGACAGATTTCAAAAAGTTGCATTATCTACAAGGCTGGGGATCCCGATAATTTATGGGATTGATGCCGTACATGGACATAATAATGTAGTTGGCGCTACCATTTTTCCACATCATATAGGTCTTGGATGTACAAATAATCCAAAAATTGTTGAAGAAGTATATCGAGCAACAGCCATAGAAGTTGCAGCTACAGGTATAGATTGGAATTTTGCGCCGTGCCTTGCGGTCCCAAGAGATGAAAGATGGGGGCGAACATATGAGGGTTTTGGTGAAACTCCTGAAATTGTTAAATCAATGGCTGCTGCTGCTGTAATTGGACTACAAACTGATAAGCTAAACAACCAAACAAGTATCTTAGCAACTGCAAAACATTTCCTTGGAGATGGTGGAACTACATGGGGTACAGGACTTGATAAAAAACTTGATCAAGGAGATACGCAAGTTAGTGATCAAGAAATGAGAGAAATACATCTTCCCGGATATTTCCCAGCGCTTGAAGCAGGTGTGGGTACTGTTATGCCATCATATAGTCAAATTAATGGTACATATATGCATATGAACAATGATTTGTTAAATGGGCTTCTGAAAAAAGAATTGGATTTTAAAGGATTTGTAATCTCTGATTGGGCAGCTTTGGAAAGAATGGTTGGCCAAGATGATTATAAAAAAAATATTATAGCGTGCATTAATGCTGGTGTAGATATGGTTATGGTCCCTGGAGCAGTCCCTGATGGGAATCAAAGTTATCAGAATTTTATTAATTTATTGATTGAATCAATTAAAGAAGGCTCGATTAGCGAAGCTAGAATAAACGATGCAGTGGCAAGAATTCTTAAAATAAAATTTGAAATTGGTTTGTTTGAAAATCCATTTACCGATCGATCGCTTCTAAATAAAGTTGGGTCTAAAGATCATAGGTTAATTGCTAGAAATGCAGTAAAACAATCCTTAGTTGTATTAAAAAATAACGGCGTGTTGCCAATATCAAAAGATCTAGGTCAAATTCATGTTGCTGGGAAAAATGCAGATGACTTGGGAAATCAATGTGGCGGATGGACAATATCTTGGCAAGGGGAGAGTGGGCCGCTTACGAAAGGAACTACTATATATGAAGCTATACAAGTTGCAGTAAGCTCTTTCACAAATGTTACGTATTCAAAAGATGGATCTGGTGCAAGTGGGGCAAATATTGGTATAGTTGTAGTAGGAGAAACCCCGTATTCAGAAATGCAGGGGGATAAAGAATCGCTGCAGCTTGATAAAAAAGATTTAAAAGCTATAGAAAATATAAGAAATGCAGGGGTTCCTGTAGTCGTCGTTGTAGTATCAGGACGTCCATTAATTATTGAAAATGAAGTGGACAAATGGGATGGATTAATTGCTGCGTGGTTACCAGGCTCTGAAGGTAAGGGTGTTACTGATGTATTGTTTGGAGATTATAATCCTACTGGAAGGCTTTCAGTAAGCTGGCCTAGAAACATGGGTCAAATTCCAATTAACTTTGGAGATCAAGAATATGATCCATTATTTGAATACGGGTTCGGTTTAAGTTACTAAATTAAACAAAAAAAATCCCCAACCATGTGATTGGGGATTTTTTTACCATTATATAATAATATATTTTATAGGGTATAATTCAATCCAAAGCGCATCACACTATCAAATACACCAAAATCTGTGTAAGAAACATCCACACCAAATCCTGCCATTTTAAAACCGACACCTAGATTAATGCCTGCTTCATCTGAAGGGGTTACATAACCAGCTCTTATGTCCATCATCTCCATTACACTATATTCCAAACCAACTCGATATGTTGTAAAATAATCACGTGGACGTTCATTAACAAAAGATACAGATAGGTTATTTGCCACATCAGCAGATACACCCATTCTAAATGTCAGCGGTAACTCAAAAGCCTCCTCAGCGTACTTCAAGCTCTGAGAAAAATTTCTAGCACTCATTGCAAGCATAAGATTTTTCCAATCCATCTGATACATGAGTCCAAAATCATAAGCTGGTGTGCTCATATCTAATTTCTTTGTACCACCATCTGCATCCACTGTAGCAACGCCTAGATCTTCACTAGCAATTTTGACATGCAAACCAACACTAAATCTATCCGTTGGAGCAAATGCATAACCTAAGCCAACCGCAGTAGCTGTAGGGCTAAACGTTCCATTATCAGTATATCCAGATTCTGCGGAACTACGTACAGCTCCTTGAAGGTCTCCATAATTAACACTCATAAATGAAAGACCAAGAACGCCTGCGTTTGATGCATAAGCAAATCCTGCTGCTTGATATGATATTTCAGCAATCCATTGCGTCTGGCCAAAAGACACATTCATGCCTTCTACTCGGGCCATTCCAGCTGGATTATAAAACAGAGAAGAAGCGCCTCCTTGTTTTGCGGTAATAGCATCTCCAAGAGCGGCTGCTCGAGCATCCGGCGAGAAGCTTAGAAACTTCATCCCCGTCTGCGCTAATTTATCAGTACCAAGATCATCATCATCATCATCTTGCGCTATTGTAAATGAGCACAAAAGAGTTAGGATGAGAACGGGTATTAAATTAAATGTATGTTGTTTTTTCATAATTTATCCCTTTTGGTTGTAATCTATTTGATTAACGAATTATAACAAATTTACGTTCTGCAGTATCACCTGAAGCATTATCTGTAATATGTGCAATATACAGACCGCTTGCGACAACCTGCCTTGATGAAGTCGTTTGATCCCAATATTCATCACCACTTCCATCGTCATGTTCAATTGTTTCAACTAATTCACCCAACTGAGTAAAAATCTTAATTGTACAATTTCCTGGAACATCCAAGAACCCAAGCTTATCTCTTTCAGAAAACCGTATATCAGTTGTCGCCCCTATATGATAAGGATTTGGAACAACGCGTACAGCTTTAAGATTTGCACCAGGGGCCCTCTTAAGACTTGCTGGCAAGTATGTCTGAGTCCAATGCTGGTTACTTTTAAGCGAACCAGCTGGAGTCATCGCCCCTCCATCGTTTTCAGAAGCATTACCTACAGCTTGGATGAAATAATAATAATTTTCTCCACGTTCTGCATCTGTATCATCCCAAGACATTTCACCGCCACCAAGATCTGCAACAAATTCATGCCCCAAACCTCCATGATCTGCAAGAGCTGCACCTATATATGGGAAACTATATGTTCCCTTTGCTCTATATACATGCCAAGCTGTTCTTGCTGGCCCGCCGCTCATGGCAGTCCAGGATAAGCTTATTTTATCCGTACCTGAAGTGACTGTAAAATTTTCTGGTGGATATGGAGCCTCTGGTATATCATAACCAGAAGCATAATTTGCTATCGCTCTTTCAAATGTTTTGAATAATGAATCTTTTGCAGTTAACGCCCACTGGTTCTTTGTCATGCTTGTTCCATTATATTCTAATAGAGCTGACTCGTCAGGCGTTGCTCCCGTTGCTTTATACAATTTACCAATATCATATTTAGCTTTCATGCTCAGTCCTCCAACAGCATCAGCAACAACGATATTTACCGATTCGCCAAATGGGATAGTATAAGGACCATGTCCTTCAATTACAGACCATCCGCCTTCATCGTATGTTCCATCAAAAATATTTGGAGCATTTGTTGGTGTATCAAAACTTCCTTCCGGTTCAATATCATCTGCATGGTGAGGATACATTCTCCCTGATGCCATATAGGTATTATATTGAATTTCCATCATTGAAGCATTGTATTCATCTGTAGTTAGGTTGGGATCATCACTTCCCATAACCCCCATTGTAGAAGGTTGATCTGGAGAGTCAGCACCACCAGGTGCGTCTGGAGAGTGAATTGTTACACGACCAACCATTTGACCGGCAGCAAGACGCCCAGTTGTGTCCCATCCTGCAGAAGCCCAGTGCCCAAACATCATTGGTCCACCAATAGAACTAAAGCTTGTATTGTCAGGGTTTAGGCCTGCCCAAGCGTATTGAGCACGAAAATCAACATCATAATCTTCGTGACCATCACCAACAGCATCATTCATAGTAAATTTCCCCCATGGGGCTCCGCCACCTCTAATCCAAGAAGAAGCATCATGAACCATATAGCGATGAATAAAGAAAAACATAACACCTGTTAAATCAGCGGTTACTTCGATATCATCATCGCCATCAACATTTCCGGTGTTAGTGAATTTATATTCAACAATATGATAATCATCATGATACTCTTGACTAAAAGCTTTCATAGTTGCTTCTGTTGTAATACCAATTCGACTATTATTTGAAACCTCCATAATTCTATCAGGACTCATTGTTGAATTCATTTCATTAACAAAAACATATTTTTCAAATGATTTAGCACCATCAACAATTATTTCTGGATCAAACTTACTGGTGATTTTCTGCTCTACAGCAAAAAATTGAATATCCCCACCAGATCTCGGCCCAATATGGGCAATTTTATGTGGATATGTTGTGCCATTTTCATCTTTAAAATTGGTCGCTCCCATCCAAAAAGCCTGTGCTCTTGAATTCCCTGAATTGTAATCAATAGCTGGCCACATAAGAGGTGCATTCCCCCAAGGTTCTTCCTCCCGGTTCACCAAGCCTTCTGAATATGGACTGTGAAAACTACCGACGTTTAACCATTTAATAGAATATTGTGCACTTAGTTCATTCAAACCGGTCGAAAGCAGCAATACTGCAATTGCAAAGGCTGAAAAACTGTGCTTTTTATATTTCATGTTCATTTGTATCTCCTATTGTATCAGGATTAACCAATTTATATTATTACCTTAATTTTACTTTCCTAGAAAGAAACCCTTACGCCAACACTTATAGTTCTTGGATTAAGGAACGTTCTATGCCATTCATTAGGCATATCAATATATGCTTTATCGCTTTTCACCTTACTAACAAAGCTAGAGCTTGCTGTTCCCCAATCTGTTCCATTCCAATGATACCAATCGCCGGTATCGTGCACATAATACAGAACATCTCCTGTTTGAATCAGTGCGGGTAACTCTTCCGTCGCGGGAAGATTAGCCGCTGTAGCCACAACTTCAATAGGAACAAACGCTACATCACGCTCTCTAAAAGTGCCAGGTCTATCGTCTCCTACAATATTATTATATGTCATTTCAGTATCAGCTACTTCATCCCAAAAATCTGAAGGCATATGTAGAGAGGTCATATAATTATCCCAATCATCTCCACCGGTCTGGCCTTCAAATGGGCCCCCGTGAGGATTATAAGGGCTAAAGTACATGTATTTCAGACCCAAGAGATTTTGTACATCAGCAAAAACCATAACTCTGCTACCACCAACATTAAAATTCTTACTAAGACGTGCATTCATAAATAAGAAATCTTTCATCTGTACATTATTATTCACGCCTGGAATTGTTGCGCCACCTGGACCAACCCATGTAAAGTGTCTACCAGCACGCCATCCGCCATTTAATGTTACGCGAAAATCAGCCAATGGGCCCATGCTCTTTGGTGCAACATACTCTAGATTCGCTGATGCAAATGGTTCTGCTACCGGCTTAATCTGATAATGATCAGTCGCTGTTCTTTCGTATTCTGTTTGAGTTACATCATTCTCATACTGAGAACCCCAGCCAAAATTTCCTTGACTTCGAACTGAATAGGTGTAATTAAAGTATCCTGTTACACTCCCCATATTCTTGCTAAGAGAAAATTCTAAACCACGAGTGTCGCTATAGTTATAAGGAACAGATCTATTATATGATACTTCCGAATCGATACTTTGATACCATACAGTCTTTGGCTGCAGCGAACTATCTTTATAATACCCACCTACACGAAGCAAGTATGCGTCTTGAAGCGCCTGTTCATAACCAACCTCATAACTAACTGTTTGTGGCATTGGATTGTTAGGATCGCCAATCTGATGCACTTCTCCACGCCAAGCCTGCCAAATCATAAAGCTTTCCTGAGCAGTTAATTGCTGACGATAGGAACCATAATTAAAATACAATTTGCTATTCACTGTAATTGGAAAAGCTATACGAATTTTTGGATTTAGAGTTATTTGAGTCTCGGCATCGCTGGAAGTAATATCGCTAAAACGCTCATCGCCAACATCCCCTTTTTCTTTAGCCGTCAATTCACGTGCATAATCATCATAATCCCACCATTTTGTGTTAGGATTATAATAATCCACGCTAAGTCCCAGCGTTGCAATCATTCCTTTAAACTCTAATTTATCTTCAGCATAAAGACCTGCTTGAGTGGGGGTTTTCTTCCATCTTTGTGAACCACGTTCAACGTGAACAATAACAGAGTCGCTTGAACCATAATCCATATCATAATCATATAATGACATCCAGGCGCCCGCATTAAGCTGATTTGTGCTGTTTAATTGTGATGTATAATCAAAATTAATATTTGTACTAGAAACCTTTGAATCATCGCGACCTCTAGCCCAATGGCCTCCCAAACGAGACCCGCTTCCAGGGTTACTCATACCATCTGAAGTCCAACCCCATGGGGTATATACTAATGAGTCAGCTCCAGTTCCACCGGTCCCATAAAGTAGTTTTATTACATCTGGTACATCGCTAGACGTTTCCCCAGGGGGAGCGTTGGAACCAAGTCTACGCGAATTTGGCCCTGTTTTAAACGTTTCTGAATTCATTGAAAACCCTACATTATAGTATGTTTTCGCATTTACTGTATTAGTAAAAGTAGCCCCCATAATATCAGTATCATAATCCGTAACCGCATAACGGTCCCAAGCAAAGATTACACTTTTACCTACATGATCGCCATTTTGGTTAATTAAAGTTTCCGAAGGAGATATGCCTTGGTTGCTATTAAAAACCAATGTTGAGTTCGCACTACCTGCGCCCCAGGGGTACAGAGGCGTTCCGCCACGCTGTGGATATGGCACATGTAGCATGTCCCACGCTTCGTGTGCTGCGCCTTCTTGGTGTGAGGTTTTATAAAAAGCCATCAACTTCATTGAAGAATTGAGGTCATACATAACTTTTGCATGTACATTATTTTCCTTAAATGAGCTACGCGCCTGTGGGTAAAAATATGGCTCCTGGTTACTCAAATAAGAAACAAGGAATCTCAATCCAGTGCTCCCTAACGGCATTCCAAATGTAGCATCAATAGATTGAAAGGCATCTTTAACCTCTGTATCCTTGCGATGATGCCAATCAAACACTTCTAGCCATTGACTTTCGTCTAAAGTTGCGGCATTACCTGTGGCGCCATCAATAGTAGCTTGCCAGCCGGTAAATGTAGGGTACTGTGCTTGGTAATATTGATCCCAACCGCCTCCATCTGTGCCGTTTGTTTTCACAGCTGAATCTTTATAAGGCTTCCACCAGTACGCATTAATATCTTTAACGCTTTTCCCAAAAGACATTGAACTAGCTGGAGATTGGTTTATTAGAACATCTAAAATCATTCTATCTCGGGGATCTTTTGTTACAATATTAATTGCACCACCTCGAGCGTTAGCTACACCTGAACCCAAGCCCCCTGTTTGAATCTGCAATTCATCGACGGAGGTTAATGCTATAGCCGTTTGAGGGGTCCCGTCTCTTCCACCGCGAGTGCTAATGCCATCAACAACAAAAGCTGTTTCATTAATACCAGAGCCCCTGATAACCATGCCGGGTTCAACACCCGCTTGTTGGCTAATAAAATCTCCAACAGATCTAACGGGTATATTTTCAATATCTCCACCACTTACATTAATTACTGTACCAGCAACATCTGGCTGTACCAATGGTCTTTCAGCAAGAACTTCTACAGCCTCGCCGGTTACAGCTTCTACGCTAGTAACAAAATTCACAGTGGTAGTTAAATCAATAAATACGCGAACATCCAATTCTACAGCTGTTTGATAACCAATAATTTCTGCTCGCATAGTATATGCACCAGGAGAAACGTTTAAAATAAAATATTCACCATTTTCATCTGTTGCAGCCCCTAGTCCCGTACCATCAATAAGAACATTGGTACCAATTAATGCTTCACCAGTAGACGCGTCAGTTACTATTCCCCTAACTTTTCCTGAAGTTTGAGCAATTAAATTGCTAGCTAAAAAAACAGTGCAAACTAAAGCAAGCAATGTGTTTGTTAAGTAAGAATTACGATTCGTCATTTTGTAGTCCTCCATGTGAAATCGTTTAATATTAGTTATCAATTAATTAATTCTTCTCGCGCCAAGGCGCGTTTTCCTGATGATTTTGGCTTGGCTAGCTACCATCAAAAGCAAATGTCGCAAATATTTTTGCTAAGAGTCAAGAAAAAATTATTTTTATCTTTCTTATGCAATATTGCGTTATTAGATAAATAAGTGGGGGTTAAGACATCATTAATTAAAAGGAAACTCTAACCCCTATTTTGAAACCAAAGGGGTTTAAAAAAGCAGACTCAGAATTATCTGGCATATTTATATATGCTTTATTTACTAACACTTCTTTTACAAAAGCTAGGTCAGCAATTTGCCACTCACCATCGATAAATTGCATATATGTAGAGTTATTAAATATGTAATACAATTCGTTTACGTCTCTTGACTCCATTACAGGTGGGGGAGGTAACAGATAATCCCCACGAACAATATTTATAGGAACATATCTGATATTATCTTTTGGATAATCTCCTGGGGTATCATTCCCCGAAATAAACATATAAGGCAATTCATAAGACTTAAGATTATTAAATGCGCTATTTGGTAAGTGTAATGAGGACATGTAATCATTATAATCACTAACGGGGTTTTCCCCTGAAACAATAAAGGGGTGCTCGAAATACATAAATTTAAAATTTAGTGGATTTGTTATGTCTAAAAATAATTTTATCGACCCAAAAGAGGTGTCAAATTTTTTACTCAATCGTAGATCCAGTGTATAAAAATCTTTTGTTCTCATATTGTTTTTTATTATTGGGTGGGGAGCATATTGCACACCCATTTTATCCTCAATTTGATCAATGATGGGGCCGCTCCAAGTAAATACTTTTCCGGCTCTCCATTGGGCTAATAAATCTAAATGCCAATCGGATATAAGCCCAAATTGGGAAGTTTTTGGTACATACAATTCTATATTAGCCCTGGCATAAGGCTGGGCTACAGGTTTAGTCTGATAGTGGTCTTGTGTAATATTATTGTATTCATTTTCATCTAAAGGATTTTGAATAATCCCGGTGATTCCGAAATTACCAGAACTAAAATCCATGTAAGTATAATTGATGAAACCTTTCAATAATCTTCCTTTTGTTTTACTTAGTGTAAACTCAAGTCCGCGGACATCATTATAATTGTTTGGTACGGCTAGGGTATAAATCATATCATCGCTAATAAACGATTTAAAACTGATTTGATTATCAACACTTCGGGAATAGCTTGAAAATTGAAATAAATAATTTGGTGTAAACATATTTTCATATCCAATTTCATAAGCTATGGTTCTCTGCATTGGCAAATTAGGGTTCCCCAGGCTAGAGATAGAACTGCGGTCTATCGTAAATGATTTCTCTTGTATCCTGTATAAGAATTGTACTTGGGGCATTTGGCGGAAATGTCCGTAATTAAAATAAAATTTGGTTTTTTCCGTTATTGGAAATGAAATCCCAATGCGAGGACTCAATTCAAACTGTTTTTTTGCTTTAACCTTCATAGATTCATTTTCTCTATCTTCATTATTTTGTTGAGTAAAAAACTGATCAAACTCTGTGAAAATATTTTTCTCTCCACCTGCTGAAAAATAATCTGCTCTTGCGCCTAAATTCATAATCATTTGATTGTAGGAAAATTTCCCCTGTATATAAGCAGCCCCTTGTTGAGGCGCTGCTTTCCAAAATTCACGCAGTATATATGGAGACTCAAAATCTATATTATCACCAAATATTAAATTTGAAATTGACCCAATTGCCATCACCCTCGTTTCTACGGCATCATTATATTCCGATGATATATTATAATTATGATATATATATTCAATTCCAGCTTTGAATTGTGTATCAGGGGAGTGTTGCTTTGTAATATCAAGTTTCCCTGAATAAACAGATACATTAGATGTGTCGCGATCTTTTATTGGGTTATTTAATTCTGGTTGCAATAAATAATTTGAATGTAAATAGTCTAAATTTATTTCATAAAATAAAGAGGGGCTTAATGTCTGAGATAATTTCCCAGAAATCATTCTGTGATTTATATCTGCTATCCCAATACTAGAGTTTTTAAACAATCCTTCTGTTTTAAAAAAATCATTTTCAAACCCCCATGTATATGATGGAATTCCTGCTGGCATTACCATGCTAATTGAATCAGAGATGCCCTTTTGGGATATAAAAAAACTACTTAATGTAAATTTTAAATCTGTTTTTATATTAGAAATCAATTTTACCTGAAAGGTCTCATCTTTTCTTAATTCGTTTCCTGATTTTTCAAGATACGGTAACTCCTTATTGCGATAAGAAAAAAGAAAGCGTTGATTCCCATGATTTTGATTTATTGGGCCCCCTATAGTTAGATCAATATCATTACCGGTATTATATATTGTATCCCATTCACCAGGAAAATTCAATTTTTGATGAGAATTTTTTCTAAATAAAACATCTCCGCTAAAACGATCTTTAGGTGGATCTTTTGTTGTTAATTGAACTAATCCTGAACGTACATTTCCAAATGAAGCATCAAATCCACTTGTTTGAATTTGTATTTGCTCTACCGATGTAAAACTTAATCCGGTTATTGGTCCATTTGTTCTACCGTCTCTAATATTTATTCCATCAAGCACATATAATGTAGAGTTTATATTGCCACCACGAATTGTCATATTGGGCTCTATGCCTGCTTGCAAGCTAATAGCTTCTTCAATCGAGGAAATTGGAATGTTTTCTATATTCTTTGCATCAATATTAATTGAATTAGCCGATATTTCCGGATTTATCATTCCACGTTCGGCATAAATTGTGATTTCATCAGTGTCAAGGACCTCTTCTTCAAGCATAAAATTTATTACAGTAGTTTGTCCTGAGTACACAGCTATATTTTTTATAGTAGTTTTTTTATACCCAATATGGTTCGCTCTTACGCTATATGTTCCTGGCGATAGATTAGGAATTATATAAATACCATTACTATCTGATACAGAACCAATATTTGTTGATAGCAGCAAAACATTAGAGCCTTGCAACCCTATCTTATTTTTGGCTGATTTTATAGCACCCCTAATACTGCCAGTTTGCGCTGAAAGTGCATTTACAACAAAAAAAATCGTCAAAACTAATATTGGTATGCATTTTTTTCTTATATAGTAAAAAAAGTGTTTTGGGAACATTTTCTATTTTATGAATATTCTAGCAATGAAATTAATATTTTGCTTTGTGATTACTATAAAAATACTTAATTAACCATAAAATGATGTTGAATAAATTTGCTCAAATGAATATATTTTTTTACATACTACTGATTTTTATGGTGTTATTATTCTCTTGCAATAATAAAGATTCAACAGAAAAAATTAGTTTATCAAAAAATAAATCTGGAATTACAAATATAGAATTTTCTGATGTTACCACAGATGCTGGATTGGGAAACTTTATTCATGATAATGGTTCATTTGGAAAAATGTGGTTTCCTGAACAAATGGGATCTGGTGGAGGGTTTATTGATTATAACAGTGATGGCTGGTTAGATATTTTGTTAATAGGTGGCGGGGCTTGGAAAAATTATACTAAACGAAATATAAAGACATTATGGTTATATAAAAATAATGCAGATGGAACATTTGCAAATGTAACAGATGAATCAGGTCTCGGAAAAATTAGTACATATGGACTAGGAGTTGCTGCTGCAGATTATGACAATGATGGTGATCAAGATATTTTCCTCACTACGCTAGATAGGAATATCTTATTAAATAATAATGACGGTTATTTTGTAAATGTTTCAAAAAATGCGGGATTAGGTAATAGCATTGAATGGAGTAGTTCTGCCATTTTTTTCGATGCTGATAACGATGGGTGGCTTGATTTATATGTAGGAAATTATGCTATATGGTCCCCTTTAAACGATCTGTGGTGTTCGCTAGATAGCAAAACAAAAGTATACTGTCCGCCAGAAATGTACACTGGTCTTCCAAGTAAATTTTATCATAATAATGGTGATGGATCTTTTAGCGATTATACAACGAAGGCGGGGTTTTTACCTGCTCCTGGTAAATCTTTAGGAGTGGTTCTGATGGATTATAATGATGATGGCTGGTTAGATCTGGCTGTTGCAAATGACGGAGAACGAGATTTGTTATATAAAAATAATGAAGGGGGAATTTTTGATGAAATAGGGACAGAGCTTGGTATGGCATATGGAGAAAATGGTGAAGCTCGTGCAGGAATGGGTATTGATGCTGGTGTTGTTGATAGTAGTGGGAACACTACTATATTTATTGGAAACTTTTCTAATGAAATGGTTGGCGTTTACAATTATTCTGGCAAAGGTTGGTTTAATGATCGTTCTGCGCTATCAAAAATAGGAAGAGCAAGCTTTCTTTCTTTAACCTTTGGACTTATGCTTTTTGATGTAGATATGGATAGTGATCTAGATTTATTTATTGGAAATGGACATGTATATCCGGAGCGAACTAAAAATCAAGATGGTGTTACTTACAAACAGGCGTCTCAACTATTTTTAAATAATGGAAATGGCGTTTTTGTAATTGCCAATGAGAAGGTTTCTGGTGTTTTAAATAATAAAATGGTTGTTCGCGGTGTTGCTATAGGAGATTACGATAAAGATGGAGATCTTGATTTGCTACTTACAGAAAATAATGGTCCCGCTCATCTTTGGAGAAATGATACAGAAACAAAAAACTATCTACGAGTCAATCTTGTAGGTGTAGATAGCAACAAGGATGGTATTGGGTCAAAAGTGCTTTTATATATTGGAGAATATAAAATGGAACGATTAATTCGCACAGGCTCTAGCTATCTTTCCCAATCCGAGTTAACGGCAACATTCGGTCTTGGTGAACATCAAAAAATTGACTCTCTTTTGATATACTGGCCTAGCGGTAATAAAGAAATGTATTTTGATATAGAAATCAATAAGGAAATACTAATAAAAGAAAACTTTGGTGAAATTGAATATTTATTAAGAAACTGAAATGATGATATCAATAAAGCATGTTATAATTATCGGTATTTGTGCTATAATTTTTAAATGTACTAATAATGAGGCTGACTTCACTACGTGGAAAACCTATCAAGGGGACTATGGAAGAAATCAATATTCTTCTTTAGATCAAATCAACAAACAGAATATCAGCCAAGTGAAGCCTTTGTGGGTATATCAGACTGGAGATAGTCTTCGCAAGAACTCACAAATTCAATGTAACCCAATTATAATTGATGGGGTATTATACGCTACGACACCAAATTTGAAATTAATTGCTCTAAATGCTGCAACAGGAAAATTACTATGGGAATTTGACCCTGGTTTGGATTTTTCTCCACATGTTAACAGGGGGGTTTCATATTGGGAATCAAAAAATGACAAGCGTATTCTGTATACTGCGGGATCTTTACTATTTGCTGTTAATGCATCTACTGGTAATCCTGTAACTAGTTTTGGGGCCGCTGGAGTAACATCTTTAAAGGCTGGATTAGGCGCCCGCGCAGCAGATCTTTTTGTAATAGCAACTTCTCCAGGTGTGGTTTATAATGACCTCTTTATTGTTGGAACTCGTGTGTCAGAAAATGCAGATGCTGCTCCAGGTTATGTGCGTGCTTTTAATATTCTTACAGGAAAGGTTGAATGGGTTTTCCATACAATTCCAAAGCCCGGTGAGTATGGATATTCAACATGGCCAAAAGATGCCTATAGTCAAATTGGTGGCGCAAATGCTTGGGCAGGAATTACTCTGGATAAAAAAAGAGGTGTAGTTTATGTTCCTACTGGGTCCGCATCTTTTGATTTTTGGGGAGGCAATCGATTGGGTAAAAACTTATTTGCAAATTCTATTATTGCAATAAATGCCAACACAGGAAGACGCATATGGCATTATCAAACAGTTCACCATGACCTTTGGGATCGCGATTTACCATCGCCTCCTAATCTTGTTTCAGTAAAACATGATGATAAAATGATTGATGCGGTTGCTCAGGTAACAAAATCTGGTTATGTGTTTTTGCTTAATCGAGATACTGGAGAACCGTTATTCCCAATCGAAGAAAGAAATGTGAAGAAATCCGATTTAATTGGAGAAGAAACATGGGAAACACAGCCCTTTCCATTAAAACCGCCCCCGTTCTCAAGACAAAGTTTTACTGAAAAATTAATAACTAACATCAGTACAGAGTCTTATGAATATGTCAAATCTATATTGGATACTGTTCGAACCGGGGAGCAGTTTATCCCGCCTAGCACACAAGGCACGATGTATTTCCCGGGATTTGATGGGGGCGCAGAATGGGGTGGCGCATCTTTTGATGTAAAAACAGGAATTCTATATGTAAATGCAAATGAAATGCCATGGATACAACATATGGTTACACTTGATTTAAATGATAAAAATTCAGCGCAACCAAAAACTATACACGATATTGGTGAAAAGGTATACAAGGCTAATTGTGCAATTTGCCATGGACAAGAACTCCAAGGGGATATTAAAGGAACGTTTCCACATACTACGGGAACATATCCATCTTTGAAAAATCTTGATAAAAGACTTCCCCGGAAAGAAACAATCACGATCATTGAAAAAGGGAAAGGGTTCATGCCTTCTTTTAATCAATTCTCTAATAAAAAGAAAAATGCTCTCTTATCTTTCTTATATAATGAGAACCTTGCCGCAGATAATGAAAACGATGCTAATCAAAGTTGGCTTGAAAATCTTAGGAAAGAATTATTTGATTTTAAAATTCCATATACTCATACTGGATATAATAGATTTTATGATCAAGATGGTTATCCAGCCGTTAAGCCTCCTTGGGGAACCCTTAATGCAATTGATTTAAACAAGGGGGAAATTTTATGGCAAGTGCCTCTGGGTGAATTCGTCGAATTAACAAAAAAGGGTGTTCCAAAAACTGGAACTGAAAATTATGGTGGTCCAGTAGTAACTGCTGGTGGATTAATTTTTATTGCTGCGTCAAAAGATGAACATATAAGAGCATTTGATAAAGATTCTGGAAAAGAACTTTGGAAATACAAACTTCCCGCTGGAGGCTACGCTACTCCTAGTATATATGAAGTGGATAATAAACAATATGTAGTTATTGCCTGTGGCGGTGGAAAAATGGGGACAAAGCCTGGGGACTATTATATATCATTTGGTTTGCCCTCAAGCTAATTCTTTGCAACATAATTGCGAATTTCATTTTTGAAGGAATCAATAGAAATAATTCTAGTATTATAATTTTTCATATACTCATCATGGTCTTTGTCTTTTGGAAAAACATCTTTTTTATTAGGTGGATAAGAAAACATTCCATGAAATGGTAACGGCGCTGCTGTTTGCCCTTGCGCTGTGTTTAAATCTCCATCCTTTAACCATCCATCATTATAGAATAAAAAATCTCTTACCCAATTATTAGATAATTTTCCTAAATGAGATTCTGGAAATTTTAGAGAAATTTCATCTCCAGCATTCATAATTACATATTTATTATCCGATTTTAATAATAAAGATAAAACATCTCCATATTTTGTATAGCGGCCAGTTAGGTCTCGCCATTTTTGATTAGATGTAGTATGATAATAATCTGGTATATGTGGGCTACTAAAGCTTTTTCTGGAAATTTTTGAATAACCTCTAAAATGAAGGTTCGCATGTATTGGCTGCAATTCACTAATGCGTATATCTTTATTATTTACATTGGGAGAGATAAAAACATTATCCCAATAAATTTGCATATTAGTTTGTATGCGTATTCTATAATCATTGGAAATAAACTTGTCAGTTAGATTAAAAATCATGGTTTTATTCTTTCCTTTTGGAAAGCCAATATTATTAAATACGCTTTCCCACTCTCCCCCTTTATTAACAACTTGTAAATTAGGAAACATCAGCTCTGTACTGCTAGATTGAGAAATATTAACATTTATACTGGCATCCGTTGGAAACAACCAGCCTTTCATAAATAGATACACTGAATCAAGATTGCTTAAATCCCCAAAATCCAAAATCATATCATGAAGCTCTGTTATCCCTTGGTAATCAGATGGCGTTAGGTGGTCTATATATTTTTCATCCGGCAATAATAATGCGCTACGGAGATCATTCCCTAAATTATCAATAGCAACATTAGGAAGCATCTTATTGCTCACGCTATAGATGCGAAATGGTGGATAAGGGGGGGGTATAAATGTCTCATTAATGTATATATCAACACTGTCAGGGTGGTCTATCACCATTAATTTTACATTATCTAAATATGGGGTTTCCCACAATTCAGTTGTAAAGTTTAATTCATAATTTCCATTTCTTGGTTGTACTCTATTTCCCGGTACTTTTAAATACTCATCTGTTGAGTTTGGAAAGGCAAAGAATTTTTCGCCAGCCATAATTCCCAAAGGCATTCCTAATGCGCTAGGCCATAATACATCTGTAACAAAATCAAATTTTGAGCCATTCCAAGCAAATAAATACGGGCACGATCCTTTGAGTATTTGCGTCTCAACAATTGTTTGATTCTTTTTGGGGCTTAGATGGTTTTGAGGCACTCCATTACTCCACAAAACTCTAATAACATCACCTTGCCCTCTATCTCCTAAGCCAAAATGGTTCACTGGTTTATTTACAGAACGCATTTGATATAAACCACCTGCTTTCAATTCTAATTTTGATCCTATGCCAAAATAATTATTTTTGCTGCTTCCTGTTCGCAAACCAGCAAGCCGTACCTTTAAATGGTTATTAATATTTCCGCCATCATTTCTTAAAACAATAGCGTTGTCATTTTGACGAATAATGAGATCTAGATCGCCGTCATTATCTATATCACTTGTTACTGTAAAATCGACAGGGTATTGTATTAATGGTAATGAATTGGATGCATCTATAAATCCCCCAAGTCTATCGTTATGCAATAAAATGACTCCGCTATTATTCTCAGCATTTCCTATAGGGCTACCAGCAATGATAAGATCTAAATATCCATCATTATCTATATCTGCGAACTCCGCTTTTTTTGCAGAAAAGGTCCTTAAAAGAGGGTTCAATTGAAGTAGCTTGTTATCATAAACAAATACACCATCTCCTTTATTTTTGTATAATGAATGATTCCCTTCTAAATCGCAAATATAAATATCTAAATGACCATCGTTATTATAATCGGCAACAGTTAAACTGCTTGGTTTTCCTTTATGTGTTAAGCCGGACTTTTTGGTCAAGTCATTAAAAAACCCTTGTCTTATATTATCATAATAAACCATGGAGCTGTTTTCATTAAGCACTACCATATCTACATCACCATCATCATTAAAATCTCCAAAAACTTGATCTAGGCTGTTTTCTCCATTTGCTATTATATCAGAAACATTAGAAATATCCGTAAACGTACCGTCTGAATTGTTTCTAAATAATTGATTATTCCCATTGGTTGATACATAAATATCTAAATCTCCTTCAAGATCAAAATCGAAAAAACCAAGTTTATTTGCGGAATGATTAATATATAAATCTGATGTTTTTGTCATATCAATAAATTCAGCAAGTCCATTATTTTTATATAGTTTTATTCCTAAAGAGTTAATAATTATAATATCAAGATGGCCATCATTATCATAATCGTGACTTATAGCAAAATGATCTTTCCCTAAGTGGTTAATTCCTGGTTTAGTATCTGTTTTTTTAAAAACCCCGTTTTCATTTATTAATATTATTTGATTATTTGATTGGTCTGTATTCTTCTGTGAAATAAACAAGTCATCATCGCCATCCATATCATAATCACCATTAATTAATGCCTGAATATTGTTTAGATTGCTAAGATCTGATTTATTAGTTATATCTATAAAGTTTACGTTGTTAAGCCTGTTTTCATTATCATCAAATGTTGGTACTTGTAAATTTATAAAATTATTTATTGGTGAGCCTGCTATGGGGCCAAGGCTCCCTCTAATCTCTTTTACGCCTGATTTATAAAATGTTGTTGATTTAAGCAAATTGTGAAACATTAAAGATTGAACCATTGATTTGCTACGATCATTATTGCGTAATAATCGAATTGATTCATTTAAATACTTATTAGTTTCTTCTGGAATAGCAGGTAAAATCTGCCTAACCGCTTCTAATGAAAAAAGGGCGCGTTCTAGGTGGTTGTTTTTTATTGATAGGTCAACAACTTTTAAGTGTACAGCAAGGTTCCCAGGTAAAATATCAAGTACCCGTAATAATAATTTTTCTGATTTATTTAGATCTTGATCTTCAGAGGGTGTTCTATAAAATTCAGATAGTTGATATAAAGACAGCACATGATCTGTTCTATTATTTATTATTGAATGGAGTCTTTGTACGGCTGCTGACTTTCTATCCGTTAATTCATACATTTTTGCAACTATAAATACTATGTTACTATTGTCTTGGCTTAATTTTTCTGCTTCTAATAAATAAATTTCAGCTGAATCTAGCTTATTTGGTAGTTGCAAGTATGACCAACCTAAATTTGCATAGCCCGATGCCTCAAAAGGAACAATGTCTATAAATGATTTAAACTGCTTAACTGCATTTAAATATTGTTCTTCTTCAATATATGCAAGTCCTTTATTTCGATGTGATAAGAGTTGTTGATATCTATCGTTATCAATTTGTTGCTTTGGCGCACATCCCGAAATACAAATAGTGATAATACAAATAATAATATATGTGATAATGCTTTTCATTGGTTATTAATTAATTAATAATCTTGTTAATTAATAATAATATTAAGATTAGAGCTATATATATCCTATTAGGAATTATGTAATTATTATTGAGCATACTATAATTTCATTATACATTTGTGTACAATTCAAATTAGATGAATTGAAAATATGAAAAGTAGTCCCATAATTAATAAGGAGGTTTTATGGAAACACGACGTGAATTTCTTAAAAAATCAGCAGCTATTGCTAGCGGGGTAAGCGTGATGGGGTTAGGCGCTTCTTCTCTTTCATCTTGTAATTCTGGTAATATTCCATTATTTAAAATTTCATTAGCCGAGTGGTCATTAAATAAAGGTATGCGATCTGGTGAAATTCCCCATCTTGATTTTCCCAAAATTTCTAAAAGAAATTTTGGGATTGATGCAATAGAGTATGTTAATCAATTATTTGCAGATAAAAGTGGTGGTAGTGGTGAATATATAAAGGAAATGAAAAATATTGCTGATGCTGAAGGGGTAAAAAGTTTATTGATAATGTGTGATGGAGAAGGACACCTAGGTGATCCTAATAATTCAGAAAGGACTAAGGCTGTTGAAAACCATTATAGATGGGTTGAAGCAGCAAAATACCTTGGCTGTCACTCCATTAGAGTTAATGCTCAAAGTAAAGGCGAATATGACGAGCAAATGAAGCTTGCAGCTGATGGATTAAGCCGACTTACAGAATACGGAGCCAAAAACAATATTAATATTATTGTCGAAAATCATGGGGGTCTTTCAAGTAATGGCAAATGGCTTTCTGGCGTAATGGATATGGTTAATCATCCGCATTGTGGGACTCTTCCAGATTTTGGGAACTTTTATTTAGGGACATGGGATGATAAAGGTAAAGAATGGTACGATAGATATCTTGGGGTAAAAGAACTAATGCCATACGCTAAAGCTGTTAGCGCAAAAAGTCATGAGTTTGATGATGCTGGAAATGAAAAAGATACGGACTATTACAAAATGATGAAGATTGTGCTTGATGCCGGTTACCGTGGTTATGTAGGAATTGAATATGAAGGTCCTGAGTTAAGTGAAATGGATGGTATAAGTGCTACAAAAAAATTATTAGAAACGGTCCGAGATAAACTAAGTGGAGATTATAGCTAAAATAGCACCTGTGTATAATGTCATTAAAATCGTCTAGACGACTATTTCTAAAAAACTTCTCTGCATTAATTGCTTTATCATCAAGCTCTTTGCCTGCAGCAGTAGTTGATCAACAGAAAAAAGCTCTATTAAAAAGGAATCTTAAGACCATTGCTCCAAATGATCGTGTGCAAATTGGAACAATTGGCATGGGAATCATCGGTTTTATAGATACCATAACAGCGTTATCTGTACCGGGGGTAGAGCTAATTGGCGTATCCGATTTATATAATGGCCGCTTAAATCATTCAAAAGAGGTTTTTGGGGAAAAAATTATTTGCACTCGCGATTATAAAGAGATTATAAATAATAATGATATAGATGCCGTTTTAATATGCACACCAGATCATTGGCATGCAAAAATAGCCATAGATGCCTTAAAGGCTGGAAAGCATGTTTATTGCGAAAAACCTATGATTCAAAACTTATCTGATGGAAATAAAGTTATCAAAGCACATAAAGACTCAAGCTGTGTTTTTCAAGTTGGTAGTCAATTTGTCAGCTCAATAGTTTTTGAAGAGGCCAGAAAACAGTTTTCATCAGGCGCTATTGGAAACCTTAATATGATTGAAGCAAGATACAACCGCAATTCTTCAATCGGTGCCTGGCAATATACAATACCTCCCGATGCTTCATTAAATACAATTGACTGGGAACAGTTTGTAAAGGGAACGAAAAAACATGCTTTTGACCCTGTTAGATTTTTTCGTTGGCGTAATTATTGGGAATACGGCACAGGTGTTGCTGGGGATTTATTTGTACATCTTTTTTCTGGGCTTCATCATATTCTTTCTTCAAAAGGACCAGAGCGAGTTGTAGCAACAGGTGGACTACGTTTTTGGGAAGATGGAAGAGACGTTCCTGACATAATGCTTGGGATTTGTGATTATCCAAAAACAGCTACTCACCCTGCCTTTAATTTATCTTTACAAACTAACTTTGCGCATGGTGGTGGCGGTGGAACAGATATGAAGCTAATTGGAAGTGAAGGCGTTATGGACCTTGGTTTTCGTAGTCTGAAGATAACAAAAACCCCGCGCTATAACCCCACAAGAAAACAGCTTGTTGAGGGATATAATTCTGTTAGAACTTTCTCAAATTCTATTAAGAAACAAATCTCAGATAATTATAACAAATATTATGTAGACAGCAGTTCGGATAATGCTGAAAAAAATGTATACGAATTTCAATTACCCGACAACTATGATGAACGATTTGACCACTTTATTAATTTTTTTAATGCTATAAGGGGTAACGGTAAAGTGATAGAAGATTCTATATATGGTTTTAGAGCTGCTGCTCCAGCTATACTTAATAATACCAGTTTTCTTAAACAAAAACCTATTAGGTGGAACCCTGAAAAAATGTCTATTAGGCCCTAAGGGTTCTAAATCATTATACTTCAAGATAATTATAAAAATAGCTTAATTTTACAAAATGATGATGAGAAAATCTTTTTTTACAGCATCTTTATTTATTATTGCGATATTTGCTTCATGCAAAAGTAATAATATTTCAGATCCAGAAATTGCTAGATTAATTTTCCAGGCTGAAAGTGCATTTAGAGGCGGTTACTATAATGCGGCGCTATCTATAGCTGATAACGCCACGTCTCTCAATCCAAATATGCCAGATATACACTTTCTTAGAGGAAGAGTGTTAACTAAGCTATCAAGATTTGCTGAAGCTGAAAAGGCTTATCTTAAAGTGATTTCATTAGACTATAAATATCAAGGGGCCTGGTTTAATATGGGCACAAATAACCTGAGACAAAACAAAATGCCCCAAGCTTTATATAATTATAATAATGAAATGAAAGCTCACCCTTCTGCTCAAACAATGGTGCAAATAGGAAAGGCTTATTCTGACTTAGGAAAGCTTGACAGTGCATTCTTATCCTATGAAAAAGCAATTCAGATTAATAATAATTTTGCCCCTGGTTACATGCGATTAAGCCATCTTAAAAAAGATTTTGGAGAAATTAATGAAGCAATAAATCATGCAAAAAAGGGGCTTGAATTGGAACCTGAAAATATTGATTACAAATATTTTATGGGGTCCCTTTTACTTTTAAATGGGCAGCCAAAATTATCTATACCATATTTTGATCAAGTTGTTAATGATAAACCCTGGCATTATTGGGCGCACCATAATCTGGGCCAAGCATTATTTAGGGTTGGTAACAAAACACAAAGTGAGTTTTACATAAATAAAGCTAAGGCGCTTCAAAAAGGAATACAGGAAGTCGAAAACTGGCGTAATCTAGCCAATATGAACCCAGATCAATTTATGTTATGGATTAATCTAGGAAATTCACTAAATAATATGGTGAGAACAAAGGAAGCTAAAGATGCGTTTTTAGTTGCGCTATCAATACAACCAATGAATGTGGCTGTTCAAAACAATATAGCGAATTTAAGCTTGATGTTAGGGGATACTTTAGATGCTATCATAAGATATCAAACCATTTTATCGCTAGATTCTACTATAATTGATGTTTGGCAAAATCTGGGGGTGGTTTATGCTAGCTCAGGTAAATTAAATGAAGCACGCAATTCCTGGGAAAGGGCTCTTAAGTATGAACCCAACAACAATACAATTATTGAATATTTAAAAACTATAAATAAATAAATTTCAAACAATGACTAAAAGATTTCTTATAGTTTTATTGATAGCATTGTTCTCATGTGAAAAACATCCTTCAAGTTCTAATGATAAATTACAACTTAGCTTTACAGATATTACCGAAAAGGCAGGTTTATCAGATTTCAAACATGTTTCTGGTGCAATTGGAGATAAATGGTTCCCGGAGTCTATGGGTTCCGGTTGCGGATTTATTGATTATAATTCTGATGGATGGATAGACATTCTTCTTGTTGGTGGTGGCGATTGGCAAAGTAAACCAAGCGCCCCCTCGCCTGCTTTATTCTTATACAAAAATAACAGAGATGGTACCTTCAAAAATGTGACTTATGAATCCGGCCTAGGAGAAATATCTACATATGGTTTTGGTGTTTGCGTTGCAGATTATGATAACGATAGTGATCAAGACTTTTTCTTTACAACGATATGGAATAATTATCTATTAAGAAATGATAATGGACGGTTTATCGATGTAAGTGCTGGTAGCGGACTAGAAAAAGATTCTCTTTGGAGCACGACCGCGATTTTTTTTGATGCAAACAAGGATGGGTTCGTAGACTTGTTTGTAGGAAGTTATGTGGATTGGAGTCCAGAAAATGATATCTGGTGTACTTTAGATGGCAATACAAAAAACTACTGCACCCCGGAACTATATAATGGTATATCTAGCCGATTTTACCAAAACAATGGTGATGGGACTTTTATCGATAAAACAGAAGCCGCTGGCTTTCTTCCTTCGCCTGGAAAAATGTTGGGAGTAGCAGAATTAGATTTTAATAATGACGGTTGGCCAGATTTAGCTGTCGCTAGCGATACACAGAGAGATCTATTATATCAAAATAACGGCAATGGGACTTTTAATGAAATTGGCGCTATAAGTGGGGTTGCATATGATGAAAATGGTAGAGCAAGAGCCGGAATGGGGATCGATGTTGCTGTAATTGATAAATCTGAAAAAGAAACAATATTTGTTGGAAACTTTTCCAAAGAGATGATTAGTGTTTTTCGACATTCAAATGGAAACTTTTTTGATGATATATCTGCAATTTCAAAGATTGGCAGACCTAGTCTTATGACATTAACATTTGGATTATTTCTTTTGGATATAGATCTTGATGGTGATTTAGATTTGTATACTGCAAATGGGCATGTTCAAATAGGGATTGAGGAAACACAAGACGGTATTTTTTATCGAGAACCTAGCCACTTATTTCTTAATGATGGGAATGGTGTCTTTAGTGATATTGTTCCTTTCATTGGTGGGCCTCTTTCTGCTCCAATTGTTGGCAGAGGAGCTGCGTATGCAGATTATGATAATAATGGAACATTGGATATTTTAGTAACTGAAAATAATGGGCCCGTTCATCTTATAAGAAATAATAATATCAATAATTATTTGAGGGTAAAAATTAAATCGGTAAATAGTAATCGCGATGGCATAGGAACAAAACTAATTGCTATAACAAAAGATAATCGAATGATCAGAAAAGTTAAGACAGGCTCTAGTTTTATGTCACATTCTGAAACGACTATAACATTTGGCCTCGGAAACAATCAAAAGGTTGATAGCTTATATGTATATTGGCCAAATAATAAAACTGATATATTTCTAGATATTCAATCTTCACAAGAAATATTAATAGTTGAGGAAAAAATAAATTAATTATACAATAAAAACTGCTCTGGTTTTATCTCTAATATTTTCATGCTCAAAAGATGAAAAACAAATTGATCATGATTCTGAAAAAAGAAATCCAATGGCAAACTATTTTTTAATGCAGGGGAATCAGTTTTTAAAAAAGCACGATTTTAAAAAAGCTTTAGCTTTAGCTGATAGCGCGGAATTATATGCTATAAAAAAAGATGATGTATATTTTTTTAAAGGAAGGGTTTTTTCAGAACTTGGAAGGTTTTCTAAAGCCGATAAAGCGTATAATAATACAATCAATATTAATCTTGATTATATCGGCGCTTGGAATAACTTAGGAAACAACGCCTTTAGGCAACAAAATTTTAGCCAAGCAGTCAAATACTATAAAAAAGAATTAATACGAAATCAAACAAGCATTCCGTATAGAGCGCTAGGTAGGGCTTATGTAGAGCTTGGTAAGATAGATAGTGCAAGAATATGTTTTCAACATTCAATTGAGCTTAATAATAATTACGCATCTGCTTATTTAAACCTGGCTCAACTAGAAGAGGACGAAGGCAATCTCAATAAAGCCCTAAGGTTTGCAAGCAGAGCATATGCTTTGGAACCAACTAATATAGAATATCAATATGTGTATAGTACGATTCTTGTACAAATGGACAGGGGCAAAGAAGCAATATATAGTCTTAGAGAAATAATAAAAAAATGGCCTTGGCATCATGGCGCTCACTATAATCTCGGTAGGGCTTTAATTCAATCTGGACAAAAAATAGAAGGTCAACAATATTTAGATGAAGCAGAAAATGTACGCGCCGCTCAAGCAAAAATTGACCACTTGGAGAATACTATAAGAGCTCTACCGGATGATCCTTATTCCTATGCTGCACTAGCATTTGCTCTTAGAAAAGCAGGAAGATTTAACGATTCAATGCATTCTTATAAGGTTGCATTGTTTCTTGACCCGGATAATTATGACATATGGAATAATGTGGCAAATCTATATTTACTGCAGAAGGATACTGTTAAAGCAATAAATACATATAATTATATTGTTGAAAAAGACCCTAAATTAATAGATATATGGTTAAATATGGGTGTTGTATATGCCTTATCCAATCAAAAAAATAATGCAATATACGCTTGGGAGCGCGCACTGGAATATCAGCCAGATAATATTTTTGCAATTAAATATTTAAATAAAATCAATAATAATTAATTTTTGGTTTCTGATATATGTGGAAGAAGAAAATATTTTTCATCACAATTTCATTTATTTTATCATTCTCTTGCGATAAAAAAAATGTAGTATCGGGGGGGTTTTCATTTCTTGTTACTGGCAATGTTCAGGGAGAGCTTTATCCAAAAAAAATGCGCAGAGGAAGCTTGGGTGGCCTTGCCAGGAGATCAACGTATATAAATAAAGCAAGAATGAATATAAGTCCAATAATTCTCGATGCTGGAAATCTATTTGCTGATAGCGCTAACTCAACAGCATTAATTAAATGTTATAATGAAATTGGTTATGATGCCTTCAATGTTGGGGTTGAGGATTTATCTATTAAAGATGACATAAAGCGCATAGAAAAACTTGCTGATTTTCCATTTATCTCTTCAAATATAATAGACGCAAAATCTGGAAAACTTGCATTTAAGCCATATATGATTATTAAAAAAAATGGGTTTAAAATCGGAATAGTTGGCCTGTCTAGTAATAGTAAGCATAATATAAAATACACAATTACTGATCCTGTTTCAGCTGGGCAAAAGATGTTAAAAACACTAGCAAAAAAAACTAGATATCAAGCTGTAATGTTTAATGGATCGTATGAGCAAAGCATACAATTAAAAGAAGCTCTTAAAGAAGCAGATTTCATATTTGTTAGCGGCCATAAGGAGATACCAAGAAAAACAAGGACTTTTGGTGATGGTGCTTTTGTATATAATGTTGGTGAATACGGACAGTCGATTGTGTCCATTGAAATCAATATAGGGCATGTTGATTCATCTTTAAAAGATATAAGCATGCTTCTTGAGCGTGAAAAATTTATTAATGAGACGCTGGAGCTTCTACATGGTAGGGCTTCATTAAGTTTAGAAGAAATGTATTCCGGTAATTATAATATGACAGAAAAAATTAAACGAATAAAGCTGGAATTACAATTGGCTAGAGAAGAACTAGAAAAAACCGTCAACTCAGTTGAGTTTGATTTCATTCCATTATCTGATTTTATAAATGAAGATGGAAAAATACAGTCAATTATAAATGAAACGAATATTAAGCTTAACTAGTAAATTATTTATATATGAGACTATGACTAAAGAAAGAAAAATTGCTCACTTTATATATATTGTTTTTATAATCATCTTCAGTGTTATAAATCATAGCATATCATTTGCTCAGCACAATACATCAATAAAATTAATAGATCTGGCTAGTTCTTCTGGTATCGATTTTATTCATTATGCGCCCAGACCGCGTTGGTGTGAAATTGGGCCTACGGTGGTTGGGGCTGCAACAAACGAAGGGTTAAATCTGGTTTTTGAGCAGGAAAAAGAATACTGGAAATCAAATGGCAGATTAATGTCAATGGATGAATTTGCAAATATTCATTTGATAAAAATGAATGGTTCGGGTGCAGCCTGGATTGATTATGATCGTGATGGTGATTGGGATCTTTATTTAGTTAATTGTCAGGGTGATGCGAGCGTTACAAATGTCCTGTATGAGAATATGGGTAATGGAAAGTTTTCAAAAGTAAACAAGTCTGGAGTCGAAGATGATGGAGAAGGGATGGCGGTGTCTTCCGCTGATTATAATAACGATGGATTCCCAGATCTATTTGTTACTAATTATGGAAATTTTAAACTGTATAAAAATAATAAAAACAAAACCTTTTCAGATGTTACACAAGATGCTTTTCGTGGTGGGGTTGTAGATAAATGGTATGGCGGCTCTGCTTGGGGAGATTATGATAATGATGGGGATTTAGATTTATATGTTACAGGTTATGTTGATTTTTCCAGAAGACCAAAGTTTACTAGCTTGCGCTTCCCTATGGATTTTGGTGGCACACCAAATACATTATATAGAAATAACGGGGATGGGTCTTTTACTGATGTTACTATAACCACTGGTGTTTTAGATGATGCGGCTAGAAAATCAATGCAGGCAGTTTTCAATGATTTCAATGAAGACAGGTTGCCTGACCTTTTTGTAACAAATGATACAGATGCGAATGGGTTTTACTTAAATAAAGGTGATGGAACATTCAAGCAGTTTTCTGGCCCGAGCGGGTTAAGCACAACAGATGGAAGCATGGGTATAGCTTTAGGAGACTTAAATAAAGACGGATTAACGGATGTAGTATATACTAATTATGCTGCTGAAGTGAATACGCTGGCAATGATGCTCGATAATAAATCAAGCAATGACGGAGAATTAAACAATGCAGTGTTTGTACAAGATTTTGAATCTCCTCTTTTACATAAACTAACATGGCCAAAAGTTAGTTGGGCCCCTGGGTTGTATGATTTAGATAATGATAAAGATTTAGATCTATTTTTTGCTAATGGACATTTAAACTCTGTCAGCGGCGACAACAGGCAGTCAAATCAACTATTTGAGAATGATGGCTTTGGACGATTTAAGGATATTACAGAAACTTCAGGCGTACTCAACGCCGGGAGCCGCATTCATCGTTCAGCGATTTATGCAGATTATGATAATGATGGTATGGTGGATATGTTTGTTACAGTTAATGGCCAACAAGTAGAAGACGGATCTGGAAATAATATATTTGATGAATATCAGGGTAAAGGGATTTTATTTCATAATGAAACAACCAACAAAAATCACTGGATCAAAGTTCGGCTTGAGGGTGTTAAATCAAACAAAGACGGTTTTGGGGCCAAGGTTATAGTTTATACTGCCAATGAAGCATTCTCGTTATCATTAGTATCTGGTCAAGGATACTTTTCCTCCCACGCAAAAGAATTATATTTTGGCCTAGGTTCACAAAGCAAAATTGATAAACTAGAAATAAAGTGGCCAAGTGGTATCAATCAGCGTTTTAATAATATTTCTACAAACCAAACAGTATATATTGTCGAAAATGGCAAACTATATCAAAACACCCTGGTCTTAAATAAGCAATAAGCGTTTTAATAATATCATTTTCTAATAATTTTTGTTTATATATATAAAAGCATCAGCTTTATTTATTCTGATAGTTGCAAAATCTGCTTTTGCTCAAGCGGAACAACAGGTGTCTATGGGGCTATCTATGAGCTTCAACATTCCATATGTTGGGCCTATTGATAAATTAGATACATTTGTTTTTGGGCCTAACGTGTGGCATCATACCGAGACAACTGAAGCAAAAAGGTTTTACGCAAAAATGTTAGTCAATGATTCAAAAGGGGAAATAATTGATACAGAAAATGAGCTGTTTTTCAAATATAATATTGAAGATAAAGAATATCAGGAAATGCCATTTGAAAAAGCATTATATAAAAAAGATTCTGTTAAAACAAAAAACAGCTCTTCTAAAAAGAAAAGGTCTGGTTGGTCAATGGGTTTTGGGGGGGATAAAAGCTCTATAGACAGTGTTTATCGAATTAAACAACATGGTGGGCTCTTTCTAGGTGTTGAAAGTGTAAAGTGGACAACAACTATCACCGACTCTTCTAGTGGTATATTAATTATACAAGAATGGGAAACACCTCAGCTGCCTGCTTTAAGGCTTGCCGATTCATTAAATAAATCATTGCAACTTTCTCTTGGGCGGCCAGATACAAGTATAGCTGAGTTTGGAGCGGGATTTTCAAATATGATACTAAAATCCAAGCATGTAAATCATCAGTTGCCCCAAATTAATGGTGAAATAATTAAAGCTATAATTCAAAGCTTTGAAGAAAATGAATCGGATCCAACTTTTACAATGGAGCTTGAAATAACTAATCTGCTAATTGAACCTTTAAATAGAGAGGATTTTATTGTTCCAAAACAATATACCATAACAAATAAATAATATGTTTAAAAACCGAATTTACTCCTTACTTATTATTGGCTTAATTGCAATATCTACATCGCCGGTTATTGCAAAGCTGTTGCCCTATGTACCTGCTACTGTGATAGCCTTTTGGAGAATGGCAATCGCAAGCGCGGCTTTATGGTTTTATACAAGTTTCTTTTCATATAGTCCAATAAGCTCTAAGAATTCAAGGTTCATATATTTAGCGGGGGCATCTTTAGCAATGCATTTTATCTTTTGGTTTGGCGCCTTGAAGTTGACATCTATAGCAAACACAACTGTTTTAGGAATAGTTGCACCTGCATTTACATTGTTGATTGAAAAATTAATATATGGGAAAAAAATAAATACTCTTAGCACCATATCGCTAATGATAATATTTATTGGTTGTTTAATTGTTCAGGGTGGTGATTTAGGCAATTTTAGTGGCGTGGGTCTAGGGAATATTATGGCAATTGTATCGGCTATTTTTTTAGGTATAGTGTTTCTCATTGGTTCAAGAGTCAGACAAAGCACTGGGGTGCTACCATACACAAAAAATTTATTTACTGTGTCTGCTATGGTGCTTCTATTTTGTTCTTTATTATTAGATAATTCAATATTCAATTATAGTATAGATAATTATTTTTGGTTATTTATGCTGGGTATAGTGCCTACACTAATAGGTCACACAATATTTAGCTATTCTATAAAATTTGTGTCGCCTACCATTATAGCGTCCATACCACTTGGTGAGCCCATTATTGCATCTATTCTTGCTTTTATATTATTTAACGAAGGAATTTCTTCAAATGTTTTTGGCGGTGGAGTGGTTATAGGGATAGGATTAATTTTATTAATTAAAAATAATAAAAATTAATAGAATAGTTCATATTATTTTTTTATCATTCATATAATCGCCATGAAATTCAGATGGCAAAAGGGCTGCAATATGCCGCATAATATCATCGCCAATATCATATAATTTTTTCTCGCGCTTAATACGATCTGAGGGAAGTTCGCATGAAATTAAAAATGGCTTTCCAACTTTAACTGTTACTTGTGGTCTTATCCCCTTAAACCATTTGCTCCAAATATCCTCATCTAAACCAAGAACACTCATAGGAAGTATTTTACATCCAGATTTTAAGGAAAGATATGTAACTCCTTTTTTTGGTTTACGAAGAATGGGCCCTGTCGTTGCCTCTGGAAATATTCCTAATATTTCCCCATCTTTCAAAGCCTGAACTGCTTTCTTAATCGTTGAGGGGGCCAGTTTTTGCCTATTTGTTGGAATAAAACCATAAAGCTTTCCCGCAACTATTACATACCATTCAATATTTTGATCGCTTGCTGCAAGAAAGCTTATTGGTTTTCGTATTGCATATGCTACAAGGGCTGGATCAAATATATGAAAATGGTTTATAGCTATAATATATGGTCCATTTTTGGGAATATTTTTTCTTCCATATACTTTAGATTTTAATAAAATGGTACATAACAATAGATTTAAATAGCTTGATAAATACCGAACCCATTTTGGTAATAACTTGTAAGAATCCAGTTTAGTTCGTACAGAACTCATTACAATATTATATAGTTAATTATTAATTAAAATGGTAAATCATCGTCGTTTGAAGGTTGAGCGGGTGAGCTACTTCCACCTTCAGTATTACGGCGGCCAAGCGTTGTAAAAGCATTTCCAACCACTTCGGTTGAATATCTTTTCATGCCTTCTTTATCTTCCCAGGATCGTGTTTGTAATCTACCTTCCACATATACCATTTGTCCTTTTTTTACATACTCTCCAGCAAATTCTGCCTGCTTACCAAATAAAACACATCGATGCCATTCCGTATGATCTTCCCAATTGCCATCGCTGTTTTTTCTAGATTCATTTGTTGCAATACTAAATGTTGCAACGGCAGTCCCTCCTGGGGTAAATCTGCTTTCAGGGTCGCCTCCTAGATGCCCAACCAGTATAACTTTGTTTACACTACCTTTTTGCATGTAATCTCCTATTATTTTACTAAAATTACTTTTTTTGTATCTTTATAATCATCCCAAATGTAGTTCACATTTTCCTGCTGATTATATATAAAATTGTTTGCTTGTAATAAAACTATATACGTCCCACTAGAAACAACATTGCCATTTTTATCCACCCCGTTCCATGACATTGAATGTGTGCCGGCATGTGTTCTACCATTAAACAATGTATTGATGTGTTTACCATTAATATTAAAAACATTTAATTTTATTTTCGAATCCAAAGGAATATCATATCGTATGGATACAGAACGATTAAATGGATTTGGATATAGAGGCTTCATGGAAAATTGCTCAGGAATTAAACAGATTTCTGTTTGAATAGATAATAATTCGTTATCCATCCATTCCATTCTGGTTATAATCCAATTTCTTAGATAGTCTATTTCATCTTGATATGTTTGACCAATATAATA